>BNJU01004276.1_pt1 | contig 15676 bp, 9 predicted proteins | sample 8539281 | NCBI WGS metagenome assembly BNJU01 (sample SAMD00202456, study PRJDB9452) | human saliva metagenome | isolation source: human saliva | place: Japan
TTCCGGGTGAGACAAAACGGGGCCGCGCACGACAACTCGTGCGCGGCCCCGTTGCTATGCGTCCTGTGACGCTCGGTGCTTTTTGGCTCCGAGGGGGTGCGTGCTGTTCGGCGCGTGTTGTCTCGTGTCTGAATGCACCTGATGGCGCTCGGTGCTTTCTGACCGGACTGGACGGTGACGCAGCATGATCGACCCCTGGCCCTAGTCTTAATGCGCCTTTTGGAGCTCGGTGCTTTTTGACGACCTTTCCGACTTCAAGGAATACGAGAAGAAAGATCTGTCTTAATGCGCCTTTTGGCGCTCGGTGCTTTCTGACTGAAGCACTACGCTCCTACGATCGCCATGGGTGTCGGTCTTAATGCACCGTTTGGCGCTCGGTGCTTTCTGACGGGACCATTCGGCGCGTGCGCGTCGTTTGGCTACCCGTCTTAATGCACCTTTTGGCGCTCGGTGCCTCCCGACCTAACTAATACACAGAAAGACATAACCATGACCATGCACTGGGTCTTAATGCACCTTTTGGCGCTCGGTGCTTTCTGACGACGAGGAGTCTGTCCAGCTCGATCAGGAGCTTAGGTCTTAATGCACCTTTTGGCGCTCGGTGCTTTCTGACCGGAAGATCTCCAGCGTTGACGAAGCAAGCGACCTCGCGTCTTAATGCACCTTCTGGCGCTCGGTGCTTTCTGACGTGCACCGTCACTGAAGACCCCAAGACGACTCTTGGTGGCAAGTCTTAATGCACCTTTTGGTGCTCGGTGCTTTCTGACGACGGACGCAAGCTTCGATCCGATCCCAATGACGACGTCTTAATGCACCTTTTGGCGCTCGGTGCCTTCTGACCTCCGAGATCTTCAACCTCAAGGAAGAGAAAGGCGTCAAGGTCTTAATGCACCTTTCGGCGCTCGGTGCCTTCTGACCCTGGGGAGCCGAATACGACGACGCGCATGTACCGTCTTAATGCACCTTTTGGCGCTCGGTGCTTTCTGACGGTGTGGAAGTTTGCCAAGGCGGTAGGAGATCACTAGTCTTAATGCACCTAATGGCGCTCGGTGCTTTCTGACCCAAGCACACGACAAATGTTCCGACGCGCGACATCGCCATGTCTTAATGCACCTTTTGGCACTCGGTGCTTTCTGACAGGCGCCGTCTTCGTATCTCTATACGACAAGTGCATCATGTCTTAATGCACCTTTTGGCGCTCGGTGCTTTCTGACGTCACGCTGGCGATGAGCCAGAACGCGGAGATTGGCTGGGGTCTTAATGCACCTTTTGGCGCTCGGTGCTTTCTGACGCACCAAGTCTCCCAATTGCACCAACTACTCGGTAGGTCTTAATGCACCTTTTGGCGCTCGGTGCTTTCTGACGGCGAGCAGGCTCAAGGATAACGAGGACCCCGAGTATCTGTCTTAATGCACCTTTTGGCGCTCGGTGCTTTCTGACCCCGAATCAGGGGTTTGAGGCGTGCCCGTGGAGCGAGTCTTAATGCACCTTTTGGCGCTCGGTGCTTTCTGACTACCCCATGCTATTCAACGAGATGCTTGTGGACACCACGTCTTAATGCACCTTTTGGCGCTCGGTGCTTTCTGACGTACCACTGCGAAAGGGGGCGGTGTCAATGGGTGGTAGCAATGAGTTCGTTGAATGCTTCTGTGGGGGTGCGGTAGCCGAGGGTGGCTCTGGGGCAGTTGTTCAGTTCGTAGGCGATGGCGTCGAGGTAGGGTTGGTGGCTGGTGATGGGGGTTCCTTTGGGCAGGTAGCGGCGGATGAGCCGGTTGGTGTTTTCGTTGGTTCCTCTCTCCCAGGGGCTGTGGGGGTGAGCGAAGAACACCTCCACGCCGGTGTCGTGGGTGAGGCGCTGGTGGCGGGCCATTTCCCGGCCTTGGTCCCAGGTCAGTGTGCGCATCGCTTGGTCGGGAAGGCCCTGGATGCGGCGGGTGAGCGCGTCACAGACCTGGTCGGCTTTCCGACCCAGAGGCAAGGCGACGATGATCAGGTAGCGGGTGGTGCGCTCAACCAGGGTCGCGCACGCGCTGGCCCCGTCTTGGCCGATGATCAGGTCGCCTTCCCAGTTACCCGGGATTTTCCGATCAGAAATGTCAGGGCGCTCATCAATCAGTCGCATGCCGACGATGGGGGGTTTGCGCCCGCTTGCTGGGGGTTTCTTGCGCATCCACCGGCGCGAGGGCAAGCAAATGCCGTGTTCGATGAGCGTCTTCTTGGGGTGGGCGTAGATCCACGTGTCAATCGCCTCGTGGCTGATCGCGCTGTGAGCGTCGGGAGAAGTGTCCATGGAGGGCAGTGTGCCACACGCCTCCATGCTCAGGCGCCCGCTGATCTGGCGGGGAGTGTGCCCCTGGGACAAATCAGCAATTACACGGTCGCGAAGGATCTCGTCACAATCCAACAGGCGCTTCTTCGGGCGACGCCTGGCCGCGCGGGCTGCCTTGTCGGCTTCCTCGGCCCGGTACTGCCCGTCAGGGCCCGTATGGCGGGCGATCTCACGGCACACCACCGAGGGGCTACGCCCAATCAAATGGGCGATACGCACCTGGGACAAGCCCGCATCCACCCCCGCCATGATCGCCGCACGATCCTCAACACTCAGCATCCGACGACAGCTCACAACCAGCCCCTCCAACAGCACTGCTACCACACAAATTGCTTACACCCTATGACACTGCCGGGGCTTTGATATGCCGAATGTTGTACAGTCTTAATGCACCTTTTGGCGCTCGGTGCTTTCTGACGAGTCGTCTATGTCTGATTGGCCAGGATGCTACTGGGTCTTAATGCACCTTTTGGCGCTCGGTGCTTTCTGACGCGGAATCTTAATCCGCAGACCAGCCCGTGTGTGGAATGGTCTTAATGCACCTTTTGGCACTCGGCGCTTTCTGACGTGGGAACCTGAGAACATGCAGTACACGTGCCAGTAGTCTTAATGCACCTTTTGGCGCTCGGTGCTTTCTGACCAAGCGCTCACCGACGCGTGGAACGCACTCACCGACGAGTCTTAATGCACCTTTTGGCGCTCGGTGCTTTCTGACGAAAAAGGAACCCATTCTCACCAGGATCGACAAGGCCGTCTTAATGCACCTTTTGGCGCTCGGTGCTTTCTGACCTGTGTACTGCGACGACTGCATGAACGACTGAATGGGGTCTTAATGCACCTTTTGGCGCTCGGTGCTTTCTGACACAAGCAGGAAAAGCGTGACATGTTCGTCACGTGGGCGTCTTAATGCACCTTTTGGCGCTCGGTGCTTTCTGACAGAAAAGAATCAAAGGGCATGTAGACCGGAGTCCCTCTCTGTCTTAATGCGCGTTTTGGCGCTCGGTGCTTTCTAACGTCGGCTACCGAAACATGCATCTAATCAGGGGCAACCATGAGTCTTAATGCACCTTATGGCGCTCGGGGCCTTCTGACACGGCTTCTAGAGCCTTCAACAGAATCACTCGAGAGCAGTCTTAATGCGCCTTTTGGCGCTCGGTGCTTTCTGACGGTGCTACTCCTTATGGGGAGTACGTACCTCACAACGTCTTAATGCACCTTTTGGCGCTAGGTGCTTTCTGACCTGCTTCCAGTTCGGAGTGTTCAGCGAGTTCCTCTTGTCTTAATGCACCTTTTGGCGCTCGGTGTTTTCTGGCAACGCACCGCTTCCTATACGAGGTCTCCGAAGGACTCAGTCTTAATGCATCTTTTGGCGCTCTGTGCTTTCTGACAGATCTCTCGGGTACCTCTGCAGCAATTGTGGAGGCACGTCTTAATGCACCTTTTGGCGCTCGGTGCTTTCTGACCTACGCAGTGGAGCACGCTACGGACTCTCCAGCAGGTCTTAATGCACCTTTTGGCGCTCGGTGCTTTCTGACGGTACAAAGACGTGTCCGTCTTGCCGGGGAACTGGAGTCTTAATGCACCTTTTGGCGCTCGGTGCGTTCTGGCGGACCGCAGCACGTGGCAGTACGACCACGTTGAGCCAGTCTTAATGCACCGTTTGGCGCTCGGTGCTTTCTGCCCAAAGACGCGCAAGCAGCAGGACGCAGTAGCCGAAATGTCTAAATGCACCGTTTGGCGCTCGATGCTTTCTGAGAAGTCCAGCACCTGACTGAGGGCGCGTTCGCTGAAATGTCTTAATGCGCCTTTTGGTGCTCTGTGCTTTCTAACAGGATTCCACGATCTGCTACGTCTACTGGACGTTCAAGTCTTAATGCACCGTTTGGTGCGGGCCGCGGATGGTTTCGCAAAAATGTTGCACGTAATTCCAGGCCTGTTGTTTCGACGTTTGAAGTCGGATCGTTGAAATTCTTCGATTTCTGAGAGTTGGTGCAGCGTTAAAAGAAGGGAATTACGTGCGAAATTTGGGGCGCTCGGTGCTTTCTGACAGGTTAGAATGGTGGAGCATAGGGATGACTGCACTGCTTAGTCATGTCTTAATGCGCCTTTTGGCGCTCGGTGCTTTCTGACGCGTCGGCTGAGGCCATGCAGGCCGCTGAGTACCAGGTCTTAATGCACCTTTTGGCGCTCGGTGCTTTCTGACCGATGAATAGCATCACCGCTCCCCGAAAGGCAGTCATCGAGTCTTAATGCACCTTTTGGTGCTCGGTGCTTTCTGACCTTATGGGGAGCACGTACTTTACAGCTGCCGCTGCCAGTCTTAATGCACCTTATGGCGCTCGGTGCTTTCTGACGCTGAAGGCTATCGCGGGGAAGATCGACCAGCGGCTGGAGTCTTAATGCACCTTTTGGCGCTCGGTGCTTTCTGACCTGGAAAGTGTTCAGACTCCCGTTGCTGCTGTTTCGTGTCTTAATGCACCTTTTGGTGCTCGGTGCTTTCTGACTGGGTGCACGTTCGAGGACGTCGAGTATCGCAACTTCGAGCGGTCTTAATGCACCTTTTGGCGATCGGTGTTTTCTGACCCGTCACTGCTCTTCAGTGGCACCTCCGCGGCAAGGGGTCATAATGCACCTTTTGGCGCTCGGTGCTTTCTGACAGTGATCATCGTGGCGGCCGTTGGGTATGGGATTGGGCGAATGTCTTAATGCACCTTTTGGCGCTCGGTGCTTTCTGACACTGCACGGCAAATCACTCTTGGGCCAAGAAGTATGAGTCTTAATGCACCTTTTGGCGCTCGGTGCTTTCTGACGTCTTCCGCAGCCGCGCACGCCGCTCGCACTATCGACGTCTTAATGCACCGTTTGGTGCTCGGTGCTTTCTGACGTGCCTCAGATCATGCACGCGCGGGCGCGGCGACAAGTCTTAATGCACCTTATGGCGCTCTGTGCTTTCTGACTCATCAAGGAAGCCTTGGGGAACATCCCCATGGAAGAGTCTTAATGCACCTTATGGCGCTCTGTGCTTTCTGACTGCCCGGCGTGTCGCACCCCCTGTGGCCAGGGAAAACGTCGTACCGGATCGCCAGTGGCCGAAAAGCACCCCTCCGACCAACAAGCACGAGGTCAGATTACCAGACTTTTCGTTGCGACTGCTCGCATCGCCACGGACCGCTCAAAGGGCCGTTTGTGCCCCGGAAATCGCCTCCGCCCTCGGCGTGTCGCTCCTCCATAACGCTTCACATTTGTAGGGTAACCGCAAGGTTGTTGAGTGGAAGGACAGACAATGACGACACTCGCCACGGCCTCGTCCCTGAGAGAAGCGATCAGCCCCGAAGCCCTCACTCGCGCCAGACGCCGACTCCTCACAGCACACCCCGACCCCACCAGAGCGAACACCCCCACGTGGGGAAACCTCACCGACGAACAACTCCGCGTCCTCGCCGCCCACGACTGGACGCCGCCACGCATCGACGCACTTGACACGAACACTCTCACGACGGCCGACCCTATCACCCGGGCGCTCCTGGCCGAATCGGTGCGCGAAACCCTCGAACGCCGCCTCACCGTGGAACGCCCCCACGGCACCTACGACGACACGCGCGCAGGACACGACGCATTCAGCAGGGGACTCGTCGACGACTACGACCACGGCAACCACCACCTCGCGCGATCCACCATCCGCGTCGCCGACCCGGGCCTCGTGACCTGTGCGGGCCTTTCGCCGCTGGACGTGCCCGACGCTGACGCGCCCATTATCGACGAACTCGCCCGGGCTGAGGGCCCCAAGCCGATCGCGAGCGTGCTCGCCGACGCCGCTCTGCTGGACCTTGACAGATGCGCCACTGGGCGAGGCTTGCGTTACTCGCGCGTCGGAACCGCCCTCATGCTCGCGGCGCCAAACGAACAGCGCCTGGCCGACGCCATCGACACCGTCGCGGCCGCGGCCATTGGCGCGGGCGCGCGCCTCACCGACGTGACGGCCCAGTACATTGACGAGGAGAAAGCCCTAGCGAGCGTCGGCATCGACCCGTGGACCGCCCGGCCCAGCGACGAACCCACAGGCCAAGCCGATCGCATCCTCTACGTCGGCCGCGATGGCGCGCGCGTCCATGTCAAAGCGGGCCGCGTCCCCGTCGACGCGCCCGGCTCGCTGCCTGCCACCTCCGTGCCGAAACACAGCGTCACGCGCATCGTCCTGTCCGGATACGTCGGCCTGTCCGCCGGCGCGCGCTCGTGGGCGATGCGCAGTGGCGTCGACGTCGTGTGCCTGTCGCGGCGAGGCTCCTACCAAGGCGCCCTCATCGGCGCCAACAGGGGAGCGCACGCCAGTCGGCTCCTCGCGCAAGTGGCCATCGTCGGCGACCGTGAGCGGCGCGTCCGCCTGGCCGCCAGCCTCATCTGCACGAAAATCCGCGGCCAAATCCACGTCCTTACCCGCATCGCCCGACGCGACGAAACCGTGCACGTCGCCGACACGACCGCGCACATGCACGCGTGGCGTCGCTCGCTCACGGATGCGCGCACCCTCGACGAGCTCATGGGCATCGAAGGCGCGTGCTCCAACGCCTACTTCGACGCGCTCTCCGCGTGCGTGCCCGCCGACGTCACCTTCGACGGGCGCAGCCGACGCCCACCCCGCGACCTGCCCAACGCCGCCCTGTCCTACGGGTACGCCGTCCTCCTGTGCGAATGCGTCGGCGCGCTGCACACCGCCGGGCTCGAACCGTCACTCGGCATCGCGCACGCACCCACCGACAAGCGACCCAGCCTGGCGCTGGACCTCATGGAACAGTTCCGCCCACGCCTGGTCGACCAAACCGTCATGGCGCTCCTGCGCACGCGCAAACTCCGGCCCGAACACGGCGTCGTCGAGGCCGAAGCCGGGGGAGTGTGGCTGGGCGGCGACGGCAAGAAGATCCTCGTCGACGCGTACGAGGCCGCCTGCCAGCGATCCGTCACCGGTGCCTTGCCTGGTTTCTCGGGGCCGTGGCGCAGGCACATCGCCCACTCCGCGCAGATGCTGGCTCGCGCCATCGCCGAACCCGACTACCAGTGGAGCGGGGTCGCCTGGCGATGATCGACATCATCGCCTACGACATCGCCGACAACAAACGGCGGCTGCGCATCGCCAAAACACTGGAATCCTGGGGCTACCGCATCCAAGAATCCGTGTTCCAGCTCCGCCTCGAGACAGCCGCGCTGGCGCGCGCGTGCGCTCGTCTCTAGCTGTCCTCATTTCAGACGCCGAAGACGTCATCCATATCTACCCCATCTGCTCATCCTGCGCCGACCGCGCCGACATACTCGGCGCGGCCATAGCGCTGGACGACGTGGGGTTGTGCCGGGGAGTGTGGTGAGGGGTTAACGGATGTCCTAAACAGGTTTAGGGACGCAAATCGGTTCACCCGAGTCTGGATGGCGTTTCGAGGGGAACAGTTGTGTGGCTTCCAGTGCTCGTCCGTCTTTGGGGTACCCGTCATCGAAGTTCGTCGCGTTGTTTTGACGGTTCTCATTACGTGTCATGTATCGCACTGGGATGCCGTCTGTGTAGCCAAACGATGCCCGCTGGAATGCTTGAACCCAAGGGAACTTGTCGAAACGATCAGGTACCTGATAATGGTCGATCGAGCTGATCGTCTCTGTCCCCAAACACCCGTCGAGCTGAGTGTAGCCAGTAGCTAGTTGCTGCCCAGTTTGAAGCCGCAACTCTGTCGCCTCCACTTTAAGTGTACCGTATCCCAGAGGCTTTCCCATTCCGAGACGGAGGTAGCCGACAAGACCCTTACCGCGTTCGGAGTGAGGAACAAGATTTTCGGGCTTGAGAAGCCAAAGTAAAATGCTCAACTCGAGCGGTGTCAGCATTTCGAAGTGGATTGTCATGGTCATTTGTGACCCGGGGAGTATATATGACTCAACCACCGAAAATGCCTCACTGTCTTGACTGACAGGCCTGATCGTGCGTTCTTGGTAAGGAAGATCTAAAGACGCTCGGTGCGTTGGATACGTGGCTCGTCCGAGAGATTGTTTTCCGTCGAGGAAATAGTCTTGCCGGCGAATAGGAAGTTCAGTTGTACCTTCTGCTCGATCTATGTTTGAGGGCTGGATATTCTCACCTTTGTAAGTTGTCAAAAACCTTCGGGCAGAGGAAGGCTTCGGTTCAAGAAGAGGCTCTAGAGCTATTGGTGTGCCTTTGTAGCGACGGCAGCTAGAGGTGTCGATACTGCTAAAGGAGAGGCGACCTTTGAGGGAATAATGTGGCTGATTGCAGTTGGAACTATCCTCGCCGGAGGGAAGGGTAGTTGTGAAGCCGAAGAGTCGATCCGCACTAGATGCTTCTGAAGCGAATGCGGGTGGTGTGAGTGCATTGTATTCGGCCAGTGAAGCTGGTGAGTCGGTGTAGCTTGCTCGTCCAATAGGGATCGGCACAAGGTCAATAATCTCTGACTGGTCTTCACTCAGGATTGCGTATGCTAGGCTGTTGTTGTCGGCAATTGACCAGCTTCTGTCGTTGATGAACCTGTTTGGTATCGGCTTTGGTTCACCCTTCTTTGATGCCAGTTTCTCTCGTTTTGTAAACATCTCGCGGTAACTATTGACCGTGTTGTCGTATCGTGAGAATAGTCTTGCCGCGTTGTTTGCGTTAAGCTCGATTCGCAAGGGGGGATTCCCTCAAAGAAAAGAATATGCGTTCGCTCTTCTTATCCTTGAAGGTTGATTTACTGGCCTTGCGGTCAAGGGGATTGGTTGTTGTGTACAGGTATCCTTTGAGTTTCCATTCTCTATCGATCAAGTTCAATTTGAGTTCGTTGAAGTCGATATTGAACGTGTAGTCCGGCTCTTTCTGGTGCTGCGACTTATACAAAGCTGTAATGATCCAGTAAGCATATAGGCCATTTGATACAAGTGCAGCGTCAAAGATAATCTCAGGAAATGGATCCCCTGGCTTTGGTGATGAAGCCGCGATGAAACGATCCCGTGGGGAGCCTGTTGCCCCAGGAATTGGTCGGCTATGGCGTGAGGCCTGCGGGTGCTCCTCTAATGTGATTCCAGATGTTGTGCCATCGTATAGAGATGCGGCTAGTGCTATGGGGACTTCTCGATTAGCTTCGAAAACGCTCTTCCTGTGGGAATGTGACCCGTCGAGAAGGTCGATGAATGCTTCACCGGTGTCTGAATGGGTGACGCGCACTGGCATCAGTGATACTGAAGTTGCGGGATCGATTCTGTAGGTTAGTGGTGCGTTATGTTTGTCAAATATGCGGTATCTTGAGTTTGTCAATGCTTCAAAAGCGTTGGATATCATTCCTTTAAACATTGTTGGGGATATGAAGGTCTTATTGTCGACCATGTATGGTCTGATAGTAGTGATCTGTCTAGTGCTACCTGATTTAGATGATTGTGTTTTAGCTCGTTGTTGACTCCCTGTGATGAGAGGTGTTTCGACAGTTGCCCTTACTGAAATCGAACCAGAAAGCTGTTCCTGACTGATTTCGCTAATCGGCTCAGGTGTTTGGTCGCGCAGGAAGCGTAACCTATGTGAGGGAGATAGTTTGCTGGTTTGTGCCCGAATTGACGGTATTCTGTTGACAGACGAGTGAAAGGGTGTGAATTCGTAGCTATTGCTGGTAGACATGCTTAGTTCCACTTTCCTGTGAATAACTGGTCGGTAACGACCGTGTTTCCGTACTTATCTTCTTCTTGGATGAACTCGAGTGCCGTCATGTGGCTAGCGCCGGTACTTCCACCGCTCTGGTTCGACTCGTTATCGGTGGAATCCCTTCCCGGATTCGCCGTGTTCTGCCAGAAGGGACGTGTTCCAGATACTGCACTGCGTGCACCCACCCTCTGCCGCCAGACCCCTTACTTCCGCTCGACTGCGAACTGTCGGTGCCCGCGGTGACCCTCAGCTCAACGGCACCCACGCCGTTCACCCAACGGTACTCGTGAGCCAGAACGTCTCCCTCTGCAGGTTCATCGGGCAGTTTCACCGGTACCCACAGACGCAGTTCGAAGATCTTCGTCGGATCGAATTCTCGTCCATCGATCGGCGCGACCGAGAGCTTCGTTGCCTCGGCGGAGGATCCCTTATCAAAACCTAACACGGTCCACGTCCCGTTGGTCGCGAACGCCAGGCCCTGAACGTCCTCACCCGAATGAGTGTGCACATATGCGAGGAAGTCATCCAGGCATGGTGCGTTACCAGAACGCAAGAGGATCGGTGAGTGCACCAGCATCGCTTTCTGGATCTTGTCAGTCATCGGCGTTCCCCATCCCTTCAGATTGTGTGCGTGCGGTTCCGGGGCTGTTCTCTAGGCGCTTCGACCAGTCCGTTCCGTCATACTTATCCTTCAAATGCTGCAGGATCTTTCCTGCGAGCTCGCGTTGTTCCTTGTAGAGCGCGTCAGTCATGACGCCAGCGCCAGTTGCCGGCTGCTGCAGTGCTTCGCAACCAGTGAAATTCCACGACGGAAGGTCAACACCTTTACGGTCAGCCCCCTCTACCTCGATCGCTGTAACGACGACCTTCCCCAGGCCTCTTGTCGATCGGCTACCCAAGGGGAGCGTGCCCGCGGACAACTCGGCGAGCGCCAACCCGAGCAGCACGTAAGCAGAGTGAGCGTAGTCAGCGTGGGTAGGTTTCGGTTGCTTGCTCTTGTCCGAACCGTCCTCGGCCTCGTCGGCATCGGCAGGTTCGCGCTTAGCTTCCGTCTTCTTTTCTGCCTTGTCGGCATCGGTGGCCTTGTGTTTGTCTTCCGGCCCCTTCTCAGCTTCGATGTTGTTCAGGAGCTGGCGCAGATCAATGTCGATCGTGATCGGCTCCCAGTGAGTGCCCAGGTAGACGGCCTCGGTGAAGAGACCACCGTCGATGACGCCGCCCGTCCACCGATCAATCGCGTTGTGTGTGACCTCGATGCGTTTCCCACGCTTAGTGGAGAGACAGTCATGGACGGTGACTGCGCCCCGGTACTCCGTGCCGCCGAACATGTAGCGGACCAGGTTCGGCTCCGCGGCGATCTGTTCGTGGAGATCATGGGATGTGAACGTGGGCAATTTGTCTTTTGCTGAGAGCACCGTCCGTGCGATGCGTGAGGCCCGTGAGCGCAATGCACCGCGAATCGAGGTTCCCGGGATAAGGAGTTGGGCCTCATCCCAGGGGACAGACGGATCGCGGAGGGGCTCTGTTACTCCGTTGGCGGTGGGGTCCTTCTTCTGAGCCTCTTCTTTGCGCTGTTTCGTCAGCTTTCGTCCTCGGCGATGAAAATGCCGGTGGGCGACCACCAGTTGATCCTGATGCGTGCAGGCTCTTCGAGGGACCATCCGCCCAGTTCGAGGGGAATCGGCGTCCCTTCCTCGTCCTCACCTATGAGCGCATCGAGAACGTCCGCAGGTGCAGTCAGCGCACCGGGATCGGTCGTTTTGCCGGTGCGACGGAGCTTCGGCTCAATAACCTGGATCGTTCCCTGGCCAGAGCCAGTCCGCCCACCGAGGCATACCGCACCGGATGTCAGGACATCGACGATGACCTCGAGGAGCTTTTTGACGGACTCGGATGACGCGGGCCCCGGAATCCCCCTCCGACTGGTCGCGTCCCATCGTTTCGTCGTCGCGCCCCTCCGCGGTGATGCGAATGTTGAACCCTGTGCCGCGCGGCAAGAACTCGTGCTCGTAGAGAGCTCCGTCCGAGGCCGCCCCGGTCGTCCTGTCGATGCCGACGCCGTGGCGGGTGGTCATCGGCTGGTCTGCGGGGAAGGATACCGCGTGGAAGGTGAGCGCGCTCTGCCTGATCGGCAGGGAGTCGTCACTGCGCAGGCGGCGATCGCGGAGTGACTTGCCGGTGTAGTCCGTGTCATCGCCCCACAGGGACACCCAGCTAGCCTTCGAGAATACTCCTCCGTCCTGAGTCGTGGGATGCCCGGCGTCTTCCATCGTTTGGCGGGCGATGTCGCACGCCGCGCGAACCGCGCCCCTGATGGACCTGCCGGGGATCGTCGGCTCGTCGAGGCCGTTGCGGCAGAATCGGATGACGGTTCCCTCTCCGACGCGCTCGGGGACAGCGTCGACACCGCCGATGTGGAGCTCTGACGTCAGCTCAACGGGGATAGTGAGCTCATAGCGCGTGAATGTCATTTGTGTTCGCCTCCTTTGGGCGCCTTCTCGCACACAAAGTGCTTGAGCTTTGCTTTCGTGACCTCAATGGATTGGATGCTGAGAAGGGGATGATCGACGACGAAGCGGCCGTAGCCTGCGCCGTCAGCTCGCCCACTCCAAATGGGGCGAGCTCCAGGAGCTTGTCTCGATCCTTCTTGCTGACGTGCACCTGGATCACCGATCCTGCCTGGATCGCTAGGCGACTCGCGCGCGGCCCGTCGTCTGCAGGCGACCACGAGTCGACGCGGCGGTGGCGGATAGAGGGGGTACCGACTGCCTCGACGATGATGCCCTTGCGCTTGAATGCACGAATGAGGTCGTCGACGGTGCCTCCGGGCCCGAGCCCAGCGGATCGTGCAATCACGTCGGAGGTGAACCACAGGGAGATTGTTTGTTCGTCGGACGAGGTCGTGGTGCCCTCGCCGGGGGCCGTCCCGTCAGCGGACGTCGAGGCAGTGCTCGTGAGCTGTGTGCTTCCAGCGTTACCGAAGTGGCTGCGCGCCTCTCGCTCGTCATCGGTCTCTTCACGCAGCGTGCACGTCGCGGACCCGAAGGTGCCCGTGAGCTTGCGCGACCCGAGCCGGGCCTCGCGTGTCTCACCGAGAAGAGAGGAGACAGAGGCGGCCTCCCAGAGCTCTTCCGACACCCAGACGTTCGCGCGCATGCACATCTTTTCAGGCAGGGCCTCGACCAGGACGAGTTGCCCTTTGCTGGCCGCGCCCGTCTCGTGGTTGATGGCGGTCGTCTGTCGCCCGCGCAGGGGAGGCTTACCGTACCAGCCCTGAGTCTTCGTGCCGGGTTCTTCGCCGTCGCCTCCCTTGGGGCCGAAGAACACGTACCCGCCGCGAACGGGGAGCTTCCCCTTATTCTCGGGGGAATCGCGGTACAGGGTGATGGGCGAGTCCGAGGGCGACGTCTTGTCCGTCTTGAGTGTGAGGGGAACGGGGAGTCCCTTAATGTCCTCAATGACGGGCAGCGCGTCCGAAACGAGCAGGTGGCCGCCGGTCACGGCGTTGGTAATGACGGCTTCGCTCCCTTCCTGCTTCTTCAATGACACCAGCCGGTGCAACCAGGGGAGCAGGACTGTGCCGCGCAGGAAGTCCAAGGATCGGATTTCGTTCGAGAAGGGGACCTCGTAGGACACGATGGGCGAGTTGAGCGTGAGGTCGAGAATCAGGTGGTGTCCGTCGCTGTGCTGTGCTGCGGAACCGTCGACGGTCCCGACCTGGTGTTGCGTGCCGCTCTGCTGCGGGGCTGGGAGCGCGCTGACAACTTCTGGCTTGAGAGACCGTGCCAGCTTCTTGAGGCTCGTCCTCAGCTCCTGCGCGCATGACGAAGCGAAGGCGACGATCTTGGACGTGGACTGCCCGGCTCGCGCCTCAACCTCGTGGTTGGTCACGAGGACCGTGCACTCGCCGTCACCTCCGCTGCGGCCCGAGCCGATGCCTCGGACCATGAGGCCCGCAACCCCCAGGAGGAAGTGCGCGGCATCGATCGTCGTCTGAACGGAGAGAGGCGCCCCGGCCTCGTCGATGAGCGTGAACGTGCCCGTGAGGACGCCGGCCGCTGCGCGCTCCGTGAAGCGCAGGAATTGGTTGCGCGCCGTCCCCGTCTGTGGGTCGATGGACAGGGACACCGTGTCGTGGACCGGGATCGACGAGGCTGGGGTCGCGTCCGTGAAGAGAATGTGACGCGGGTGGGGGGTTGAGCCTTGCTCGCCGTCGGGGTCCTGGCCGAAGAGCCACAGGGCGAACTTGGTCCACTTCTTCGGGGACTCCTCGTCTGGCCCGTCGAGGGCCTTCGCCGCCAGCATCGCCTGCTCGCGCAGGACTCCTGTGATGACCGTGCCGCGCACGACCGGCTGGCCCTTGCTACCACGCTCAATCTTTGAGTGTGTGCGTCCCGCGTGGCCCACGCCCGTGGACACGCCCCAGTCGGACGTGAACACGATGGTTACGTGGCCGCTCGCACTCGGAGAAGTGGTAGGTGAATTGGTGGTCACTTGGCACCTCCTTCGGTGGAATCAGTCGCTGTTCTCTGGGAGTTGGTGCCGTCGGCGCCTTTGCTCCCAATCCGGGAAGCGAGGTACCCCTCGGGCAAGTTCTCAGACAGGTCGATGAGGTCCAGGAGCCACTTGATCTGCTCGAGGGATTCGCCAGCCTCATCGGAGCTCGATGAGTGAGGCGAGAGAAGCTTCAGCTGTTTGGCAAGGAGTCCAGCACTGGGGGCATTCTGTAGCGCGTCGTCCCACTCTGTTGCCGCCTTTCCGCCTTACCTTCCGCGAGGAGTTTGACGATGCGGTTCGCGCGGGCACGCGGGAACGGATCACCGGTGGTCTGGGTGGGATCGTCCGGTTTCTTGCCGTCGAAGGCGGCGACCGCCTGAAGGATGAGCGCCCAGGAGGAGAATGGTTGCGGAGCTGCGATGGTTGTTTCCTCGGCCGAGGTCGTGGTTGCGTCCCCGATGCGCTGCGGCGCGTAGTGGCCGATCAGGAAGGGACGCTGCGTACGGCCCTTGTGCTCGTTTAGCGTGTCCTCCGGGTCGAGGACCGTCGCGTCGCGCAGGACGTGGAAGTCGATCGTCGAGCAGGGGACCGTCCCCGGTTTCTTGCCGAGCTTCTTCCCGCGCTTTACCAGCTCTTCCGCCAGGTCGTAAGCGATATGGAAGGGGAAGTTGCGGCCCACGATGGCCACGCCTGCCGAGGCCGTCAGGGGTCCGGGGCTTTGAATGATGTAGTCACCGATTTCGAAGTGGTCCCGTTCTGGTGCGTCGGGCTTCTTTCCTCCAGCAACAATGGCGAGAACTGACAAAAGATCGTCGTCCTTCGTTAGCTTCTCATAGTGGCGGATGTAGGCTTCGGCAAAGGGGATCGCGTAGCGTCCGTCCGTGTAGACCGTGACGTCGTCGCCGCCGACCAGCACGGGAACCACGGGAACGAGATCAATATCGTCATCGTTGGCGAGGTATTCAACGTCGGCCCACGAGCGCGCAACCGCCTCTTTGACGATACCGTCAAGACGGTAGTTCACCTCCATGATGAACCATTGGAAGATATTGTTTTCGTCGGGCGTACAGGGGTTTTCTTCCCTCCAGTATGCCGCGGGCTTGAGATTGCTGAGGTTTCCCTCAACCGTGTTGAATGCCTCGCCGAGGTCACGCATAATCGCGCCCACTCCGTTGCCGTCGATGTGGATGACC
>BNJU01003269.1_pt1 | contig 15672 bp, 22 predicted proteins | sample 8539281 | NCBI WGS metagenome assembly BNJU01 (sample SAMD00202456, study PRJDB9452) | human saliva metagenome | isolation source: human saliva | place: Japan
TCGAATACAGATCAATACGTAAAACGCTGATTTAAAGCGTTTTTCTTTTTGCCAAATGCGATATATTGCACTGTATTTCAATCCAAACTCTACCTTTTTCTCTACCTTTTTTTCTTAAGACCTGGTTTGACACAGTTGGATTTCAGGTACTTTCAGTTTAGCTTTTATATCAACCATCATCAAAATCCAACTATTTTTCTTATTTTTAAAAATATGAATAAGTTTGATTGAATGAGGGAATTTTTCAAATTTTTCTTAGCACCTATAGTTAATAATACTATTCTTTAAATTATAGTTTATAATTATCTGATGTTTCAATGACCACAAAACAAAAGTACAGCGAATCACTTCCCTTAGTCAAACATATAACTGAACAACATTGTTTATCTTCCTGCACTTTCATATTTTTCAATCCTTTTTCTAAAAAATTGTACGACTGATAATAATCAAAAACTGTAAAAAACTATTTGATAGAAAAATAGGTTCAATGTATCTTTCCCTAAAAATATTAATACTGCAGGATTGGCAATTAATAAATGGGGAACAAATAACATAGTGATCAATCTGTTAATACACTGTAAAAATATATATGGATACTTAGAAATTCCAATATAATTCAAAAATACATCTACTTTTGAAAATTTAGTTGGGAAACCAAAATGAACTAATCGTTATTAGAAACCAAATTGAATAATATATAATACAACCACACATTAAAGAAAAGGATATAAAATAATATTTTTAATGAATTTAAATGTACATTTAAATTTCATAACTTATAAAAATGATCGCAAGACCAAAAAGTATTCACGAATTGAACTAAATTAAATGATCTAAAATATAGAACAACTGAGTATCAAACGGCCTCAATAAAAATTTGATCCAAGTTACCACTCAAAAATATCTGATTCTAAAATTCCATACTTCTAATTAACAATCCCATCATAACTCCATCTACAATAGTGTAGGAACCTACCAAAAATAAAATTTGATAATAGTCCCAACCATTAAAAGAGTCTATGTTTAAGAAAAATCAATCTAAAAATACAATAGGTAAAACCAATCCACAGTATCGACGAAAATAGACCACAAAAAGAAGTCAAAATGAAAATTCATATCAGATTTAAAAACCAAAATGAAGTAGCCTAAAAATTACTTTTTATTCTAAACATTTTATCCTCCCACATTTGAGAAGTGCTCCACTCTCTTTCTCAATATGAATCTTGATATAATATAAAAATGATGCACCAAATCAATTGAATACAAACTACCTCAAATAGTCTATTAATTTATATGTATCATTACTAAACATCTGAAGCGGTTCATATACTAAGTATTTAAAAAGGTAATACATCTAAAAACAGACGAAAATTATTTGAAAAACTTAAAGGCAATAATATTCCTGATAAAAACTGAATTACTATTTCTTTAACAGTAAGGACAAAAATATATTTTTCTAACCAAAAAAAGAAAGCATACCTACACAACATGATATTAAAAACCATAGAACCATAGATAGAATAATTGCAATACTTCCTAAAAATAAGAATTTCAATGGTTAATAACTCATTCTTGTAATAAACACTGGAGAATAAAAATGACAGGAATGATGATAAATAATAAATGAGCAAGCTCTATCTCCAAGCATTTTACAAAAATAATACTTATAAAAAGTAACAGGTTTTATTAATATCTAAAAATTTCCTGAATGAACATCGTCATTGATTTCCAATCAACTGGATAAAAACAAAATATGAAAAAAATTATAGTCCCCAAATAGTATTGAACCATTGAGGTAAAAATCATATCCTGCTATATTTATCTGGTTACTCTGATATATATACGTCCATAAAAATACTGATATCATAATTTGTATACTTGCTCGTAACATTAACAATAGTACACTTGATTTATAGTTCAAAATAGATCGAAATGATATCAGAATAATAGACATTTCTTTTTCAATTGTGCTCCTTTTTGTAAAATAGTTTTGTAAAATAATTCTTCTAAAGAAAGATTTGATATTTCAAAATCTTCTATATCTACAAGCTTTATTGATTGATTCTAATGTCTCAAAGACAAAAATTCTAGGTATTTTTAGTATACATTCCGATTTTTGTTTTGAGAAATGACTACTACTCCTTTAACAGAGCATAACTCTGGTACCAAATCTAATGTCATTTTTATCTTTAAATATTTAAAATCAGAAAATTTAGATAAAATAACATCCATTGACTCCTGCAAAATAATTTTTCCTTTGTCAATGACGATTAATTCGTCACAAACAGACGAAATATCATCCATATCATGACTCGTTAAAATAATAGTAGTATGACATTCTTCATTCATTTTCTTTAAAAATGTTCTGATATCTTTTTTAGACTGTATATCTAACCCCTATAGTAGGCTCGTCTAAAAATAATATTTCGGACTGTTAAAAGATGCCGCGATAAACTCCATTTTCATTTTTTGTCCAAGAGAGAGGGTCCGGACCTGCTGGTAAAGCTGATCTTTTACATTCAACAAATTGCTTAATTCCTGAATTCGTTCTTGTAAAATCGCCGGTTCTACCTCATATAAAGTACCAATCAATTGAAAATAATCCATAGCCGAAACATCTTGAAATAACTGTAATTTATTTCCTACTACTATTGAAATTTTTTTCTAAAATTTATACTTTTTTAAATGGAATTTCTCCATTCACTTTAATTTTTCCGGAACTAGGATAAAGAGTCCCAGTCAACATTTTTAATCGTTGTGGATTTACCAGCTCCATTACTCCCAATAAAGCCAACTATACTCCCTCTTAATCGTAAAACTAATATCTTGAACAGCTCGAATCGTTATTTGATTACGTTTCAAAAATCTCTTGATAAATGGGAGTCTTGAATCAAAAATTATAAAAAATTTTTAGATAAATTCTGAGCATTAATAACTATTTCACTCATATATCTCTCCTTTCGATAAAATATATTTACTTGTACTTTTTTTCCATACTTTACCAAAATGCTAAAAGATTGAGCTAAAATCTTCGGGATGGGTAAAATAATATTTGTCTTAAAAAGTTTCTCAAAACCTTCAAGGCGATTATTGAAATCATTAAATTTTTGTATTGTCTAGCTGGTTGAATGTCTCTTTAATATCCATAAACTTTCTCCGTGATTCTTTATTTCACTTTTATAAATAGAAGAGTGTCATATATTTATAGATCCTCAAGAACTTGCATTTTATCAAGTATAAGTAGAATAGTATGTAAGGGTTTACATATTCATATTGTATGATTATTTAAGGAATCCGTCAATTTTTCCACATTATTATATGACAAAATGTATTTTTAAAAATGCAAAAATCTATGAGCAAGATGTTTGACTTCCTTTTTAAAGTATATATACTTATATTAACCTTAGAAAAGAAAAATGTTTGAACAGATATTCAATAATAATTACTTTTTAAAATTAAAATTGAACTTTAAATTTTTATCTTTTTATATTATTGAGTAACCTAAATTGCCCAATTTGTAAAATTTAGATAGACAGACATCCAAGAGAAATTTCTAAATGTCTGTAAACGTTGATATAAGCGTGTTGATTAACGTTTTGATAATTGTGATGCTTTACGAGCTTTCTTAAGACCTGGTTTGACAAGGTTTTTGTTTTTAGGTAATTTCAAAACAGCTTGATATCAATAACTGATAGATTTCAATATCTTTTTATTTCAAAAAAATTTGTATAAGTTTTTATTGAATGAGGGAAAATTCAAGTAAATAACTTAGCTATTATTACTCTCGAATAGAGTTTCCCACTGAGTAATTGATAATGGAAGTATGGGTTTATTTTTCCTTATAAAAATCTAATAGATCATCATTAGTTATTCGAACCACATTGTCAATCTGATTTAGATTGATTATTTTAGGTGCATACAGATATACTAGATACCCATCCTCAACATATCGGTTGAATTCTAAAGCATCAAGTTCTTTGGCTTTTTTCCCTTTTACTTGAAGCACCGCTTTTCGAGGATTATCAACATCTCTAGAAATCATCTCACACTCAATCTTAATTGTAGTGGATTTATTTGCTATTGAATTAGACAGAACATAGTAGTTTTCTTTTATTTGTAAATAAGATATTACAAGCTCCTCTAAGTCAAAAATCAGGTAGATTGTCTAAAAGATTACCCTCTTGAGGAATAACCTTATAATATTTACTGCTTGATAATTGATTAAAAATTGTTTTTGAATACTCAATGATTATTCCATCACGAATTCTTTCAACAGTACCACCTCGCGGTCTATTGAAAGACGATTTAATTTGTCCAGGTACTTGCATTCCAAAATTATAAGCTTCGACTGGTAAGACTGCTCCAATATCCAACCGTTTATCACATACTACTTCAACAGGCGATATAACTCTACAAATCCAGTAATTACCATCCAGATCTCGTGTCCAGAATAAATCGTCTACTTTAGCATCCCTAAAAACGTTAATTGCTGGATTAGCTCTTCCAGACAACTCTTTAACCCTGCAATAATACTCTTGAAAGCTCTCGCGGTAGAGATCTTCACTTTGACTACTCCACCCAATAGCAACATACTGTTTTTTACTATTTAAACAGAAATCTACCAATCCCTGTCTGAAATCAGTCCCAGTCTTCAAATGTAATCTCACTACATAATCCATGAATTTCACCTCTTCTAAAGGATATAATTACGGTATCAGTATATCATAAATAATAATAACCTTGACTTTCCGAAAAATAGTATTTTCCTGAAAGTTTTGAATTTGAAACGATGAACAAGCAAAAACAACCGGAAAAGAAACAGTTCCAAACTAGTTCTTCTCTGGTTGTTTTTTATACTAACGATTTTTCCGACTTAATTGATAAGAGTACACCATAGGGATAAACACAATGACGAGGATGACGATCCCCAGTACATAAGAAAGCGCGTATTGAAGGCCTGCTTCAAGAAGAAGGATCAAACCTCCGAGGACCCACAACTTTCCCTGCCAAGCGATGGGTTTTGTGCCAGTTATCTTCACTCTGCAAGGTCCAAGGAAGGCGGATCCCAACCGTATGGTTCACTTTTAGCTTAGGCATGTAATTGCCCATGATCACAAAGATGAGCCCTAGCAGAACCGAAACAAAAACTGATGGATTGGTAGTAGATCCTAGCGCCTTGCTATAGATGAGATAGGAGATACTTAAGGAAACGATTGGGGTCAACCAGTAAATCGCTCTGATCATTTTCTCATTCATCGTGCGATTCTTAGGATCACGTCCGATCACGAAAATCATAAACAGATGCACCATGAGATCGAAAATAGGAAGACCAAACACAACCAGGGGTTTCGATTGGAAGTTATTGGGCTGGCCAGCAACATTAAAGTGAATCGGGATTTGGTTAGGCAATTGCGACCAAATCATCAGCCCCCAAAGCATGGGGAAAAGTATCACCATAGAAGTTAATAGCAATAGTTTTTTATTCGTTTTCATCAGTAGAGTCTCCTTTCAAATCAACGAGCCAGACCATTAAATCCTCCAAGACAGAAGTATTGAGTTCATAGTAGATAAAATTCTTCTCTTTTTCCTCTCGAATTAAATCTGCCTGCTTGAGGAGGCTTAAATGATGGGAAATGGTCGCTCCTGCTACATCAAAGTGACCAGCGATATCGCCAGCAGATAATTTCCCCGCCTTTAGCAGCTCTAAGATACTTCTTCTTATCGGATTTGATAAAGCTTTAAATGTTTGCGCAAAATTCATTCTCTATCTCCTCTAATCTATTTAGATATCTTTCTAAATAGATTGTAGTACTTTCAAATAGAGTTTTGTCAACTCTATTTAGAAAAAAATCTAAATAGTTTTTAGAAAACTGCTTTGACAACAATCTTCTTTGTTGAAAAGCCTTCCTCCCCTTGATACAAGCGACAAGTATTGATTTTTCTAGAAAAAAGCGTATAATCAAATTCATACTATCTAAAGGGAGTCTCTATGAAGAAGAGTTTTATTCACCAACAAGAAGAAATTTCATTCGTTAAAACAACATTTACCCAGTATTTGAAAGACAAGCTAGAAGTTGTCGAGTTCAAGGACCCATCTTGAGTAAGGTAGAGATGGGATGCAGACAATCTATCCGGAGTAGAAAATCCTGTCTCTGTAAAGGTCTTACAAATTCCCAATGAAACCTATGAAGTCGTTCACTCTCTAGCGAAGTGGAAACGCCATACCTTAGCTCGATTTGGTTTTGGGGAAGGGGAAGGTCTCTTCGTCCATATGAAGGCCCTTCGTCCGGATGAGGATTCTTTGGATGCGACTCACTCGGTCTATGTCGATCAGTGGGACTGGGAGAAGGTCATTCCAAATGGCAATCGTAATTCAGCTCTACTTAAAAAGAAACGGTTGAAAAAATCTACAAGGCCATTCGTTTGACGGAGTTGGCTGTTGAAGCCCGCTATGATATTGAATCTATCCTGCCTAAGCAAATCACCTTTATCCACACAGAAGAGTTGGTAGAGCGTTATCCTGATTTGACACCAAAAGAACGGGAAAAATGCCATCACCAAAGAATATGGAGCAGTCTTTTGATAGGGATTGGTAGCGTCTTATCAGATGGCAAACCGCACGACGGACGGGCGCCGGACTATGATGACTGGACAACGGAGACCGAAAAATGGCTACAAGGGCTTAAACGGGGATATTTTTGGTTTTGGAATGAGAATCTTGGTGGAGCCTTTTGAACTTTTCTTCCATGGGGATCCGGGTCGATGAAGACACCCTCAAGCGCCAAGTTGCGATTACTGGAGATGAAGATCGTCTGGAATTAGAATGGCACCGGCTCTCTTGAACGGTCTCTTCCCACTGACCATTGGAGGTGGGATTGGGCAATCTCGTATGGCTATGTTCTTGCTTCGTAAGAAACATATCGGGGAAGTTCAAACCAGTGTTTGGCCTCAAGAAGTTCATGAACAATATGAAAATATTTTTGTAATTTTTCAGAAAGACATAAATAGAATCAGGATGTAAATAAAGCCAGCTTTCGAGGTTGGCTTTATTTTTTTGCGGGAATGGAAAGATAGGGGTAGCGCTTAAACCTGAATTTCTACTTGATTTTCTCGGTAGACAGCTATTATGAACGGAGAATTTATGATAGAATAAGTGTACCAAGCAAGCAAAGGAGTGGTGTCTATGAAATTACAAAAACCAAAAAGGAACCTAAGATATCCTGCACAGGAGTCCGCTAAGTGGCAATATGTAGAAGGATTTGCTCGCGAGACCTTTAAAAAATACAATTATGCGGAAATCCGCACACCGATATTTGAGCATTATGAAGTCATTAGCCGCTCGGTGGGAGATACGACTGATATTGTGACCAAGGAAATGTACGATTTCTATGATAAAGGAGATCGTCACATCACCTTGCGTCCCCGAAGGGACAGCACCTGTTATGCGCTCCTATGTTGAAAACAAACTCTTTGCACCAGAAGTTCAAAACCAAATAAGGTTTACTACATCGGTCCCATGTTCCGTTATGAGCGTCCGCAGGCCGGTCGCTTGCGTCAGTTCCACCAGATTGGCGTAGAATGTTTTGGATCTCAGCAATCCTGCTACGGATGTAGAGACGATTGCCATGGCTGACCACTTCTTCAAAGAGATCGGGATTGAAAATGTCGTCCTCACTTAAATACCCTTTGGTAGCACAGCTAGTCGGGCGACTTATCGCCAAGCCTTAATTGATTACTTGCTTCCAATGAAGGACCAACTATCAAAAGATAGCCAACGTCGTTCAGAAGAAAATCTGCCCGCGTCTTGGACTCAAAAGAAAAAAAGAAGACAAGCAGGCGGTCGAGAATGCTCCTTCTATCCTAGACTATTTAGACGAGGAAAGCTAAAGCTCCACTTCGATGCTGTTCGGACCATGCTGGACAGCTTAGGCATTGAGTACATGATTGATACCAACATGGTGCGGGGTTGGATTACTACAACCACACCATCTTTCGAGTTCGTGACAGAAGTAGAAGGAAATGAATTAACCGTTTGTGCAGGTGGTCGTTACTGACGGTCTTGTAGAGTATTTTGATGGACCAGCAACTCCGGCATTTGGTTTTGGTATGGGCTTGGAGCGCCTGATTATCATCTTGGACAAGCAAGGGATTGAACTGCCTCTGGAGACTTCTTTGGATGTTTATGTCGCTGTCCTTGGACCAGAAGCAGAAGTAGTAGCCTTGGAAGTGGTTCAAGCGCTTCGTCGTCAAGGCTACCTAGCAGAGCGTGATTATCTGGGTCGTAAATTAAAAGCCCAGTTCAAGTCGGCAGATGTCTTTGGCGCTAAGACAGTCATTGCCTTAGGAGGTAGTGAGGTTGAGAGTGGCCAAGTCACTGTTAAACATAACCAAACCCGTCAGGAAGTGACTGTTTCCTTAGAAGAAGTAAAAAATGATTTCCAAGCGGTTTTAAATCAATTATAAAATTGATGGTGATTCCTTATCGGAGGCTGGGAACTGTTGTCCCAGCTTCTTTTTGATGGGGATAAATCAGAAATTCTCCTATGTGAAGGAAGCTGACAGTTAGGGGAGTTTTTGATATACTAGTATGAAGTATGCACGTGCGATAAAGCACCTGTGAGAGAAGTAAAGGAAACATCTATGAGTGAAAAAGAACAAGAATCACATAAGATTGGTCTTCAGGTGGGATCCAACTTTCAAGATACCCAAGAGGTGAGACAAGTCTTGGACCAGTCCATCAGTAGAGCAGAGGAAGTATTGACAGCTAACCAGCCCTTGGAGTCTGTAGAGGATCTCTAAAGAAATTCAAAAGATACATGAGGAGGCTAAGAACTAGAAGAAACTGTGGCAGATGCAAATCAATCGATACAGCACCTCTCAGTCGTCTTTCTCGGACTGCTGCCCGTCGGAAAGTAGATTTGTCAGTCCTAGAAGCCAATGATGAAGAAGTGCAGGAGACGCTGGAGCAAATAGAAAGACCCTGAAGTTCCTAATCGCTATGCAACGAAGCGTCCCGTTCCATTGTCAGTTCCGATTGCTTTGAGTGTTCTCATCAGCTTAGTCCATGTTGCCCTTCCCTATGTAAATTTACTATGACCAATCAACAATCGCAAGATCTCTATGCAGGCTGGGCGATTGCTCAGGGCAGGTTCCTATGGTCATTTCTTTGGGATTAACGGCCTCTCTATTATGGTTTGAATGGTTTGGGAAGTTTGCTAGGAAGTCAGCTTCCTAGCCCTCTTCCAAGTTTTGAGCCCCTTCTTTGCTGGAACAGGTATTTCTACCGTCTAGTGAGAAGTTTGGTTTCGAGTGAAAAGATTGCCGGCCAAGTGCAAGTTCTGTTTTACCTCTTGGCTGGAACGCTTGGTTTTGGTGGAGGCTATGCAGGTTTCTATGTTTTGCCCTTTCCTCTTGCGTCTATGAACTTCATTCTGAGCTACTTGAGGGGAATAAAAAGATGAATCTTTTTATCATTTATGGTATTTTCTGCCTGTTTGGCCTTCATGATTTCGCCTTTGGCTCAGTTTGGTCTCTATTTCTAGCCTTTTAGGGTTGACAGCCACCATGTAAAAACAAAAAGAAGTTTGCTCATGGTTTTTATCAATTGTTAGCGAGCTTGTTAGGTTCTCCCTGCTCTTTTACCCTCTAGGATACATCACTGTATGGAACGGTTCCTTTGGTTATGCATCACCAAGCCTTGTATAGCCTACGGGCCTTGAAACACATCTGTTCAGTTCTTTGGTAATCTAATCTTTTACGGACTTTACTTTTGAGTCTTGGCTTTGCCTCGCCTTTGTCATGTCTTTTCCGCAAGGTCTCTACGAGTGGTCAGCTGATCGTTCGTTTCATGTCTTGGTTTGGGACTCTCATTATCGTAACGGTACTGTAGGAACACCCTGAACAGGGGGCTTATCAATTTTGGGTCTCTTGCCCTTCATCCTGCCTTTTGTTGGCACTGTGGTTTGAGGGAGCTGAAGAGGGAGATTCTCACAGACGCAAGAGCAAGAGAAGCGCTATTTGGTCCCTGTATTTCGCAGGCCAAGCTTTTCCTGCCCGTCTTAGCGATGGCTTATTTAATCGGTTATCCGATTGTGAACGTGCTGGCTCTCCAATATGGTCTCAGTGAGTGAACGGGCTACACTGTTCTGCTATATCCAGAGTCATAGTGACTCCAACGATACCCATCTATGCCTGGGATCAGACGGCGCATCTCTACCAAGAAAGTGGTCGTTTGGCTCAGCCCTCTTTAACTCCAACCAGTTATATGGGGACAGGTGAAAATCGCACGAATCTGACCAATCAGATTGAAGAAGCGAAACCAAAGTTTATAGCGGTAAATCGAAGCGTTGATGTGACAGCCGCTGTTCGGAAAATTTCTGACTAAAAATTATCAAAAAGTGGATCGAAAAGGGTCGCACCATACCTTGTACCAACGGAAATAACGAATCAATATCTTGTGGTTTTTAAATGAAATGACATTTTTCCACAAGATATTGATTTTTATTTTGAGTGTTATAATATTCATTGAACTGTATTGAATAGAAATGAAAGTGGGCGAGCGTATGATAACGTTACGAGAAGAGCATATCCAAAGTCTTCCCCAACTCTTTGTGGAAAAGAGAGATGGGCGGAAGGTCAAGTTTGATGTCGATAAAATATACCGTGCTTTGGTCAAGGGCGACAGAAGAGTGACAGGCCTCACCCGGTCCTTGAAGCGAAGTTAGAGGCTGTGACAGATCGGATTGTGGCCGAGATTTTTGAGCGTTTTTCCACGCGGGGTCAAAATTTATGAGATTCAAAATGTCGTCGAGCACGAGTTGTTGCAAGTCAATGAGTATGCTATCGCAGAAAGTTACATCACGTATCGGACGCAACGAGATTTTTGAGCGCTCAAAAGCGACGGACATCAACTTTACCATCGGCAAGCTCCTCAACAAGGACCAAGCAGTGGTTAATGAGAACGCCAATAAGGACAGCGATGTCTTCAACACCCAACGGGATTTGACTGCAGGGATCGTCGGCAAGTCTATTGGTTTGACCATGTTACCCTAAACACGTGGCCAATGCTCATCAAAAAGGGATATCCACTACCATGATTTAGACTATAGTCCTTATACTCCAATGACTAACTGTTGCTTGATCGATTTTGAAGGTATGTTAAAAATGGCTTTTAAGATTGGGAATGCAGAAGTAGAAAGTCCCAAGTCGATCCAAACCGCAACGGCTCAAATCTCGCAAATCATTGCCATCGTGGCCCTCTAGCCAGTACGGTGGCTGCTCAGCAGATCGGATTGATGAAGTCCTGGCCCCTTATGCAGAAAAGAATTATAAGAAGCACTTGAAAGATGCTGAAGAGTGGGTTCTCCCTGAAAAACGTGAGGACTATGCTTGGCAAAAAACGAAAAAAGACATCTACGATGCCATGCAATCATTGGAGTATGAAATCAATACACTCTTTACCTCCAATAGGCAAACCCCTTTTCACTCGCTGGGCTTTCGGGCTAGGGTCTAACCGTTTTGAACGCGAAATCCAAAAAGCTATTCTGGAGATTCGAATCAAGGGGCTCGGTTCGGAACACCGGACCGCAATTTTCCCTAAGTTGATTTTCACCTTGAAAAGAGGTCTCAACTTAGAACCAGGGAGTCCCAACTATGACATCAAACAGTTGGCCTTGGAATGTGCAACCAAACGCATGTATCCGGATGTCCTCTTATGACAAGATTGTTGAATTGACGGGCTCCTTCAAGGTACCCATGGGTTGTCGTTCTTTCCTTCAAGGGTGGAAGGATGAAAATGGCCTAGAAGTCAATTCTGGCCGGATGAATCTTGGGGTTGTGACAGTCAATCTACCTAGGATTGCCTTGGAGTCAGAAGGAACAAAGAAAAGTTCTGGGAAATCTTCAATGAGCGGATGAACATCGCTGAAGATGCTTTGGTCTATCGGGTAGAGCGGACCAAGGAAGCGACCCCAGCTATCGCGCCACTCTACCAATATGGGGCTTTTGGGAAACGTTTAGGAAAAAATATGATCAGGTAGACCAGTTTTTCCCGCAACCGCAGAGCGACTATTTCACTCGGCTATATCGGATTGATGAAGTGGCTACAGCTCTATGGACCTGACTCGGGAACAGAATTCGTAGAAGCTAAACAATTTACAGTTGCTATCATCAAGGACATGAAGAAACGGGTCGAAGAATGGTCTGACCAATACGGCTACCACTTCCATTTATTCGACACCGTCAGAAAAGCTTGACAGACCGCTTCTGTCGCCCTGGATACGGAGAAATTTGGGAAGGTTCCGGATATCACAGACAAGGAATACTACACCAACAGTTTTCACTACGATGTCCGCAAGAACCCAACCCCGTTTGAGAAATTGGATTTTGAAAAAGTCTATCCAGAAGCTGGGGCTTCTGGTGGCTTTATCCACTATTGTGAATATCCTGTCTTTGCAACAAAATCCAAAAGCGCTTGAAGCGGTTTGGGATTATGCCTATGACCGGGTTGGCTATCTCGGAACCAATACACCAATTGACCGTTGCTACAAGTGTGACTTCGAAGGGGACTTCACACCAACTGAGCGGGGCTTTACTTGCCCAAACTGTGGCAATAGTGATCCTAAAAACAGTAGACGTTGTTAAACGGACCTGTGGCTATCTTGAAACCCACAAGCTCGCCTCCCATGGTCAATGGTCGCCATAAGAAAATCAGCTGCACTGGGTCAAACACATGAATGGCTCCACTATCAAATCAGCTGGACACCAGTGACAGATTAGAAAAGGAAGATTATGGGAAAATACCAATTAGACGATAAAGGTAAAGGGCCCAGGTACAACGATTCCACGAAAAAGCATCTCGACAGGTGGTATCAATAAAAAGACCGGGTAGCCAGCCTTAGAGAGCAATTTTTAAAAAGGCTAAGAAAAATAAAAGTGAGAGTCCGCTCTGCTTTTTCTCTTATTGGGAGGTAAAGATGGAAATTACGCAGACCGACTTTAGCAGATCAAAGAATCTATTCTAAACATGATGGCAGAGTTCGAAGAGGCCCAATCAGTCCCATGACGAAGGCTTTTTGGGATGCTGAGAACTTTTGATTATGAGGAGTGGCTAGAAACCAACCTTAATAAAAGAAATGGGAATAAATTTTGCCTGAAAATCGCGTTCCATCAATTCAGTTCGTATTGTTTGATGAATCAGGTCATGCTTTAGGTTTTTTGAATCTACGGCTGAGACTAAATGAGGGTTGCTGAATCATGCTGGCCATATTGCCTACTCCATCCGTCCCTCTGAAAGGGGCAAAGGCTATGCAAAAGAAGCTCTTCATCAAGGTCTGCAAGTGGCTAAAGAGAAGAATATCCATCGTGCTCTCCTTACTTGTAGCACGGAGAATCTGGCCAGTCGAGCAGTTATTTTAGCCAATGGAGGCCAATTGGAGGATGTGCGGAATGGTACCGAACGGTATTGGATAGAGGTGGAGTAGAAGGATGACATGGAATACACCAAAACCAGGCGAGTGGAAGAGTGAAGAACTGAGTCAAGGTCGCATCATCGACTACAAGGCTTTTAACTTTGTCGATGGCGAAGGAGTCCGCAACTCCCTTTATGTGGCTGGCTGTATGTTTCACTGTGAGGGTTGTTACAATGTAGCGACCTGGTCTTTCAAGGCGGGTATTCCCTACACCAAAGAGTTGGAAGAGCAGATTATGGAGGATCTGGCTCAACCTTATGTCCAGGGCTTGACCCTGCTTGGGGGAGAACCATTTCTCAACACCGGTATCCTGCTGCCCTTGGTTAAGCGCGTGAAAAGAGAATTGCCTGATAAAGATATCTGGTCTTGGACCGGCTACACCTGGGAAGAAATGATGTTGGAGACGCCGGACAAACTGAACTGCTTTCGCTGATTGATATTCTGGTGGATGGACGCTATGATAAGAGCAAACGCAACCTTATGTTGCAGTTTCGTGGCTCTTCCAACCAGCGAATCATCGATGTTCAAAAATCATTGAAAGAAGGAAAAGTCGTTATCTGGGACAAGCTCAATGACGGAAAGGACTCCTATGAGCAAGTGAAAAGAGAGTAGCAAGAGTCGGAGGGCAGATAAATCTATGAAGAGAGGTTTTCGTAGATTTTCAGTTTGCAGGAGCTGACTTCTTTTTTCAGACAATTTCATTCTCACTGACAAAATTCACAAGAATTCATGGTATAATGGAGAAGATTGTACGAAAGTTAGAGGAGTCTAGCTCGTACACTGAAGGAACAGAATGAGGAAATGTACATGACATTAGTATACCAATCGACACGTGATGCCCAAAATACCGTAACAGCTAGCCAGGCGATTTTTGCAAGGTTTGGCAACAGATGGTGGTTTGTTCACACCTGTCTCTTATCCCCAGGTAGATCTGGACTTTGACACATTGAAAGATGCTGCTTACCAAGAGGTGACGAAGCTTGTCTTATCAGCATTTTTGGACGACTTTACGCCGGAAGAGTTGGACTATTGTATCACCAATGCCTATGACAGCAAGTTTGATACACCAGCTATTGCCCCTCTTGTCAAACTCGATGGGCAATACAACTTGGAACTTTTCCACGGTTCAACCATTGCCTTTAAAGATATGGCCTTGTCTATCTTGCCCTTACTTTATGACAACTGCTGCTAAGAAGCATGGTTTGGAAAACAAGATTGTCATCTTGACAGCGACGTCTGGAGATACTGGGAAGGCTGCCATGGCAGGCTTTGCGGATGTTCCAGGAACTGAAATCATCGTCTTTTATCCAAAAGACGGTGTCAGCAAGGTACAAGAGTTGCAAATGACTACTCAAACCGGGGACAATGCCCATGTGATTGCCATTGACGGGAACTTTGATGATGCTCAAACAAACGTGAAGCATATGTTCAACGATGTGGTCCTCCGTGAAAAATTAGCAGCTAACAAGCTCCAGTTCTCATCAGCTAACTCTATGAATATTGGTCGTTTGGTCCCACAGATTGTCTATTATGTTTATGCCCTACGCTCAGCTTGTTAAAAGTGGCGAAATTAATGCTGGTGATAAGGTTAACTTTCACCGTACCGACAGGAAAACTTTGAAATATCTTGGTCGCTTTTTTACGCTAAACAAATCGGCCTACCAGTTGGTAAGTTAATCTGTGCGTCAAATGACAACAATGTCTCTTGACAGACTTCTAAACTCGTGTCTATGACAAGAAGCGTGAGTTTACAGTACCACTAGCCCATCGATGGATATCTAGTATCTTCAAACTTGGAGCGTTTGATTTTCCATCTTTTGGGAAATGACTTGGTGAAGACGGCTGAGACTCATGACTGTAATTTGTGAGTTCAGATTGAACAGACTTGGTGGGATTAAAGCCTCTTTTGCAGCTTGGAGTGGCATGGAAAAGTGAGAGCAAGCGACAGAATTCCGGCGTGTTTATAGGTCAAGATGTATATTGGGGACCCTCATGCAATGATTGTGTCATGTCTCAAAATATAAGCTGACTGAATTGATTAAACAAGACAGTTGCATCAACAGCTAATTCATACTGGATTCCCAGATCGTTGCAGTAGAGGCTGTGAGGTAGTGATAAACTTTGTTTAAAATAGTTGCTGGCGAAATTTCAGACAACGCCTGTGATTGAAACCAGAGCAATAAGTGTCCCAGGAGGCAGTGAG
>BNJU01003868.1_pt1 | contig 15665 bp, 27 predicted proteins | sample 8539281 | NCBI WGS metagenome assembly BNJU01 (sample SAMD00202456, study PRJDB9452) | human saliva metagenome | isolation source: human saliva | place: Japan
CGAAGCGCTTAATGCATCAAGAAGGGGCTGTAACAAAACAGCCCTTAAATTAAAAAGTTATTAGTTGATTATATGAAATCAACTAATAACTTTTTATATTCTAAGCAAAAAGGGGCCCGAGGGACCCTTTTTCGTTGGTATAATTAAATTATGAACAAAAAACCATACCAATGAATCTAATTATACCAAACTAGTAATGCCTCGCAACTAGTTTTACCATTGGATTATGGCATTTTGATAAAAAGAAACAGCGCCTGTGCGGTTACTCGATGCTGTATGTGGAGGAATTAGACTATAAAGAGTTACAGCATTTGTATTCTCCTAAAGGGAGAAAAATCTAAAAGTTCCACCGCATATTCTGTTCAAAAATTTTTGTCTATGCTATGTCCAACGGCGTGTATTCTACACGTATGATACAACAACAATGCGAAGAAAAATATTAATTATATGTGGCTTTCTTCAAGGCTATTCAGCCCCAAGTCATATGACTTTTTCAACGATTTTTTTGCACGTTGTACACTAGATATCTTAATGAATCTATTTTCACAGATGATGGAAGCTATTAACAGACGTGATACCTTAACATTTAATGAAGTCTTTATTGATGGAACTAAACTAGAGGCTAATGCCAACAAGTACACCTTTGTTCATGGCAGCAGTACAAAAAAAGACTAGATACATTACCCTCTAAATTAGCTATATTAAAGCAAGACATCTGGAATGAATTAGGGCTAGATACCCATTATATGAATGATGAATGTATATATATTTCTTAGCCAAAGAAATTGAAGTACAACATATGGAACTCGTACAAGGAAAAAGGCAAGCATAAAAACACCATTGCAACGGTTGTATGAGCGAGCTGAAGTTCTATATGAGAAAACGCAAAGAATACGAACAGCAGTTGTATATTATGGGTGAACGCAATAGTTATTCTAAAACAGATCATGATGCTACCTTTATGCGTATGAAGGAAGACCATATGCGTAATGGACAGCTTAAACCTGCCTACAATGTACAATTAGCTGTTCATTCTGAATATATTATGGGAGTTGGTGTATTCGCTAAGCCCAACGATACGAATACGTTAATTCCATTTGTACAGCAATTAGAACAGATCCATAGTCGCCGATTCACATATGTGGTGGCTGATGCTGGTTATGATAGCCATGAGAACTTAACTTGGTTAAAAAACAACCAGTACCTATCTTGTATAAAACCACAATATTATGAAAAGGCAAAAACTAGAGCTTGGGCTAAAGATATTAGTAAAGCTCGTAATATGGAATATATACCAGAAGAAGATGCATTTATATGTGCAAAAGGCCGTAAATTAAAATATGCTTTAACTCGTAATGCTAAAAACAAAACCGGATTTATATCTGAGCGAAAGGTATATGTCTGCGAATCTTGTAACCGATGTGGATACAAGAAGGAATGCCAACGGTATATGAAACCAACAACAGTAAATCCAGTAAAACGAATTGAAATTACACCTGCATATGATGCTGTATTGGCAGAAAACCAAGACAGACTGCTTAGTGATACAGGCATTCAATTACGAATTAACCGTTCCATTCAAGTTGAAGGCGCATTTGGTGTGTTAAAACAAGATCTTGGGTTTAGACGATTTTTACACCGTGGCAGTGGAAAAGTGCATAAGATGTTATATCTACTGGCTATGGGATTCAATATTGAAAAATTACATAACAGAATACAAGCAGGACGCGTTAACACAACATTATTTACTGCAAAAGAAACTGCTTAAACTAAGAAATTTTTAAATAGGGCCTAAAGGTCTATTTAGGTGCGCTCTAAAAAACAAAAATACCAAGAGAACATATAGTTTTCTACAAATCTAATTTTTCTTTGGTATTTCTTATATTTTTAAAGGGACTGCTAACTAGAATGCGGTAAAACCGCATTCTGTTACAGCCCCCTTCTTATAAAAATTAATGATATTATATCTAATTAAACTAAAGATTTACGAACCTCATTACATAAATCTATACAAATATCCACCTCTCGGCCATTAAGCCCTAATGGTATATCTAATACTAAATCTAAAACCATAATCTTCAGAAAAAGAAAATCCTGGTCCTACCCGTTGTAAAGCATCATGAAACTCTTGTAACTGTTCTGGGATATTAATTAGAGCATTAACTAATTCACTTCTCCTTGGTCCTAAATAAACAGTAGCCAAATCGTATAAATCCCGAGGATGTAAAGATGCACCTCTAAAGAAAACCTTCTTAGTTACAATCTCTATATCATCATCCACAAATATATTCTGATTAAATACATGCTTTAATGTGGGTAAGTAATCACTTACCTGAAACGCCTTTACAAAATCAATTTTTCCTTCTGGATAAGATAAAGAAATAAATCGTTCTCCTTCTTGATAAAAATCAGCATCTTCGGCTACATCATTTAACTTTGGAGATAGTCCATTAAAATATTGTGTATTCGAAACAAATATGTCTACGTCCTTACTTAAACGATGATGATAGTTAAGCATTAAAAATAGTTCCACCACCCATGGACCATTGACTATTATCGATATTAGCATACTCTAAGATTTTTAATGGCTTTTTCCAAAAAGCAATTCTGTACGAATTGTTCACTCTCCATAAATCGATCCTTCTACAGTACTAACAGCCGGGATATGCTTTACTTTGTTATATAATTGTTCCATTTCGAATGGTGTAATATTTTGTTCTACCATAAATTTACGTCTATTTTTCTGGTTTTTACCTCTCTAAAAATTCAATCACATATCTCTCAAACTTTTCCTAATTCTACACCTGATTTTATTAAATTAACAAAAATTAACTATAGGTAAACGTTTATAACGAATACTAATTTCACGCTCTACAAATTCGGATACTGTTATCTTTGGAACAAACGCCATGAAATCACCTCTTTTCTAATTTAATAATATATCCCTATTAATTTAATAATAGCTTCTTTAAATATTATAGGTCAACTGTTACTCCTTATTTATTCCATTATACATCAAACTAACATACGTTTAAAATTCAAATAAAAATACCACATTATAAAAATAAAATCTTCTTATAATGTGGTAATAATTAAGCTTTACATCCCAAACAGTGTTAATATTTCCATAATAACTGGTATAACGAATACGAACAATACGGAGCTAATGGTTACGAGTCCTGTGGCAAATGGTAAATCAGAACCTGCTTCATTCGCTACGATTGGCAATACGGCGATTACCGGTCCTGCGGATTGAACGATGAATGTGACGACCGCAACGGAATCTAATGTAATGCCCATGAGGTATTTGGTAGCATAGATAACGCAGAACATAATAAATGGGGCTACGGCAAAACGGCCAATGATACCACCGATGGAATCCTTATTTAAACGCATGCTTTTAAGGCCCGCATCATGTAATACGATACCAATATATAGCAAGGATAATGGTGTTACCATATTCCCTATATAGTTTAACGTATTATGTAATACCGTAGGCAATGGAATTTGAGCATATAAGAATATTAATGCCAAGAAAAAACCCAATAATGGCGGTGGCAATAATTTTTTCCAAGAAAACTTGCGTACCAAGGTGCGGAAGCTTTCACCATGGCTAGCACCATTCGTAGGCAACGGATCAGCCTCAATAAGGAATACACCAAACATCCATACAGATATGGTATTACCAATATAATACAGCAAGAAAAACGGTAATGCATCAGGCCCAAACAATGCAATCTGTACAGGTAGTCCAATAAATAAACAATTATCGTTAACTACCATATTGATAAAAATACCGCGGCGTCCCCGTGGGACATGTACAATTTTCATCATAATAAACGCTATGATGTACGATACTACATAGGTCATCATCACGACGAGTAATCCATACCGCAAGTCCCACAAATCCGATGTTTGCACATTGTGTAGCACGGACATAAATACGCCGACCGGCAAAATGACGGACATGATGAGCCTCGATAGATTCGAGCTAAATGTATCATTAAACATGCCCCGCCCTTTTAGGAAATACCCAAGCGATATGAGCAAGACGATAGGCATGATGCTTTGTAATGAAGTAAGAAAAACCATATAACCTCCTACATACTTTATATGTAGTATATCATAAATAAAGGACTTAAATGTGGGCTTCTTAATCTTCTCTATCTTTGGTACAATCGCATCTTTGAAAACAAACAAGGTTGTATTCGCTATTATGCTATTAATCTGCTTCCTATTCTTCGGTCTTGCAACAGACCTATTCTTAGGTGGCAAAACAGGCTTCTTCGCCCTTGCAGCATGGTCTGAATTATTCATCTCCCTCTTGGGCTTCTACGGTTCTGGTGCCGTACTTGTAAACAAGGTATTTGGCAAAACTGTATTCCCTATGGGTAAAAGCATCCTATAATAGTTGGAAAACTAGATAATACAATTAAAGGTCTATATATTACTGTGCTGTAGTATATAGACCTTTTTCATTACATATTCTATTAATAAGAAACTTTTAAAATATAAGAAACTCCTCAGATAAAGGCTGTATCTTTTGATTCGTAAGCGAAACTTTATCTTTTATCTTTACAGATTCTGCTATATAACGTATTTCATCACGACTAAGCTTAGTATCTTTTAAGTTATAGGCAATCCAATTTACAAGCATCCTATTGTCATCATATGTAAGTACAACGATTAAAGAATCCCCATCCGGATTATATACATCAATTAAAGCTGATGGAATACCATCATTCCAAACAATAGCATATTGCGGATCTTTAATACCTAAATTTATACCAATAATAGTTATAAATTCTAACATTTTAGTATACTGAGCAGCCATGCTTTTATCACCAAGTTGACTACGATTCACAAACACACACTGTTCGTACCCAACTGTTTTATATACATGAATTTCATCATTATTTATATCATATCCAATCTCCTGATGTGAACCTATAGGCATCTTATAAAGTAAATCCATATAACTCTTTGCTTTCAGAATATGAATCTGTATCAGGTAAAAGCTGAATAGATGGCACTAAATAATTAGCAATCATATTTTTCTACATGACGATCAGTCAATGCACCTTCAGAACCGCCCCCCATTATAAGTAAAATGCCATCCGATAGGATTTTGACTTATTCTTAGGATTTTTTTAAACTGAATACCTGTCGTATATATTTCGTTATTGTCTTTAGATTGTTGCTTTTCCTTAAACCACAAAGCAGATCCTATGAATGGATTAGAGAATTTTTTAATGTCACGATGTAAATCACGATTTTTCTTATTTAATTGATTTAAATACTGTGTTGTATCTGCCATAATAGAAAAATCAATTTTCTGATTATTGATTTCTAAAGTCTGTCCATCCTGTTTCTGAGTATACATACCATGCTGGCTTGAAAATGGCATTACTAATCGCATACTATCCGTATCAGAATGTAGACGAATGATTGTACTATGTGCTAGCACGGCACGTAAACTATTCTTACTATATTGAACTTGTTTACTAATTTCATAATCTCGATAATGGTAAGATCTAATTTCTTAGCTACATGTTCTTCCTTATCTGATAACACCTTTTCTAAACTTTCATTCGTATAATTATAATTCTTATACGCCTCTACAGGAACAGTCTTATCGGCACCAGGTATATTAATGTCTATAGCCTGAGCAGGCGTAATGATAGCTACGCTAATAGTCATAGCTAATACTATATGCTTTAACACAATGTATCCTCTCTCGAATATAATATAATCATATTATTTATAGCTAAACTGCGCATCCATAATCATTTCTCGCAGTTGCTCAATGCGAACACCGTTTGGCAATCTATCTCTATAGAACTGCAATTTATAATAGTATCTAGTTCCTTCATAATCAGTAACTAATACCATATCCGTCCTATTTTTTAATGGCCAGCCATACATAAATTCAGCAAGTAAACTGCGCACACCATCATTATTAACCTCTATTACATCATCCTTAATAGGCAATACCATCTTAACAGTCGGTTCAGGAATCGTTCTATCTTTAACAAGATTCTTAATCTCATTATCCAAGGACATACTACTATCATCAATAGATTTAGCCTTAACATGCATAAATACCCCATCAGAGGTTCTAAACACCCTACCATCAATATCTTTTGTTTCGCCCTGCGTTTCAATAGCATCCTTTAATACGCGGAATTGATATGGTCCGAAGAATTTTGTTTCTGTGAAAGTATCTAACGATTCATCACTTTGACCATTATGCACATTCGTAACACGTATCATTGGTGTTGTATCAATTGCTTGTGAAAGCACTGGTATCGCTAGCAATACCCCAAGGCTGATAGCATATATAATTCGTTTCATCTCTACGCCCTCCACGATTATCGATGATACGGATAATCCTGTTCAATATCCTCTCTATAATCATCTTTATACCGGATTTCATCAATCTCTGCTGGAGTCAACACACGACCTTCAGCATCGACATATTCACGAAATTCATTAAAATATATTCCCTCTATATCTGAAGGTTCTAATTGTAGTTCATATGATTCAATATTTCCGTATGTACGATTAATTTCGTCTAATATGCAATTCTGTTTCTCTATATCCGCATCACTATCTGTTTGATTATTCAATGATCTAGATTTTGCAATAAGTGCAATGACGATGACGGCAATGACTAAATACAACATAGGTCTCTCCTACAACACGACTACTATATTAATAATTGTAACATATTGAGGTATACAAATTAAAAAAGTCAAGTAAAAAAGGTTCCTATTAGTCACCTAGGTGACTATTAGGAACCTCTAATCTATTTACTTTTGTTATTAACAGGACTATATTGAACTTGAGGCCTCTAAATGGGTCCAGTCTTTGCTAATCTTCTAGAGATTGGCGGTGATCAATATGAGTACATTCAAAGTGCTATCATTAATGATTTCCTTTGGTATACTTGTGGCGACCATTATCATGGCTGCAAAGTGATTGACCTCTAGGTAAAAGCTAGCTTTCTAATCGTGGCATGAAAAAAGGCCCGACAGAGAAGTCAGACCGTTTCTTCAATTTAAAACACTAGAAGCGAAGTCTGGCGTCGAAACCATTTATGCCTCACTTTGATATAAATTATATCATATCTAAACAGGGAAAGGAATCGAGGTTCCTTTCCTTATTCATTTATAAATAGTTTTTAACTAAACAATCCAAACATCACCTGCATATAGATTACCAGTAGACGATAAATTTACATCAGTAATTAATCTACGTAATTGCGCTTTACTATATACACCATTATCTAGCGGGTATTGGATTGTGTTTATATACTTATGGTTCTCATCATAAGTTATAAACATCAATATACCCTGTTGATTATCTAGCTCAATATCTAGTAATACCCTGGTATGCCATCATTCCAAACATAAGTATGGAATCCCTTTAGTTATCATTTTTGCTCCAGAGATACAAAAAGCTCTGCTTGACTTATTATCAATCTTATTTAATATACGAATCTCATCAACTGTACTAAATAATCCTTTTTTCAGATTCATTATTAGGTTCAATACGAATCTGTTGATTTATATCTTTATTAATTGTAAAGCCTAACACCGTCTACTCTTTCATTTGGCTTTTTATCTTTTACAGCTGTTTTAGGTACTCTAAAGGAATACGTTTTATATGTCTCAACCTTGCTATAGTCATCTAACTCTTGAAGAGAATGAATTGAAGGCAATACATAATTAGCCATTATTTTATTAATATCATTGGATGTACTAGCTTCGTTGCACGCGGATAAAGGATAACATTATACTCTTGATTTTGGATGTTTACTCAGTTCAATTTTTTAAAACCAATAATCTCCATCTCAACTGCCCCTCTAAGTGTTGTCTTTCTTAAAGAACTTTTTACTTAGCCATCATATTTAAATACAATATCAGTTTTTTCAGTAGTATTTGATGTTTTTATTTTCAATAATACCTGCAGCAATCATTGAGGGATTCTACTAAATAATGAGCATTTGAATTAGGAAAATCAGTTATAGCCTCTTTCTGTATTGCACTAAATGGAAGTGTAACTGATAGTCCACCATCATTATTATGTAAATTCACAATGTATTACCGTCAAATTGACGACGCTTAATAGAATATAACTCATTTTTAAAAGATTCAACTTCAGCATCATTAACATCCGTACTAAACTTTTTAGGTATTCCTCTTTTGAAATAATTGAGTCTATAATCTTTCGAGTTTCTACATCATAAGCACTCTTAATTTTCTCAGTCCTATAAATTCCTTTGTTCATAAGCACCCCTTAGCAATAGTTGGATCTGCACCGGGAATATTCACATCAACAGCGTAACTAGATATACTAACAGCGCTCAACACCATAACACTTAATAATAATCGTTTTTAACATATACATCTCTCCATAAAATAATAATTTTAACTGTATTGTATCATAATAAGAATATATTTATGAAAATAATTACAAAGACGAAAGAGGTTCCTATTAATCACCTAGGTGACTATTGGAACCTCTAATCTATTTACTTTTATAATTGACGGCATTATATTGAACTTGAGGGCCTCTAAATGGGTCCAGTCTTTGTTAATCGTGGCATGAAAAAGGCCCGACAGAGAAGTCAGACCGTTTCTTCAATTTCAATTACTAGAAGCGAAGTCTGGCGACCAAACCATTTATGCCTCACTTTGATATAAATTATATCATATCTAAGCACGGAAGGGAATTGAACAATTTCCTTCCGTGTTTTGATTCTAAACCTTCATGCATTCTCTGTTCATATGTATCATCTTTAGGAAATAGATGCGCTTTCACATATTGATTCCAATAATTACCCTTTATAATTTCCTTACCATTATATCGTATAGCAGCCCGCCCCTCATGATCAGGCGATTTACTATAAGTGGTAACAAAATATTGAATATGCCCACGCAAGCTGATAGCAAGATATTCTGTTTCTAACTTATGCCGTATTCCAGACCACGTAGCCATAGGATTCACACCTCAACACACGAAACAAATATACACATTACTTAAAAGGATAATCCTGCTCATAGTCCTCTTGATAATCTAGTTTATGACGAACCACATCAACTTCATTGGGACTTAGTACATTTCATATTACTATTATTGTATCATAGCAAATCTACTTCACCCTTATAGGTATCTCCTAGGTTTGCAATCTTAGCATCTGAAATAATACTATGCAATTAGAGATTGACGGTGAGGTTTCCATAAACTGAATCATTAGTATGATATAATATTATTTTGTATACTAAGTTATGTATTTGAAAGGAGAAAAATATAATGCAACAATCATGGAAAATTGCATTTGCCTACATAGGTGTTATTGTAGGTGCAGGACTCTCGAGTGGACAAGATCTTCTACAATATTTTATAAGTTTTGGCCAAATAGGTCTTATTGGTGTTCTATTACTAGGTCTATTAAATGCCGCATTTGGTAAAATCATGCTTTCTTTGGGGAGCTACTATCGTGCAGACAATCATGAAGAAGTTTTTACACAGATTTCCCATCCTATTATTACAAGAATACTTGATTTTGTACTAATCGCTGGTAGCTTTTATTATGGGCTTCGTTATGATAGCTGGTGCAGGATCAAACTTAGAACAACAATTTGGACTTCCCTTTTTGGATTGGTGGATTAATTTGCTCACTTTTTAATCATAACCGTATCATTTATGAACTTTGACAAAATAACCAATGTTTCTAGGTGTTTTTACTCCTATCATGATTGTTATGATATTCATCATTACAGGTTACTCTTTTTATTGGTAAAAAGTCATGATTGGACTACATTAGATACTATAGCCCACACAATCAAACCAGCCACAAGCAATGTATGGTTTTCTGTCATTAATTATTATTCTCTATGTGCTATGACAGCTGTTTCTATGGCCTTTATTTTAGGTGGTTCTGTTGTTCGTATTGGTATTGCAGAAAAAAAGGTGGCACTCGTGGTGGCCTATTAGTCGGATTAGTTGTTTTTATAGCTGCTATCTCTATTTTTTTGCAAATCTAGATACAGTAAAAGATGCAGATTTACCGATTCTTGCTATTGCCAATCAAATTCATCCTTAGCTAGCATATATATATGCAATCACAGTCTTTTCACTTATTTTTTTAATACAGCATTCTCTTTTTTTATTCTATTGCTAGACGTTTTTGCCAACGGCAGCACAAAAAGAATGAGAATTGTTATTATTTCTGTAGTAATCATAGGATATATATGTAGTTTCTTTGGTTTTAAAGATTTGATTAGTATCCTCTACCCAATTCTTGGTTATATGGGACTATTACTCCTAATTATTCTTATTTATGGCTGGCTCCGTGATCGTAAAGATATCATTATGGAAAAACTCTTCCGAAGAAAGATGCTCCATTTATCATTAAAAAAACATAGTCCTCACAAAAATCTTTCAGAAAAAGAACGCGAACTATTCCATACATTAGGTGATATTAGTCAAGCAGATACAAAATCTCTTAAAGAAGATATTCATAATGAAGCAAAAGAAATACTTTCAAATACGGAAACAGTTCAAGAGCTAAAAGACTATGTAGAAGAGCATCTCTCAATAGACGAAGAAGTTATACATCAAAATATCAATATTCTACAAGAACAACAGGAAGAATCAAAATCAACTGAATCTTCTAAAGATAGACCTATCAAAAAGTCCAATATAAATAACAATGAAGTAAAATGAACAACGAGGAAATAATGACAGGTGTGGAATTAGAAATTATACTAAAAAGCTGGAAAAAAATACTACTTAGCAGTGGCGCCGAAATCAGTCGTACAGAGGATACTATGAACTACATAGCACGAGCTATGAATTTTAAAGATTTAGAAGCCTACGTATCCAATAGAGGTATTTTTGCAACTGCTAAGAAAGCTGATGGAACTGAAATTACTCGTATTTGTAACGTTCCTGAAGTCGATATTAACCTCAGTAAAATTGAATCTGTTAATGCTCTCTCCCGACGTATCACACAAAAAAAATATTACTATTGAGGAGATTGAAAGTGAACTTAATCAAATTGATACCATGTCAGACTATTCTTTTTTGGAGATTAGTAGCTTATACGTTAGGAGCTTCGGGCTTTAGCTATGCAATTGGTAGTTCTATAACAGACTCTATAATTGCAGGTATTATAGGCTTAATATTAGGCGTCTATAGTGTACGATTAAACGCATACTTAGCTCTGATGTATTGATTACCATTTTAGGTAGTATTCTAATAGCCTTATTGGGTAATCTCTTTATCCACTTTGAATTAGGCTCCAACCTATCAGTTATATTACTAGGAGCCATGATTGACATTGTTCCCGGAGTTCCTTTCGTCAATGCTATTAGAGAGTATAGCCAGAATAACTATAATACAGGAATAACCCTTATGATGGGCGCGTTACTTACCTGTATTTCAATGGCTGTAGGGGTCGCAGTAGTACAATCACTACTCTTCAACACACAAATGATTCCTCTTTATACCTCTAATTTAGATACTAATTCCTTAACCTCTATGTTTATGCGTAGTATAATGGCTGGTATTGGTACTACAGCATTTGCAATCTTATTCCGTGTAGCTAAACAACATTTTATCGATTGTACAATATTAGGATTCATCTCATGGTTCTTGTTCTTAACATTATCTTCACTACAGTCTAATGTTATGCTCTCCATATTCATCAGTGGTTTTATCATCGCCATAGCATCAAGAATATTGGCTGTTAAACGGAAATGCCCTGCTATAGTTTTCCTAATGACTAGCTTATTCCCTTTACTACCAGGGCTCAGCTTTTATCGATCCATTTATTATATGCTAATGGGACAAGAAACTATTGCCATTAGCTTCGCAAAAGAATCCTTTTTGATAGCTTTTACAATTGCTATATCTATCGTAATTGTAAAACATATAAAACCACCACGAATCCAAAAAAACACTTATAAATAATATAACCTTATAACAAATTCATGTAAATGAAAGCATTTACAACGTAATTTCCAAATCTATTACCTGTAAAAATATGATATATGTCACGTTTATGAAGCGGTACTTTCACGTAGATGCGCCATCAAAACTGTATTTCCTTTGGGTAAAAGCATTCTGTAATAGTTTACTAACTATATAATTTACTTGCACAATAAAAGAGGTTCCTATAAGTCACTACTGTGACCATTAGGAACCTCTAATCTATTTACTTTTATAATTGACGGCATTATATTGAACTTGAGGCCTCTAAATGGGTCCAGCCTTTGCTATTCGTGGCGTGAAAAACGGCCCGACTGTGAAGTCAGACCGTTTCTTCAAATTTTTACTTTAGAAGCGAAGTCTGGCGTCGAAACCATTTATGCCTCACTTTGATATAAATTATATCATATCTAAACAGGGAAAGGAGTCTCATACGATTTCTTTTTTATTTTTAAGCATAATGAACCTAAGCAAGAAATAATATGCAAACTAATCTTCACTATCGTCAATATAAATATGTACAGAATTTGCTGGCCCCTGCTAAACTACGGCCGATTTCAATCGTCATAGGGTCCATACTTTATAAAGGATCTATTATTCTTATCACGAATTATATGTGGCATAGTATAGAAAAAAATAAATTCATCATCTTATCAAAGTCATTTATAATTTCTTCCTTACCTAACAACAAAAATAGGTTCTTGATTTTTTTCTTTGAAAATGTACACAGCACTCATCAGCAAGTGAATCATAAAAAGAATGCTCATCTACATATCCAGTTTCTAACCAAATACTAATGGCTGTAAGCCAATCCAAAAAAATCAACAGGCTTCTTATAAAAAAATGTAATCTATAGGGAGGAGAATTATTTTTCAGCACGATGTTTATCAAGTCTAAAACTCGGAATATTATTACTAACAATAATTTTGTTAATAAAATTATTTGAATCTAACTCAATAAACATACCTATAGCATAATTGTCTATTTCATTGTATGCAATAGCGAGCCCTCTTTCACCTTCATAAAAAAACTCTTTTTCATTGGTTCCCTCACTAAGTGTCATCATATGTGCATACACAGCTAAATTATCATCTCTGGTCCTTTTTGCCATTGAATTTAGAAAATCATATACTTCTATCTTTCCATTTTTTTAATATATTCCTCTCAACATTAATATACTGACAATTATCTGCCAACAAATTATTAATCCCCTTAAAATCAGCATATTCTAATGCAGATTTAAATATTAATAACACATGATTTACATTCATCTAGGACACCGCTTTCAATAAAAAGAAAAACTGATTATTAGCGCCTTAATTACTGAATTGGATACAATAAAATAAATCATACCACTTGTATCTCATAATAATTTCATTATATAGTAAGAATTTATTAAAATAAATCTATAAAATCCAAAAATTCAGAAAGATAGATAGGGCTTTTTTTACTATAAGATAAAAAAATAAGGATTAGATAAACCAAACATCCTCTTGATACATATTACCAGTGTCAGATAATGTTGCATCTGTAATTAATTTTCGTAACTGCACCTTGGTATATGCACCATTATCTAAGGGATAGTGGATTGAATTTTGGTACTTAAAACTGTCATCATAAGTAATAAACATCAATATACCCTGTCGATTATCTAATTCAAGATCTAGTAATAAACCTGGCATACCATCATTCCAAACAAAGGAATGGCTACCTTTGGTAATCTTTTGAGGGATCCAGGAAATCCAAAGAACTCAGCAGTCTTATTATCTAGTTTATGTAACAGATCAATTTCGTCAAATGAACTAAATATACCCTTTTCCAAATTATTCGCAGGGTCAATCAAAATTTGTTGCCTTATATCTTTATCAACTGTGAAAGTCACACCATCTATTTTAACATTAGGGTTATTTCTTTAACGGCTGTTTTAGGAACTCTAAAAGAATATTTCTTATAGTTTTCTACTCGGCTATAGTCATCTAAATCTTGAAGAGAATGAATTGAAGGCAATACATAATTAGCCATTATTTTATTAATATCATTTGATGTGACACTCTCCGTTACACGAGGATACAGAATAACATTATATGCTTGCTTAGGATGCTTACTCAACTCAAAATTTAAAGCAATAATGTCCATATCTACAGCACCAGTAAGAGTTATTTTTCTCCAGTAACTTTTACTAAGACCATCATATTTAAAAACCATATCTGTTTTATCAGGAGAATATGGCATTTTATTTTCAATAATAGCAGTAACAATCATTGGGGACTGAAATAAATAACCAGCCGCTGCATCTGGAAAATCACTTAATGCCTCTTTTTGTACTACACTAAATGGTAATGTTACTGATAGGCCGCCCTTTTTATTATGTAAATTCACTACTGTGTTACCATCATACTTACGGCGCTCAATAGTATAAATCTCATTCTTTAAGGCTTCTACTGCATCGTCATCTACAACAACACCAAACTCTTGATTAAAGCGCTCTTTAGAATAAGCGGAAAATGAATCTGCCTTCTTTTTTTAATCTCTCATCATATGTAGACTCAATTTTATCAGTCGTATATACCGCTTGTACATATGCATCACGCGAAATACTTGGATCCGCACCAGGAAGTTTCACATCAACAGCATAACTAGAACCACTAATAGCGCTCAATACAATAGCACTTAATAATAATCGTTTTAACATATACATCTCTCCACAAAATAGTAATTTTAACAGTATTGTAACATAATAAAAAGATATTGATAAAATTAATTACAAAACGAAAGAGGTTCCTATTGGTCACCTAGGTGACTATTAGGAACCTCTAATCTATTTACTTTTATTATTTACAACATTATATTGAACTTGAGGCCTCTAAATGGGTCCAGTCTTTGCTAATCAACTCGAGGATTGGCGGTGTTCAATATGAGTACATACAAAGTGTTATCTTTAATGATTTCCTTTGGCATACTTGTAGCGACCATTATCATGGCTGCAAAATGATTGCCTTCTAGTTTCAAACTAGCTTTCTAACCGTGGCATGAAAAAAGGCCCGACAGAGAAGTCAGACCGTTTCTTCAAATTCATTATCGAGAAGCGAGAGCTGGCGACCAAACCATTTATGCCTCACTTTGATATAAATTATATCATATCTAAGCACGGAAGGGAATTGAACAATTTCCTTCCGTGTTTTGTTTACAAACCTTCATGGTGCACACGAATAGCATAAAACTCTTGAAATACAGGTGGTTGATCCTCCATAAAATTTCTCATAGAAATGAGTCTACGTTTTCCCAAACGTCTATCTAAAACTGCAAAGATACGTACAATTAGATTATCACTAACCAAGCTCTTATCTATGTTTTGATTCTCAAATTCATCAAAAGCCTGATAAAAGCACCGCTGATCAAATACGCCTAATTCTAGTGCTGTATTGTCTATGAACGGAAAACCTTCATGCATTCTTCGTTCATAGGTATCATCTTTGGGAAACAGATGGGCCTTCACATATTGATTCCAATAATTGCCTTTTATAATTTCCTTACCATTATATCGTATAGCAGCCCGCCCCTCATGATCAGGAGATTTACTATAAGTGGTAACAAAATATTGAATATGGCCACGCAAACTAGGTGCTAAATATTCTGTTTCTAATTTGTGTCGTATTCCGGACCAT
>BNJU01004214.1_pt1 | contig 15642 bp, 15 predicted proteins | sample 8539281 | NCBI WGS metagenome assembly BNJU01 (sample SAMD00202456, study PRJDB9452) | human saliva metagenome | isolation source: human saliva | place: Japan
GATTTCAAGCACTGCAGCTACAAATCGAAGGAACCTTAATGAGCGAACCGCGCGTATTAGTTATTGGTGAGGCTCTTGTCGACGTCGTCGTCGGCTTGGACGCTACCACTAAGGAAATTCCGGGAGGATCCCCGGCGAACGTAGCCCTGGGGCTAGCACGCCTAGGCCGCCAAGCCGAGCTGGTGTGCTGGATCGGCAAGGACGCACGCGGCGAGCTAGTCCGCAAGCACCTTGAATCTAACGGTGTTGCCCTAGTTGAGGGCTCTGACGGGGCTGAGGCCACCTCCACCGCTGTTGCCGTTATTGGCGAAGACGGCGCCGCCACCTACCGCTTTGACCTGGACTGGAACCCGCCCACGCCGGCGCCTTCTAAGAACATCCCGCTAGCGGTACACACCGGTTCTATCGGCGCCATTATGGAGCCGGGGCGCCTAACCGTGCAGGCCGTTCTGGCAGCTTACCGCCAGACCTCCACCATCACCTACGACCCCAATGTACGCCCCCAGCTGATGGGCACCCCCGGTGACGCCCGCCCGCTGGTGGAGCGTCTAATCGCCGCCTCAGACGTAGTTAAGTGCTCCGACGAAGACCTGGAGTGGCTAACTAGCGGCGCTGACCAGGAAGAAACCCTGCGTTCCTGGCTGGAGCTAGGCCCGGCCATTGCGGTGGTTACCCGTGGCCCCGAGGGCGCCCTAGCAGTAACCTCCTCAGGCCTGCGCCTGGAAGTACCCTCCCAGCCGGCTATAGTAGCAGACACGGTAGGTGCCGGCGACTCCTTCATGGGCGGCATCATCGACGGGCTGTGGACTGAAGGCCTGCTGGGCGCCGAAAACCGCGAGGCGCTACACAACATCAGCGAAGAAGCCCTGCGCCGCGTAATCGCCCACGCCATTGCAATTGCCGCCATCACCGTTTCGCGCCCGGGCGCTAACCCGCCCTACCCGCGCTGAGCTAGAGGTCATTGCTAGGGCGTGCGCTTTGATCGAAGCACAACCCGCCTACCGCGCTGAGCTAGAGGCCGCCGCTGCCGCAGTGCAGGAAGAGGAAGTTGTCACTCACGAAGAGGCAGTTACCTCAGACGCGCCTAAGAGCGCAGCTGAAGAAACCGCACCTAAGAACGCAGTCGCCCCCGCCGCGCCCGAAGGCGCAGCTGAAGAGACTAAGCACGAGTGCTGCGGAAACTGCTAAGGCACGGCATAAACGCGATTAGGGACGTTTAGGGACCTAATCGGATTGGGGGTGGCCCACCAGCCACCCCCGCCTTATGCCCCTGGCCTGCTAAAGGCCCTGGAACTACCCACAAATTTAAGGCCAAAATTGTTTGCCCAAATCGTAATGACGCTGCTGGCCCTAGTTGACTGCGCGGCAGTGGTCTATGTCTTGTTTGCCGGTAAGCGCAGTTTTTATGACCGCATGATTTACACGCTGATCATCTTTATAGTTCCCTTTGCGGGCGCAGCTTTTGCCGCCTATAAGCACTATTACTGGCTTAAAGAGAACTAAAACTGGCTCGGTAAGCTACTTACCCATGCGGCGCTCGCGGTGGGCATAGTCGCGTAGCGCGCGCAGGAAATCGATGTGCCTAAAGGCCGGCCAGTTAACTTCGCAGAAATAGTATTCCGAGTGCACCGATTGCCACAGCAGGAAGCCCGAAAGACGCTGCTCACCCGAGGTGCGGATCAGCAGATCCGGGTCGGGCTGGCCCTTTGGTGTACAGGTGCTCAGCAATGTCGCGCACAGACAGACTGCGGGCAACTTCTTCTAGGGTTCGTCCCTGGGCGGCGGCCTCAGCTAAAGCGTCACGCACAGCTTGGGCAATTTCTTCACGCCCGCCGTAGCCCACGGCCACATTAACCTCCATGCCTTCAATGGCACTGGTGGACTCTACTGCCGCCAGTAGCCGCTGGGCCACCGGTTGGGGTAGTAATTCCACGCTGCCCACAATGCGCAGTCGCCAACGCCTGGCACTGGCCAGGTTTTCGACGGCGCTAGCAATAATGTCTAGCAGCGGCGCTAGTTCCTGCGGGTCACGCGAGAGGTTATCGGTACTCAGCAGCCAGAGGGTGACGATTTCAACCCCGGCGTTTTCGGCCCAACCTAAAAATTCGGCGATTTTATCTGCCCCGCGCCGGTGTCCGTGGGCGGCGCCTACCCCTAGGGAATTTAGCCCAGCGGCGGTTGCCGTCGAGGATCACACCTACGTGCGCGGGAACTTTGGAGCGGTCAAGCTGCGCCAACAACCGGCGTTCGTAAACGTCATAGAGCAGGTTGTCGCCAGCCATTTTCAGCTCCTTGCATACAGGTACAGGCCGATCTGCTTTTACGGCCATGCTATATACGGTAGCGCCTAATCACGCCTTGTGGTGTTCGCTTTATCAAATAGCTACCTACGCGAGCGTAACTTACGGTAGCGTAGCTTTTGTTCCTAACAAGCTACTGGGAGGTTCATATGGCAGCCGCCAAAGCACTCTCGCTTTCTAGTGACTCACTCGCCTCGGCCGGTGAGGCCCTTAAATTAATCAAACCTAAGCTGCGCGGCTGGATTCACGCCATTACTGCGCCGTTGGCTTTGGCTGCCTGCATTGTGCTGACGGTTTTAGCCCCCACGACCACTTTAAAAATCGGCAGCGCTGTGTATTTGGCCTGTTCACTGCTGCTTTTCGCCAACTCTGGGGTGTACCACATCTCTAACGGACATTTCCCAGCTAAGGTTTCTCAGCTGCTGCGCCGCATTGACCACGCCAATATTTACCTACTAATTGCCGGCACCTACACTCCCCTGGCTTTGGCGTTAATGACGCCGGATCACCAGCGTCTAGTGCTGGGCATTATCTGGACGGGCGCCGTGATTGGCATGGTGGCTAATGTGTGCTGGATTACCGCACCGCGTTGGTTGTTCACGATTTTGTATGTGGTGCTGGGCTGGGTGGCTGTGTGGTTCATTCCCGAGCTTTACCGCGCCGGTGGAGCCGCAATTGTCGTTTTGATTGCTGCTGGCGGCGTAATTTATACGCTTGGCGCAGTGGTTTATGCGCTTAAAAAACCCGACCCTTTGCCGCGCTGGTTTGGGTTTCACGAGATTTTCCATGCCTGCACTGTGGCCGCCTGGGTGTGCCAGTGTATCGCCTGCTACATGGCCGTATTGGGCTAAACTGGGCTTTTTAAGGTGGCAAGTTAGGAGAAAACATGAGTGAAGACAACCGTACTTGGCTGACCCAGGAAGCTTTTGACCGTCTAAGCGAGGAGCTTGAGCGCCGTCGTACCACTGAGCGCAAAGAAATCGCTCGCCGCATTGAGCTAGCCCGCCAGGAGGGTGACCTGCGCGAAAATGCTGGCTACCACGCCGCCCGTGAGGAAGCTGCCCTTAACGAGACCCGCATTAAGGTGCTTGAGGGGATGCTGGAAAACGCTGAGGTGGGTCAGGCTAGCTCTGATGGCACCGTCACTAAGGGTGCCCTGATTACCGCCATTATTGCCGGTAAAGAGCAGGTTTTCGTGCTGGGTAACCAGGAGATTGCGGCTGATGTTCCCGACGGCGCCCGCGTCTTCTCCCCCGAGGCCCCGCTAGGTAAGGCGCTGATGGGCCACAAGGCTGGCGAGACTGTCAGCTACAAGGCCCCTAACGGCCGCGTTTTGCAGGCCACCATCAAGTCTGTACAGCAGCTATGAGCTACGCCGCTGCGACGCGGGCGGCTGGGCCTGAGCAAAATTGGTTGCCGCTCTCTGACGGTACTTATCTCGACGACGCCGCTGCCGGCGCCTTGCCGGCCACTATTGCCGGTCACAGCCAGGCGCTGCTGGAGCGTCTAGAACTTCACCCGGTTTTAGCTAGCCGCGCCGATGACCCGCTACCTGCTGGGGCCGAGGTTATTTACCTGGCTGCCGGCTGCTTTTGGGGCGTGGAGCGTATTTTCTGGAACCAGCCCGGGGTGTTAGCCACCGCCGTGGGCTATATGGGTGGGGGTAACCACAACCCCACCTACCGTGAGGTATGCACTGGCCAGACTGGTCACGCGGAGACTGTGGCCGTGGTTTATGACCCGGCTGTAGCGGGCGTGGGTGGGCAGAATCTGTTGCGAGTTTTCTTTGAAAACCACGACTCCACCCAGGCTAACCGCCACGGTAATGATGTGGGCACCCAGTATCGCAGCGCGATTTGGGTTACCACGCCCCAGCAGGCGCAGGCCGCTGCGGCGCTACGCCAGGCTTTCCAGGGTGAGCTAGACAAGCTTGGTGACGGGCGCGTTTGCCAAACCACTATTGGCGACGCCGCCGCGCTGGAATCTGGCCAGGGTGGTCCGTTTTATCTGGCCGAGGAGTACCACCAGGCTTATTTGCACAAGAACCCTGGCGGCTACTGCAATCACGGGCCTAACGGCATTGTCTGCCCCGTGGGCATCGCTAACCTGCCGGCCCAAACTGATGTTTTGCCGCCCGAGCTAACCTAAACGCCTGGCCCAAACCAAAAGCCGCCAAAGCCTAAAAGCAACCAAAGCCGCAAAGCAGTAAAGCTGCTAGGCTTAACGGCCAAAACTTAAGTCTGGCCCAAACCAAACTAGACAGGGGGACGCCCGCCATGCGGCGGGCGCCCCCCCTAGTTTTGCCTGGAAGCAGTTTTTACCTGGTTTAGGGACTGCCAGCTTGCCCAGACTAGGCACCCTCATCGCGCGAGGGCGCACAGCAGACTATCAACCGTTAAGACGGTATTAGCCACAGGCGTATTTAGGGAGAAATCACGATGGCCACAATCTCTAACGCAACACTAGCCTTTTATATAAGCGATGTTTTATTCAGGAGGCAATAGTATGTGGCAAGATATCGCAGCAATAATTATGGGCCCTCTCATCATTTATTCATGGTGGGTGCAGACCTACACTGATTCGTGGGTGGCAGAATTGGGGAGAAGTATTTCACGCGAGCGTATGACCAAAAACATGGCGGCAATGACGTGTCCCTGCATGGGCATTGCGCTTACCTTAGGTGGAATCGGCATGCTCTCGCATAGGGCGGGAGCCCCCGAATTCGTTATAGTTTCCACCTTGTCCATTGCACTGTTCTTTATTTTTATTGGCGCCTTATATATTCTGCCGTTTCCGTTACCTCGTCTCATTGATTCGCGTTACCAGTTCATGAAACGTAATGGCCTGCTTGACGACAATGGTGATCCGCTGCCTGATGAAGAGGCGGAACGTATCCTCGCCCAACGTGAAGAAAACGAATAACTTTTGTTGCCAGGGCTCTAGGGTTGAAATCTGTTACCTAGTCACAACATTGTGATTTCTTAACCTAAGCCACAGGTCGGGGTAATATCTGCCTTAGTATCTGACCCCGACGACAGCTGTAAGCCAATGATTGACCACCAGCGCCCCAGCTCCCACAACAACGCCCCCCAGGCCACCTCTCTGCGCGAAAGCAAGCTAAACACGCTTGGTAACACCCACGCTAGCTTGTATACGCCCTGGGGCTCAGCCTGGCGCGTGTCGCTGGTGACTTTCGCGGTGCTGGGTATCTTTGCCATGGTCGGGGGCATTCTTTTTTACGCCCACCAAGCCTCTGAGCAAAACCAGACGGGCGCCGTCGTCGTTACCACCACCCAAACCCAGAGCTCTGAAAACACCCCCAGCCCTACTCCCAGCAGCACGCCACTACCTAGCACTGCGCCGCTGCCCACCAGCAAGCCGCTAGGGACCGCCACACCCACGCCGCTGTCCTCAAGCCCAGAACCCTCCACAGGTTTGAACCTGCCCAACTTGACCACCATCTCCCCCACTGAGGCACCCCCCACCCCTGCCGCAGACAACTCAAGTGCAAACAACTCCAGTTCAGATGTGGTTTTAACGGCCTGGCAATGCTCCAGCTCGCGCAAGCTCGTATTCCGCGCCAGCAACGGCTGGGACCGCAACAGCGCCATCGAAGTTGCCCGCAGCGAAAGCTGCGCCCGCTGGGAGTAGTCCCTGGACCGCGAGCGCCGGCCCAAGCGCAGACCGTGAACGCAGGCGCAGGACGCGAACATGAAGGCCCAGCGCCGCCCGGGGCGCCAAAAAACACGAGTGCCTGGCTGCATAGAATCGCAACCAGGCACTCGCTACGCCGTCGGACTAAACCGCAGGCGGGAAAAAGCTAGCAGGAAGCTATCAAGCCACCTCAACCTCAACGCCACTGACGTCAGCGGTAGCCAGCTCAACCTTAGGCTCCTTGGTAACCAGCTTGTGGATACCCCAAATCGCCAAGAACACCGGCAAACCAATGTAGCTAGAAGCAATCTGGAACAGCTGGCCCCTAAACAGAGCCTCATAGTTCTGACCCACCAGCACAATCAGGCACATGGCAAAAGCCAGCATCGGGCCAAACGGGAACAGCGGAGCCTTATAAGGCAGTTTCGCCAAGTCATTGCCCTGCAGCACATAGGCCCTGCGGAAACGCAGGTGGCACCAGGAAATACCCAGCCACACAATGAAGCCTGAAAGACCAGATACGTTAAGCAGCCAAGTGTAGGCAGCGCCCTCACCCACAATAGCGGTCACGAAACCAACCGCGCCCACAGCAGCCGTAACCGCCATAGCGTAGATCGGCACGCCGCGCCGGTTAACCCGGGAGAACAGCTTGGGGGCGTGACCATCAAGGGCCATCGAGTGCAGCATACGGGTAGAGGCATACAGGCCAGAGTTACCGGCAGACAAAATCGCAGTCAAAATAACCGCATTCATCACCGCAGCCGCGCCGGCCACGCCCGCCCGCTCAAACACCAAGGTGAAAGGCGAGTAAGCCACATCAGTCTCACCGTTACGCAGCAAGTTGGGGTCGGTGTAAGGAATCAGGAAACCAATCACCGCAATAGCGCCCACGTAGAACAGCATGATCCGCCAGAACACGCTCTTAATAGCCCGGGGCACATCCCTGCGAGGGTTACGCGACTCGCCCGCAGCCACACCAACCAGCTCAGTACCCTGGAAAGAGAAACCAGCGATCATAAACACTGACACAATCGAGAGCCAGCCGCCGTGGAAGGGGGCCTCACCCTTAGTCCAGTTACTAAAGCCAGGTGAGTTACCACCCATAATCCCCAGGATCATGGCCACGCCGGCCACCAAAAACACCAGCACGGTAATCACCTTGATAGTGGCAAACCAGAATTCACCCTCACCATAGGCGCGTGCAGAGAGCGCATTAAGACCAGTTAGCAGCGCCAAGAACACTGCCGCCCACACCCAGTGGGGCACATCAGGCAGCCAATAGCTCATCACAATACCGGCTGCTACCAGCTCAGCGGCCACCGTAATGGCCCAGTTAAACCAGTAGTTCCAGCCCATGGCAAAACCAAAGGAGGGGGCTAACAAAACGCGTGGCGTAAGTCTGGAAAGAACCAGAAACGGGCATATGCGCAGTCATTTCACCCAACGACTGCATCAGCAGCAGCACCATTAAACCAATTACCGAATAGGCCACCAGGGCGCCGCCCGGACCTGCGGTAGAAACGGTTGCACCGGATGCCACAAACAGGCCGGTTCCAATTGCGCCACCGATAGCAATCATCTGCATGTGGCGGGCGGACAGGCCACGCTTAAGTTCAGTTCCTGGGTTGTCGTGTTCAGACACCTTAGCGTCACCACCTAGTGATGCGCTCGCGGCAGTTTCAGGCTCCTCCCCTGCTGCAGATAGCTCGGGAGTAGTTAAAGCGGACATGTTCACCTCCGTTAAAGTTACTTAAATTGCCAAAGCGGCAATGGAGGTAAACATAGCAGAGTGACTGCAACTTTATAAACGGCGTCTCATATTTTAATGGTGTGATTACGACGACGGGACGCCTCCATTTATCTGGAAGCGCCCCGCTTTGGCTTTATTGCTGGGACTTAATAAGACTTAAGCCCCAACCCACTTAGCCGATGTGGAAATAAGTTTCCACCAAATCTTCAACTAGCACCCGTGCTGTGGCGATATCTTCACGCAAGTTCTCGTCTCCTAGACCTTCGAGGTAAGCCACCCAGGCGTCGATGAGCTTAGGCGGAAAGACCCCTTCAGCCTCGTAAAGGGCGCGCTGAGCCTGCAGACGCTGGGCGGATTCGTAGCAGGAGGCAGGCAGTTGCTCTAGGTTTTCGAGCTTAGAAGCGTCCCCTGAGACATATCGCTCATTGGCATATTCAAGCATTCCCGGCTCAGTCAGACCCACTCGCGCAGCCACAACAATTGCCGCTAGCAGCAGGTGGATGGCGGCTGAGCCGTCAGGTGAGCGCATTTCCACGGTTTGCAGGTCATTGGGAACCTGACCAACTGCGGGCTCATTGGGGTTGGCGTCGCGGAACATGCGGTCATCAAGGTTGTTCCATCCCAGCGGCACGCACCAGCACTGAACGGTTGCGGTCACCCCAGCAGATGGCGGTAGGGGGCTTCCTGGTGGGGCACTAGGCGCAGGAAGGAGGTGGGCACGGTGTTACCCAAAGGCGGTGATGGAGGCGGCCAGGGGTGAGGTAGCCACCGATCACCTTGCGGGCTAGCTCAGTTAGGCCGGCGCCCTGGCTAAATAGGTTGTTGCCTTGCGGGTCTACCAGGCGGGTGTGGAAGTGCATGCCTGAGCCGGCTTGGCCGACGGCGATCTTGGGCGAGTATGACACTTCAATGCCGTGGCGGTGGGCTACTTCACGCACTACCCACTTGGCTAGGGTCATTTGGTCGGCGGCGTCGCAGGCATCTACCGGCAGGAATTCGATTTCCTGCTGGATCATTTGGCGTCCGTCGGCAACAAAGTTACCCACCTCGGCGTGGGCGTATTTAACTGCGCAACCCATTTGGGTCAGGTATTTGAGGGCTTCGGTGCGCACGTCGGCGAACTTAGAGAAGGGGGCAGCTTCGTGGTAACCGCGCTGCTCTTCTACCGGGAATAGGGTCTCGACGTCGGAGAACAGGTAGTACTCCAGCTCACCTAGGGCCTGCAGGCGGTTGCCGGTGGCTGCTTCGAGGGCGGTTTGGGCGCGGCGCAGCACGTGCTGAGGTGAGCTGACCAGGGGGTTACCGGCGACGTCGTAGAAGTAGCACAAAAAGTCGATGGTGGGCTCAGCGGCGAAGGGGTTCATGAAGGCACTACGCAGCTGGGGCACCACATATAGGTCTGATGAGGTGGCGTCAACAAAGTTAAACAGGGAGGAGCCGTCCACACGCTCCCCCATGGTTAGGATCCGGTCTAGGTGGGCTACAGATTGGATGGCGAAGTTTAGGACCTTTAGGCGCCCGTCGCCGCCAATGTAGCGTAGTTCTAGGGCGTGAATATCGTTGTCAACGATGTAGCTGATGATGTCCGCTTTGGTGAAGTTGGCGGGCAGCTTCCCCAAGGCGCGTACCAGCGGGTTGGGGCTCAGGGTGATTTGGTCGTTTGAAAGCATTACAACTCCTCTTCGAGCGCTTAGGCGTTTAGTCCTATTTTTGCAGAAAGTTGGCTACACCGGTAGCTGTTTTTTTTCAGGGGAGACTTATCCCCATAGCTACCGTTAAGTCACAGGCCATAGCCTAGCTCAAAGGCTTAGTTTTCAGACATCTCTAACGATTAGCGTTTAGACTGGTTGAAAACTCATACCTGGAGGCGATTATGTGGCGCAAGGCTATACACATTCTGGCGGTAACAGCTTTAGTGGTTACCGGCCTAGGTCTGCCCACAGCCGCTTGGCCCACCGCAAGCGCAGCAGACGAACCCTACATAGCTGAAATGTTTGTAGTCCTAAACAACAACAAGATGCAGGACTACATCATGGTGGTTGACCCCAGCAACAACATGACTAAAGCTCAGTGTGAGAGCTTCAAGGGCACCACCAAAGACAAGACGCTTACCACCCAGTTTGAACAAAAAGATAAGGGTGCCACCTGCTCTATTTTGCAGACTTTCACCAGCTATAAGGCCTCTTCGCAGTTCTCACGGCAAAACGGCAAGACCACTGTCACCGTTGACCCGCAGGCCACTATCAATGTTTCCGCTAAGCCCCTGGGGATCTCTTCAGCTACTTTTAGGGCTCTGATTGTGGGCGTTGAAGGCAAGGTGGTTAGCGCCCCAGGCAACGTCAAGCTTCAATACGAGGTTTTTAACAAGCGTAATTTACACATGGCTTACTGGCGCAACCCCTCTGCTGCGGTGACCATGGAATTTACTTTGACCTCGGATGATGGCACCCAAAAGCAGGATCCTTTCTCTCTGCTGCCTGACAATAAAACTGCTAGCCCGTCGCAGAGCCCTTCAAGCGACCCTTCCGCTAGTGGTTCGCCCACTTCTAATGCGAATCCTTTAGATACTGCTGCCCCTACACAAAGCGCGGCGGCGGCCAGCTCTGAGGACGAGGACGGCTCTAACACCACTGCCCTGTATGCCGCTTTGGGGGTAGGTATTGTGGTGCTGTTGGCACTGTTGGCGCTGATCGTGATGGTTTTGCGTAAGCCCCGTAAGGGCGCTAAGTCTTCGGGGTCTTATCCCAATAACACCAGTGGGTATGTGCCCACTATGGCTAGCGGACAGATTAATACTTCCGGCCCGCTTCAGGGCGCTCAGGGGATCCAGGGCACTCAGAGCGCTAGTGCCGCTTCGGCTGCTTATGCCAGCTCGACGGCGTCGGCGGCTTATCCACAGTCTGCGGCTTCTGCAGCCTCGGCTCCCGCACAGTCTGCGCCCAGCTCTGGCTATCCCCACAGTGCGGCCTCTTCTAACTATCCGCAGTCGGCAGCCTCAGGGTATGCACAGTCAGCGGCGTCGGGCTATGCCCCTTCGGCGGCGTCGGCCCCTCACGCCCCCAGCGCACCACAAGGCTACGGGCAGAGCGCCGCACCCCAGGGCTACGGCCAGCAGCCCCCGCAAGGCTATGGCCAGCCTCAGGGCTACGGCCAGGCACCTCAAAACTATGGCCAGCAGGCCGGGCAGGGCTACAGCCAGAGCGCCCCGCAATACTCGGCCCCAAGTGCCGCTCAGGCCCCAAAGGGCTATGCGCAATCGGCAGCCTCAGGGTATGCGCAGTCAGCGGCGTCGGGCTATGCCCCTTCGGCGGCGTCGGCCCCTTACGCCCCCAGCACCCCCCAAGGCTACGGACAGGGCGCCGCTACCCAGGGCTATGGGCAGCAGGCCACGCAAGGCTACGGGCAACAGAGTGCACCGAGCTATGGGCAGCAGCCCGCGCAAAGTTACGGGCAACCGGCCGTGCAAGACCAGTCCCAAGGCTACGGGCAGGCACCTCAGGACTATGGCCAGGGCGCTGCCCAAACCTACGGGCAAAGCGCTGAGCAGTCGGTGTTCCCGGGCTATGCGCAGGAAACCACCATGGCGCCCACCTCACGCTACGCACAAGACACCGCTGCGGCCTCAACGCAGGCCCTCGCACAGGAGACGGTGCAGGCACCCACCTCGCAGGCCTTACAAGAAACCGTGCAGGCACCCACCTCGCCAGCCTCACAGGAGACGGTGCAGGCACCTACCCAGGACTATGACCCTGCCGCTACCCAAATTTATGACGCGGATAGCGAGCCCAACCAACAGCCCTCCACCGGCTGGAATAACCAGCCTTATGGCGGCTAATTAGGAGATAGGTATGAATACTGCCGTATGTAAACGCTTTTTCACTCGTTTTGTAGCTGCTGCGCTACTGGCTACGGCTGGCACCCTGGCGCCGTCGGCACTAGCTGCACCTAGCGAGGCGAAAGTGCAAGAGTCGGTGGTATTTACCAAGGCTGGGCAGATTATGTACACGGTTAGCATCGCCGATTACACCCAGACACTAACCAGCCAAAGCTGCGCTGACACGCTAGAAAGTGCCATGCCGAAGACTGAGGCAGGAATTACCCCAGTTTTTAAACAAAACGAGGGTTATAACTACTGCTCGGGCACGGTTACCTACAGTGCGCAGGCGGGGCATGAGTTTTATTCGCTCAACGGCGATAAGCTAACCGGCCATAACCGCGTTGACGCGCTGCTTGTTGCTCTAAAACCGCTTAAGGTTAGCTCCATTAACAGCAATGTCAGCGTGCATGATGCCACGGTTACTTCAGCTAGCGACGGCGTTAAAGTGAACCAGTCTGGTGGCGAGGGTAAGGGCTACTTCATGCAGTGGCGCAATTCCACTCACCAAAACACCTTTACCGCGACCGTAAGCAGCCCGAGCTCTACTAGCACTTCAGGTGGTTCAAGCTGGCTGGCTGGCGGTTCTCAGGGAGGTTCTGGTAGCGCTGACGGTTCTGGCTCGCAAAGCGCAGCTCCCGACGGCGCCCAGCCCAGCGCCGGTGCCACTAGTGCGGCTCCTACGCCGGGGGCTAGTGGCTCAGCCAGCGGTTCTGCTAGTGCTAGCAGCTCTGCCAAGGCTACTGACTACCGCGCGACTATAGCTGGCGCCGATAAATCTCAGGCGGCCGCCGCCAAGCAGGGTAATAGCGGGATAGTTACCGCCCTGTGGGTGGTTGGCGCCCTGGTGGTAGCCAGTGCCGCTGGCCTGGGCTTTTTGCTGCTAAAGCGCCGTAAGCAGAAGCTGCGGGCGCTGAGGCTAGCGAGGCTTAAAAACTGACGCTGCCCACTAAGTTAACCGGCACTGCCTGCTGAGTTTCAAGGAGGAAAAATGCACAGCATCGCTGCACGCTTTAAGCATGCTGGCGTGTTTATGGCATTAACCGTGCCATTCCTGACTCTTAGCGTGGCCTCGCCGGCTATGGCGGCTACTCCTTTAGCTGGCAGTCCCTTGACGGCTACCTCTGGGACTGCTCTCCTGAGCGCTGTCCCTCTAGCCGCCGATTCTGCTAGCGACGACAATATTTGGCTCACTATCGCCATTGTTGCGGTTGGCGTGGCCCTGATGTCTTGTATTGCGTTGGCGTTGACTATGGCAAAGGCGCGTCGCAATCGTGCAAAGCCGGCCCAGCCGTTGGGGGCGCCTGTTTTCCAGCAAATGCCCTCTGCGCCGTCGGCCCCCGTGCTAGGGACGCCAGGTTTCCCGCAGCAGATGGTTTCTGCGCCGTCGGCCCCCGCACTTGGTTACCACCCATATATTGCCCCGACGCCGTCGCTGGCACCTACGGCCCCAGGTGGGCTGCCGCTTACTGCACAGCCGGTTAACGAGGCTTATCCGCAACGATATGGAATGCCCAGTCAACCTGATTCGGGAGATTTGGCTACGCTTTCGCACCCGAATCAGAATGTCCAGCTGGCCCATGAACTAGCCACCCCGGAAGGTAACCAGACTCGCCTAGTTTCTACCGACGGCGTCGCCCACGCTTATCCTGTGGAAGAACCGACCTGGCAAATGTCACCTGCAGGCTCCAGCGATTAAAGGGGCAAACAATGAAACGCGCACTGGCAATCTTATTGACCTTTATTACCTTGGCGACTGGACCCCTATTTGCCCCTACCGCCACGGCTAACGGAAATTTAAAGACTGAACTCTGGTTCACACTTAACTCTGATGGTAGCATTAAAGAACTAATTAATGTCTCCAGCAACGATAACACCATTAACGCCGATAACTGCAAAGGCACTGAAACAGATATCGTAAGGTTCGCTCGCATAGGTAAAGAAAATAGATGCATCTTCATTAAATATTACAAAAAAGGTGAACCTGCCCCTAACTGGTCAGTATCCTCAGAAGGTAACAATATCAATTTTAGGTTTTTTAACGAATTCTATTATTCATTAGACAAAATCACAAATACCTTAAACATTGATCGCTCTGATTTAAACGTCAGGTTTACCATAGTGCAGCTTCCTGCAGATACAACCATTACCTCTCAAACCTTGTCACCAAGAATAGATAAGGGAGATAGCAGGTACAGCTACTACACCTGGTTTGGCGCTGAGGCTACTAGCGCAGATATAGAACTAGCCGGTAGTTTTTCATACTCACCTTACGACCCTACTGGCAGGCCCACTACCTCCACCCCTAGCCCCACCCACAAACCCAGCCGCACACCTGCGCCTTTCAGCGTGGCTAGCCCTAAACCCAGCCGTGGCAATACCAGCAGACCAGCCAGCGTCAGCCCAACTACTAACAGCTCCGCTACTAAGCCTGCGACAGGCACCAACAAGTCTGTAGCTACATCAATATCCAACTCTCGCAATTTTAATGGCTTACTTAATGAGTTTTTAATAATTGCCACCATAGCTTCTATTGCTATAATCGCAGGGGCCTTCTTATTAGCCCGGATAAGTGGCTCTTCGCATTTGAGGGTGTAGGTGTTGTGGGCGGCGTTGGGCGTGTCGTGGCCGGGTAGGGGTCGAGGTCTTCTGATGATGGGGGTTCCTACACCGTCCATCTGAAAGACCTCGACATGCCCAATACTACCTTTGATCACCCTGACCTGACCGCGTTCACGCGCCTGGATGACCTGGGCCTGGAAGTGACCGGCCAGCACATTGAGCCCGACCATGCAGTATTGGCTTGCCGGATTACTGGTGAGGACCAGTGGTGTCGACGCTGCGGATGCCAGGACGAGTCGCGTGACACGGTGATCAGGCGCCCCGCGCACGAGCCTTACGGGTGGCGCCCCACGATCTTGCACGTGAGCGTGCGCCGCTACCGGTGCCAGACGTGTGCTCACGTGTGGCGCCAAGACACGAGGCAAGCGGCCCAGCCGCGCACCAAGCTCTCGCGGTCGACGGTGCGCTGGGCGCTGACGGGCCTGGTGGTCCACCATCTGACGGTGGCACGCGTCGCCCAGGCCCTGGGTGTGTCCTGGAAGAGCCGCTAACACCGCTGTCCTGGGTGAAGGCCAGCGTCTACTGATCAATGATCCAACTCGGTTCGATGGCGTGCGTGTCATCGGGGTGGATGAACACGTGTGGCGCAACACCCCGCATCAGGACAGGTGCGTCACCGTTATCTTGGACTTGACGCCCATCCGAGAACGCAGCGGCCCCTGCCGACTCTTGGACATGGTCCCGGGTCGCTCCAAGGGGGTCTTCAAAACCTGGCTGGCCTCCCAGCCCAACAACTTGGCGCGAGAATATTGATATCGTCGCGATGGATGGATTCACCGGGTTTCAAGAGCGCCGCCGCCGAAGAACTCCCCGACGCAAGGGCAGTCATGGATCCCTTTTCGCGTCGTGCACCTGGCTGGCAACGCCTTGGATGAGTGCCGCAGACGCATTCAGCAAGAACTCCACCACCGGCGCGGGCGTGCCACCGACCCCCTGTACAAGGCCCGCAGGATGCTTGCGCACCAGGTCATGCCTGCTCACGCCACGCCAGCAGCACCAACTACTCGACCTGTTTTCCGGTGAGGAGCACGTCTCCCTCGAGGTCACTTGGAGCGCCTACCAGAACATTATCGACGCCTACCGCGCGCCCGACACACGCGTGGGTAAGGCCATGATGCAAGCCGAAATCAACACACTGACCTGCACGCGCGCACTGAGGGGTCTGAGCGAGCTCATGACGCTGGGCAGGACACTCAAACGCCGAGCCGGGGACATCCTGGCCTACTTCGACCACCCCCCACACCTCCAATGGCCCTACCGAAGCGATCAACGGCCGCCTTGAACACCTACGCGGATCCGCCCTCGGGCTTGCGTAACCTCACCCACTACATCACCCGAGTACTCCTCGAAACAGGAGGATTCAGACCCCAACTACACCCCCCAATTATGAAGAGCCGGATAAGTAAGAACTCCGCTTCTGCATATACGCCACTTTCTGCTGC
>BNJU01003929.1_pt1 | contig 15641 bp, 17 predicted proteins | sample 8539281 | NCBI WGS metagenome assembly BNJU01 (sample SAMD00202456, study PRJDB9452) | human saliva metagenome | isolation source: human saliva | place: Japan
TAAAGTTACACATGAACCTTCATTTTCCCATACAGAGCTGGCAGGTTGATAATGGCTGTTTCTAGCCTTTTAGCTGCTGCAATTTCCGATCCTTGTTTGTAGAGATGATTGTATTTCCAAATTCCATTAGTCGGTGTTGAAAGCAATGTTTAGCAATGGCTCGACCTTGATATAGCCATTTTGACTACAGTAAAAACTGTTGCGCTTGCTCAGGATTGGAGTGCATAAGTCGTCCAGAAGTCCCTGATTGAGCGGCTAGGGGGCAGGTGTAATCAAGTTCATGAGCTCAGCCTGAGGATTTCGGCAGTCTGACTATCCTCAATCGTATCTAACGAACGCCCTCGACCAGCTGGTCCTTGAGGTCAATCAATTCATCCAGGATCAGTCTCAATTCCAAACATTCGCCCACTCGTGCTAAGACACGATTGGTTAGGTGATCTGATCCATTTCCAATGAACTTCCAGCAATGACTTCCCGTGATAAATGCATCTTGTGAACTCCTGACTCATTGATCTCCTTCATTTCTAAATAGTCTCTGACAGCATCTAACCTTGAAAACTTATTCTGTTTATTTAAGAAAGACTGTGCTGGTATTTTTAAGTCTGAATTACAACAACTGGTATCCCAGTTTACACGCTGCTTCAACTCAAGCCATCATCTCTAATACTAAGCAATTGGTAAAACATTCAAATCACTACAGGCCTTAAAATATATCAGGTTTGTTTGCTTTAAATCTTTTGCAAAAAAAAAAAACTAGATGGTCAACAGGGCTAGCATACCATTACTATCCAAAATTATTCTAGCTCCAGATTCAACACTTCAGTTGCTAGAGCGATTGGAATATCTTTCTTCTTCAAAAAGCAAGTAAATTTTGTAATCTTTTAGAATCACACCTTTGCTAATATTCGAGCTTTCCAGTTCATAAACTTTTTCCGTTTGGTCAAAGTTCCACAAACTCAGGTATCTAAAAATCGTTGAAATATCTCCCTTCCTTGCGTCCACACTGTATTCTCTAGAATATGTTTCTTCTGTAAAATAATCCAAAAATCTTTAAGCAATTTTGATAAACTTTTAGAGAATGATCTCAGCATCAGCTAATAGTCATCTAAACCAAACATTACAGCGTCCATTTATTTCTCTCCTAGTCTAAAACCGTGTCCTCGATGCAATTTCATGATAGAAGTTGCTGTATCCAATCATTTCTCATAGCGTTTCATGTCCGCTTTTGAAAGATTCCCACCCCGCATCCTTACCATCTGCAATGAGGCAGCTAATTGTGTTCGCTCCGGTCATACGAGCCTAAAACACCTTCTTTGCTCCCAGGCTGTGTAAACCAAGGTGTCCAGTTTCAGACCAGTCACTTCATAGTCATGCTCTAGAAACATGGGACGCATTCCTGGATCAGCCCAGACTTGTCAAGATCGCCTGCCTGCAAAGCTGCCCGCGCTTGCAAAGTCCGTTGATTTTCAAAACAGCATGGCGAGCCTGTTTGAGATGATTTTCGTCCTCTATCAGATAGCTCTACTCATCAAAGGCCCACTCGTCCAACTCACCCCAGGGTAGCGATAGACAGCATGATTGAGCTCTTCAACAGCTGCACTCCGCCTGACGCTCATTGTATTTAGAGTCAGCTAACTCACGACGCTTGTTGGTATTCATAATCACTACGACATCCTCTAAAGATCAAGCGGCACCAAATCATACTCGAGTATTGGTGTCTAGTAAACTAGCCCGCTGTCAGCACCCATTCCGATAGCAAAACTGGTCCATGATGCCAGAATTAACTCCCGATAAACTCATTTTCAGTTAATTTACCGATTTTCACTGGGTCCAGACGTTCCAACTGCAAGTCAAGAGTTTCTCAGCTAATGACACCTGTCAAAAGCTCTAGTGATGCAGAAGAAGACAAAGCCAGAACCATTTTGGAATATTTTCCATAAGCATAGACATCCATGCCCTCGGTCAATTGTATGACCTGCCTCCCGCAGAAAATGCGGAACTCCTTTCGGATAGTTGGTCCAGTTAGTCAGCCTCAAAGTGCAGGTTTTCCAGCGACACTCAATAATCCCTTTTTCTTCAAAATTCCCGAGAAGAATCTCAGAGCCGATCGTCCGCTTGCGAGCCGCTCCATAAGTTCCTAGGAAAATCGCAGCAGGAAAAACATGGCCGCCGTTATAGTCCGGTATGCTCACCGATCAGATTGATCCGACCGGGTGAAAAGAAAGTGTGGTCCGCTTCTACCCAAAGACCTTGGCAAAATCTGCTCGGACTTGCTCTCTCTGAAATTAGGTTTGACATAAGCTAAACTCCTTTAAAACGAATAATCGATATTGTAATCGTTTTTTATCTTTATTATAACTGTTTCCGAGTAAAACTTAATAAATTTGAGTAAAATTTTACTTAACAAAATATTTACTAAATTCTTCTTTTGTCATTACTAATTTTTGAGTTATAATTTTATGTGAGACAGTAAATTAGAAAAGGATCAAATCAAATAGCTACTATCAAAGATATCGCCTCAGACTGCTGGTGTTTCTCGCAACTGTTTCGCGGGTTTTGAACTATAGACAAGTCCATGTCTCGTCAGCATGAAACGCGTAAGGGATTTTCGATATCGCTGAACAGCTTAACTACACAAAAAGCAAAAGCGGAAAAAGACTGTGCCTCAAACCCCATCGCATCGCTATCGTTGAATGGTACACTGAGCTGGAAGAGCTGGATGATCTTTACTACTACTCCATCCGCTTGAGGCATTGAAAAAGAAAGCCCGGGAACTGGGCTATGATATCGTGCGTATTTTCAACAACGACTCTCTAAACCAGCTAGAACAGATTGACGGCATCATTGCCATCGGAAAATTTAGCAGCAAGCAAGTCAAGGAGCTGGAGCAATACAGCCCTGCCCTGGTTTTCGTGGATAGCGATACGCTCGACCAAGGCCACAGCTGTGTGACAACGGACTTTGAGCATGCCGTTACTCATGTTCTCGACCATTTTCTTCAGCAGGGCTTTCGAGAAATCGGTATGATTGCTGGACGTGAAGAGACCACAGACGGAACGACAAGTCTTGACGATCCGCGCTTGGCCTGCTTCTGCTGTTACCTTGAGTGACAAAGGTCTTATCAGCCGACTTATGTCAAGACAGGCAAGTTCTCCTCAGAGTCGGGCTACCAGCTGATGAAAGACATGATTGACGAACAAAAAGAACAGATGCCCAAAGCATTTTTCATAGCCAGCGATGCTCTGTCTGTCGGTGCCCTCCGTGCTCTTCAGGAAGCGGGAGATAGCTGTTCTCAAGATGTCCAGATTATTTCGCTTTAATGATACGTCCATTGCCAAATACGTCTATCCGCCTCCAGCACTGTGACAGTCTTTACAGAGGAAATGGGCAAGCAAGCTCTGCAAATGCTAGACCAGGTGATTAAAACCGACGAAAGCCCCATCTCTTACATGATTAAGCTCTCAACCAAGCTGACACTAAGAGAAAGCAGCCTTTAAGCTAGAAAGACCGCCTATGAAAACTCTACGAAAAATCTTTGACATCCTCGGTCAGGCTGACGACTATGTCAACGGCGAAAAATAGCCCAAGAATTTAGGGCATTTCACGAACTTCCATTTGGAAAGCCATCCAAAACTGGAAAAGAAGGTATTCAAATCGAATCCGTCAAGAACCGGGGCTATCGATTGACAACTGGTGACTTGCTGATTCCTGATTGGATTGAAGCAAATTCCCCTGTTCAGGTCTCCTTTAATCCTAACTGCCAGTCCACTCAGATGGATGCTAAGGCTGGTATGGAGGCCGGATATCTCGCCGATATCTCTATCTGGCCGCTGCCCAATCTGCTGGCCGAGGCCGCTTCGGTCATGCCTTCTTCTGCCTAACCAGGGCGGCTTTTTACATGTCTCTCACCTCAAACCCAACCTCCCTTTGACCAGCTCCCTCCTATACTATCTTGACTGCAGGAGCTATCTACAAAGGCAGTAAAAATCTAACTTATGGAGGTTGATATCAAGTGGGTCAATGAGCATTTACAATGACAAGAAAATTTCTGGCATCCTGACCGAGGCTACAACTTCTATTGAGACAGGGCTCGTCACTGATGTTATCATTGGTGTTGGCTTTCAATTTTCATTAAAGACTTTCCAGCTGACATTAAGGAAAAAAAGCTGGCTCCCTCTTTGAAGAGAAACCAGCCATCAGTCAGCAATGAGCTCATTGCCGAGATTTGAAATGCTTCTACGAAAGTGACCCAGAAGAGCTCATCTACCTCTACAAGCAGCGTTCCTTGGTGCTGGGACGACAAGTGACCTTTAGCCAAAAAGGCGTGGACTACCAGGGTTTGGTCAAAGATATCTCAGACAGCGGGCAACTCTTAGTCCAGCTGACTGATGGTCAGGAAATCTGGCTCAACAGTGGCGAAGTCTCACTGACCAGTTGGTAATCAACTTTCATTTCAAAAGGACTGAGTCTCATGCTCAGTCCTGTTTTCATTATTTCGGTCCTAAATGTTTATCGATTTCATCCACAATCCGCCCCATGACATAGGAAATCTGCAGTAGATTGCGCAGCACTAAACTGCCCAGAAAGCAGCCATAAAATAGCGCCCCGCCATGATAGATTCATTGAAAAAATAGGTTTCTAAGGCCGTAAAAACAGCCATTACAATAAATTGTCGTCTATTCATAGTTTTATTATAACACGAAAGCCTAGAAAAATCTTTTTTAATCCTCTTGAATGGTAATTTTTTCTGCTAAAAAGTCAAATCCCTCCGGAATCAGGCTTTCCTCTTCTCTTCAGCCTCTGTCTGCCATTGCGGCTGCGAGCTGAAAAAGTCCGCCCGAATCTTGGTCCACTCTTCCAGGAAATAGCCAAAATCTCTGGTGAAAAAGCCTGCTGCATTGCTGAGGATATTGCCAAACATGGTATTGAGATTGTCCCGCTTCATGGTCTGCTCAGTGTTGAAATTAGACTCAAAAAGCTAAGATAGCATGACTTTCATTGGCTGCCACTGGCTGCAGAGCCTGCCAGCAAGGCCTTATCAGCTCCCTAGCCAGACTTTTCGATAATCCTCACCCTCAAGCATTCTGCAGCTTTGTTAGGTTACTACGAGCCAGACTAGGATTCTCAACAGCCTCTTCTAGGATGGCATTGACCTTTATTGGTCTGCCTCGGTAGTCCTTAGACTTCTGCGGTCGAATATCCGAAGTTTTTGACAGCTGCGAGGTTTCCTCGTACATTAGCCAGCTGCTGCTTTAAGACTATCTATCTCTTGTCTCAGACCCTTGAGCTCATCAGCCAGATTATCTGAATGACTGCTGCTGCAGGAAGACTGCATAGTCTCTGCCAGTCGAATGGTCATCATTTCTGTATAAATCTTGGGCTGCAGGCTGTTCTTTGATGTCTGCCAAACTCTTGGTCGCTATATCTATCATGGCAAAGAGAGTGTCCTGCGGTGTCTTGAGGTTTTTCCAGAAAGAGCTCACTAGCATGATGGTTCTCCCCGCCAGTTTTGACAATAATCAAGTCACGCAGGTATTGCAGGAGGTCCGTCACAAAACGAGCCATGTTTTTACCGCTGTCAAAAATCAGATTGAGATTATCCAAGGCTGCTACTGCATCATGAGAAATCAAGGCTGCTACATAGGCATCCAAGGCTCCTAAGCTGATGGATCCAGTGATTTCTTCAGCTATGTATGTAGTTAAACGATTTTCCTGAGTCAAGCTAAGAGCCTGATCGAGGATGAGACAAGGCATCCCTGCATCCGCCCTCAGCTCGACGGGCACAAATCTCTGCACACCTTCTGCTCAAAAAGTGACACTTCCTGCTCCAAAATCCACTCAATATGACCAATAATGTCCTGCGTCTTGATGAGACTTAAACTCAAAACGCTGGACGCGGGAAAGAATAGTCGCTGGAATCTATGCAGCTCTGTCGTCGCTAGGATAAAGACCACATTTTTCCGTTGGTCTTCCAGGTCTTGAGCAAGGCGTTAAAGGCCCTGAGTCGAGAGCATGTGGACCTCGTCAATGATATAGACCTTTGGCGTTAGCTAGACTGGTGCATAGGTAGACTTGTCCCGAATGTCACGAATCTCACTCTCATCCATTATGAAGCAGCGTCGATTTCGATGAGCATCTTCAAGCTCCCTCAGTGATAGCCTCGCAGATATAGCAGCTCATTGCAGGCTCACCGTCCTTTGATTCGGACATTCCATAGCTTTGGCAAAATCTGGCAACACTGGTCTTTCCCTGTTCCACGGGACCAGAAAAGAGATGCGCTATGGCTGATTTTCCTTGCTCCACAGCCTGCTGCAGGGTGTGACACTACTGCTGACCCACTAGCTGTCCCAAAGGTCTGATCTGCGATACTTTCTGATATAAAAGCTTGATACATTAGGCTCTCCAAACATTTCAAAAATCCAAGTCGTTTTTCAAGCTAAAAATCTGAACAAACTTTTCAGATATTCCTGATCACCTTATCATAATCACCGGTCAAGGATGAGTCCAAATCCAGCACTCAAGAAGGCGGCCGACTTTTACCATAGGCACCACACTCGCTTTTCGCTCTGCTGTCACAAGAGATATAGTTGGCATGCTGGGTCACATCATCTACGATAATCGTCTGCTCTTTTTCCGCAGATTCCCCACAGACACCCCTTGCCTAGCGTAATATGGACATCAGAAACACCGCCCTGAAAAGGCCCCAAAATCTGCTCCTTCCCATCAAAAAGATAGAAACCAGTAAAACCGAATGAGGCAAAGCTTGATTGAGCAAGGCGCTAGCATCTGGAAAGATTTACAAAGCATTGGTCTCACCTCCAACAAGGCTCCAACTGAGCCAGTAAAAGTTGATAATTTGAAATTTTTCTCTTTTTGATGTTCATAGAGTCTATTATATCAAAAAGCAGGTCTTTCAACCAAGCTTTTTTCTTTAAATTTTGTTATCCAAAATTCATCAATCAGTCTCATTTACAACATCGGGTTGGTCGGTATAGAATTATGCCCCGCCTTATCAATCCATTGAACATACTTTCATGATATTTCTTTTCCATAGGCCTTCAAATATCGTATACAGACCCTGCACTGATCTTCTTTTCCACATATAACCAATTGTGGACATTTTACTTGCATAAGATAGCTCTTCTCACTGCTTCTGAAAATATCTTATATCCGTATCCTGCAAGACAGAGCATACCCTTTTCTCGATCGCCATCATAAAAACCATCATCATATCATGGCATCGATTTTCTTCCATAGTCTGTTGTTGATACGCTTTTAGGGCCTGATTTTAAAAAGAGATTTTCCATGGATAAGATCTATAAATTGCTCCATATTTTTAAGAGCCACAATTCCATAGCTGCATAATACTTCCTTTGAAGGGATGGTGAATCAATCGTAACAAGACCTTTTAATTTCTCAGGAAAAAGTTGAGCATAAACCTGTCCTACATATCCTCCCATTGACTGACCAATTATTACTGGATCTTATCTATCTCTTTGACAAATATTCCATCTAGCCAACTTGCTAAATCAAATAAAGTAAAATCGAGACGAAATGGATAAGATAAGCGTGTCCAGGTGCGTCCCAAACCAAGACTCTATATGTATCTTTAAATATTCTATTTGTTTTTCAAATAACTATGGTCAGCAGTTAGCTCTGGTAAAAAGATAAGAGCACTTTTGGGATGATTCAACAGCATCATTTGTCCAATAATGAATTATTCCACTTGGTGTTTCATATGTCAATCAAAGTTCAACACTCGCATCTCTAATTTGTTTAATCTAGTTTATCGCAATTTGCACTCATTCCTCTTATTAGAGTTTCTCAAGTAGGTCCACTAGAACATATATTCTGCTTACTTATCCTCCCTCCAAAATCTTCACTTCTTCATCCTCCACAAGCACTGCTTGGCGATTATTGAGGAAAGCAGATTCAACTGGTCACCATGGGTATCAAGGGGTAGCTTGTACTTTCGACAAAGGGTTCTTCGCCAACATGAGGAAGAACATAAAAATCCACCTCGTTTAGTGCCTCTGTATCGTGCAATTCTGCTGCAACTCCTTTATCGTCCATGAGCTTATTGTAGTCAATGTCCTTGGTTGTGATGATAGCACCAGCAGATTCGCCCACATAAACCATGCCATCCGCAATCTGTTCTTTTTATCAAGGACAGAAGCTGCTTTTTCTTTAGTTCTTGCAGAAGGTAAAAAGTATTGCCGCCAGAGACATAGAGGAGTTTGCTTTGGAAAATTTTGGCCTGAGCTGTCTCTCTATCACAAGCTGAAATATCTAAAATTTCTACTTGAAAACCCAAATCTGCAAATGTCTGCAGGGCTTCGTCAATATAACCTCTGTACTCTTCATTTCCAGCCGTCGGAATAAAAAGCACATGTTTGCCCAATTGCTTTTTCTAGATGCATATTGTCTGAACAAGTCTCTTGACTCCCGCAAAATATGAACATAAAATAATTGTTTCATAGGATAGCTCCTAACGTTCTTATAAAAGAATCCATTGACCCTTTCTTTTGACTATCGATGAGATGCAAGTCCAAGTTTATCAAATAGTTTTCCAGTTTTTCTTGCTTGTAAAGTCTGGTTGCTAATAAGCTAATTTGCTCCATTCACATGCCAGTAAGATGATTCCATCTGGCTTTAAGAATTCTCTTTAATTCCAAAGAAAGGCTTGAGTTAAATCTGACCAATGAAAAATGAGTTTGAAAATGCTGCAATCAAATCAGATTCTTTGATTGATAAATGTAAAAAAGAAAAAGCAAGAATAACCAGAAAGCCAATAATTGGATAAATCATCTGCTCTTCCCTCTCATATCTTCTGCCATAAGCTTTTTAGCTTCTCTGTATAGTTCTTGATAAAATCCGTTTTCGCCTCTGTATAGGCATCACGGTTGTGCTCATATTGTTTCCACAAGGATAGCTTGAGCTTTTCATAGTCTTTAGCTATAGTAGGGTGCTCCTGTAAATAGTCTCTAAAGTAAAGTTCATCATGATCACCCTCATAGCGCAGATGCAGATGGAAAACCCGCTCGGCAAAACCACTCGGTGTGTAGCCTTTATTGAATGACATCCGCCCTTGGCTTTCTGACATGAGCAGATAACCGTTTTGCAGCAGTAAGTCTCTCATTACCGTCATATCTGTTTCTTTAGGAATTTCCAGTAAAATATCCACTATAGGCTTAGCCCAGATGGTCTTTACCGATGTTGAGCCAATATGGCTAAGACGAACGATCTGATGTTCTGGCAAAAAACTCAAAAGCCGAAGCCTCTCCTCCTCATACCAGTCTTTCCACTCAGTCTGATGCTCTCTCAGAAAAATAGGAAAAAGCTGCCACAGCTCCTCAAGTGACATTTCCTCTAAAGATGGACTCATAAGCACCTCCTTAGGTAATTTATACAAGCGTTTTTCTCTAGTTATAATTATAGAAAAAACACATCCTAGTCAAAACCCTTGCACTTATTGAACAGATATTTATTTTTGTAATATTTTTGAAAAGTTTTGAGTTGTCAAAACAATCTATTTTTAGTAGAATGATGTCGGAGATATATTATTTAAAAGGAGTTCTTTATGAAAAAGTTTAGGTTTGGCACTTGGCTTGTCCTGTCAGCCGGCTCTTTGTTGTTACTTTCACAGGCTCTTCCTGCAGAGAATGTCGCTGCTAATCAGAAGAACCAGATTAGGTCCAGCTGCTTAACCATAGCGATGAAACAGCTATCAGCACTCTGGAGTTGAATGGGGGAGTATCAGCTAAAGCTTGGGAAAAAGGACAAAAGTACGGTCAGACTGCTGCTCATGTCTCAAATGCAGAGCAACACAAAGCCAAAAAGAAAAAGGAGACCAAGGTCACTTACAATCCCATCGGTTGGCACAATTACAAATTCTACTACGGAAATGGAGATGATCGGGCTTGGCTCATGAATCGCGCTCATCTGATTGGCTTCACTTTCAGCGGCCTCAATAACGAAGGGAAAAACCTCGTTCCAATGACCGCTTGGCTCAACTCTGGCAGTTTCCAAGGACTGGATGACAATAACCTAGATAGCATGCTCTATTATGAACATCGCTTGGAGCGCTGGTTAGAGGAAAATCCAGATTATTGGCTGGATTACAAGGTTACTCCGATTTACACGGACAATGAGCTTCTTCCTCGCAAGATTGAGCTCCAGTATGTCGGGCTTGACGCAGAAGGCAATGTTGTCAGCATCCAGCTAGGAGGCAAGGAAACCATAGATGAAGACGGAATGTCTCATGTCCTCTTGGACAATGTTTCTCCAAATGCAGAGATTGACTACCAGACAGGCACTGCTGTCAATACCATGATTGAGTAGAGTTATAGATCAGAACATACAAACAGACCATCGCTATGATGATCTGTTTTTTTATTTTTTTACCAATACAGACAGCCATAAACCAACAAGACTGCAATCATACTGAAAAGCGAGCCAATCAGGTAGTATTCAGCAAAGGACTGGCTTTCTGAAATCTTATTATAGCGGGCGATAGACTTAGCCGTAAAGATTAGCTCAATGGCAGTAAACTGCCCGAAAATAAGAGAAAGTCCCATAATCAAGCGCTCTAATATCCCAATCATGGCTCCAGCCCCCTGCAATAGTCTCCCCACTGTCTTCCCCGCCTGATACTTGCTGAAGAAGAGCTTAAAGAAGATATTAATCGGCTTACCAGTAAGGGCGAAGCAAAAAGAGAGCTGCAGAGATGAGGTAACGGTCAGTCAGCCAATTTGTGCTGGAATTTGCTGCTGCCCTTAAGAGAAAATAAAGAGCAAAAATGCTCATCAGATGTAAGAGCTGATCCAGTAAAAAAAGGCTGACTTTTGAGCATGATGGCGGACAATCGATGAATTCAACCTATTCTTCAAGAAGTCAATAAGCGCATGACTGAGCCAGACCAAGGCGAAATATAGCAGATAATTAGGTAAGATGAGCCCCAAAAGCAACAAGGGCAAGAGAACAATTCCCAAGTGGAGAATTAAGAAATTCATCCGCCGGCTTTTGAGGTCGGCCATTTTCTGACTTTGAAGCTGAAAATCTGCTAGCACATGAGCCAGCAAAGTCAATACAAGAATCGGATTCTGCATGAAAATTCTGAAAATCCCATAAAATTTGTCATTGTTCAGCCTCCTTTGCTGCCTGTAGAATCATTCTCATAGCTAAACGGCGATTTCTCAGATAAATCTTCAAACCAGACGACTTGAGCCGCTTACTAAGCGCACTGGGACTAATCTGCAACAGCTCTGCTATTTCTCCATGAGAAAAATTCTCGTCATAGATATATTCCATGAGCATCCGCTCCAGAACCTCTCTCTGACTGCTATTCCACTTACTCTGGATAAATGAAGTAGCTGCCAACACTGTATTGACCGACTGACTGAGCTCTTCATCTCCCAAGGATACAGCTATACGGCTGCTGCCGTAGTCGTTCTTCTCATGAATAACATCAATGGCCGCGCGTGCCCTCCAGTAGGCCGGACCGTCTGCACCAATATCTCTGCTCCTGATTGATATCCGTCACAATCTCCCCAGACCAAGTCCAAAAGCGAATCGGATGAGGAAAGCCCAAGGCAATCTGATCAAGGAGCTACATCATTCTGGATTAGGCTGCAGCAAAGCTTGGAACTCATCTCCAGTCGTTACCGTGAAAGGTGACACCAGATAATCCCGATAATCCTGATTTAGCACCGCCATCATGTCCTGCAGGTTCTTCTGAGCCTGCTTACGATTTTTCAGCTGTTTGATCTATTAAATCTCCAATAAGAGCAATATAAAGCATACTAAACCTCCCTTTAAGTCCATTATAAAGAAAATTTAAAAATGTCCATTCAAACGGCAACTTTTTAGAATATCCATTGTAAAAGGAAGACTATTTTTCTTTTTGGTGCTGGTAAGGCAGGATAGAAGCTTCAATCAAATTACAGAGAAAAGCAGCATCTTCTACTTCTTTTTTATATGAAGCATTGGCTTTATGCGCCTGGATAAGGAAACTCATAAACCGGATTTTCAAAAAAATCCAGGGCTGGCTGGACTGACTCAAGCAACAAGCGATTGTCATAAATCCCGCCAAGTAAGCGCCCCCGATAATAGAGCAAATACTCTCCCATCATCTTGCGAAAGCTAATTTCTTGGCCTAAGTCCTGCAGCTGCTTCAGAATAAAATCCAAATATTCTTGACTAGATGCCATCGGAATACCTCCATGAATTGATACTTTATTATACCAAAAATGGATGAAGATTTCCTGACTAAGAGATCAACTCATCTCCTTCAATTCGTAGTTTGTCTATCCTCAGGTAAGTAGAAAAGTTAGACATTATAACGGTGGTTTAATATATAGCAGTTTAAAAATAGTCTCTCTCCAGTATGATACATACAAAACCTATCAAAAATAATTATTAGGAGAGTATAAAATCTTTTCAGCAGATAATAAAGAAGACATTAAATGATATCTTGTCCTCTTTTATTTTATATATTCTTTAAAACACTTATAAATTATATAAATTTATCGATGGCTAGTCTGTATGCTCTTGATTTTCTGTAAACATATCCATTAGTTCATCTTTATCAATTGGGTCTCTTCGTATCTCAGTTCCATTATGTAATGCTCCACCTGAGCAACGCCCATGAATAACATGTAATGTGTCAAACGATCTCCGAATTGTTTTTCGATTTTCTTTAATTCTTCCCAGTTGATTCGGCTTTTTATTACTATATTTAGTAGGTACTTGCTTATTCAAAAATTATTTCATCAATAGCAAATTCAACCCGATCTTCTTAGTTTACTGCAAATAAGCTGTTTACTATTATCTGACAATGGACTCTCTAATAATGATTGTTTAATATCAGAAATATAATTAGATAAGTTTTCAGTTTGTTTTTATTTTTATGATGCTCTTTCGGTCTTTTTCCTTCACTCAAAAGTTTCATAAAGATAAACATGCTTACCTTTTAGATTTATTACATCCTCCGTTTGTATTTTTACATATATGACCTAGTGAACTTATCATGAATCCATCGAGAAACATTTTTATTATGGGTAAATATAATAATTTGGTTTTCTAATGACATTAATAATTCAGAAAAATTATTCCTAATGCGATGGTCCAAACTATTAACAGGATCATCAAAAATTATAGCACTTTTTATTGTTTGAAAGACTAATTTCAGAGATAAACAAAGCTAAAGCGGTGGCTTTTTGCTCACCTCACTCAAGATGTCTTCTATATTTTTATTGGCACCTAAAACCAACTCTGTTTGTTGTTTCCTTTACTGTTAGAACCTTGTAATTCAATAGATGATTATTTAAACCAAGTTTTTCAAATTTGTTTAAATGTTTTTAAGAGATTGTCTGTAAGGCAGTATGTGCTTTTTACTTAAAAACTTAATTTTGAAATATTTATCTCAGATACTGATTTTCTTTCTTGAAATAATCTATTTTTTCTTAATAAATTCACTAAGTTCGATAAATTGAGAGCTCAGGACTCTTTCTTCAAGTATTATTAATTGCTGATTGTATTTCTTTAAAGATTCTATTCTGAGACTGTTCAGAATTTAATTCAGTATGCAATTGTTTGGTGCTATCTATTTCTTTAGACAGGTTATTTTAATAACTCTTCTTGTATTTTTAGGTGCTTCTATAAGATCTTGCTCTCTCAATTTACTTAAAAAGTGATTCTGTATTTTTAATTATCTGCTCATTTAAGGTCATAAGTTCAGACTTTTGTTCAAGGGAAAGTTGAATCTCTTCGCCTGTAAATCCACCAAAGAAATGGTCTGTAATTTTATAATTTTTCCTTTATACTTGCTGTATTTTCGTCTAATTGAGTTTGGGTAGTGTCTTTTATAAATTTTGAGTAAGCTTTTGTAATCTCTAACGAGGTTTTATCATAAGAGCGATGACAATATGGACAGGTATCCTTCAATTTAAATTCTTCACATAAATTATTCCTGATTTAATAAAAATTAATCCAAGTATCACTATCGGTACCAGGTATCTTGCTAAAAAGTTCGAACTGTTGTTCTAGCAGTTGAATGCTCCTGTCTTAGTTTTCAACCTTCTCATAACTAGATTATCTACACTTTTTGCTCTTCCTCAAGGAACATAATTAAGTTCTTGAATTCTAACTTTATTTTTGAGTTTATCAGTTTTATTTTATTAATCTTAATTGCATCATCTGAGTTTGTTTTTAAGATTTTCTATAGATTTTAACATTTTCAAGTTGCCTTTGTTTCTTCTGAGGAAAAACTTTAAAGCTTTTTATTTTATCAATATCTTGCTTCTCAAAACTATCTTTTTTAAAAATTCCCTCTGAAATCTTCTGTAACCTTATCAAGATTAATATTCGGTAATGACCTCATCCGATTTGATTTTTCTTCTGCTACTTTTATTTTGACTATTAACTCACTTATCTCAGAAAAATATGAAAGTGCATAGGTTTAATTAGTAGTTCATCTGCGTTTCTTTTTCTGTAAATATTTATTAGTATATTCTGTATCAAAAACTCTAATCGATCGTAAATCTGAAATAGTCGAAGTATTTGACCAAGCGCTTGATTTTGGGGTGCCATCTATACTATATCCAATATTAACATTATTTCTTGAGACTCACTAAAAATATTTTGCAAAATATTTTTAGATTTCATATATCCCGTCATATTATTTAGTATTCTGAAGTAACTCACTCTTTCCAGTACCGTTAAGGCTATAAATGATGTTAATTTCTGAAGAGAAAGAAAGGCTTTGTTCTTCCGAAAAGGGCATTTACACCCGAGTGATGTTCTAATTTTGTTAATATTATTCTTCGTTTTTGTACTAAAATTAGTAGATGGAGATACTATATTTGGTATCTCTGAAGTAAATAATCAGCTAAATCATTCTTTGCATTATCATCAATAATCCTTGTTTCTCAATAAAGAATTTTATAATATAGGATAACCAAGCATTACAATCACCTTTTTCAGCTAGGTCTATTAAATAATCAATGGCGTTGTTTTTCATATATACTCATACCTCTCTTTTTATTTAGAAATAACTTAAAGCTACCGCTTTTATTATATCATATTGTAAAAGATAAAGTGAGGCAGAGCATAGCCTTAAGCAACTTTTTAAAAGCTATTTTTCACATGACTTACCGTGTAGTTTATCGTATTCTACTTTAATATTTTGCTGGAAAAATCAGATAATGTAAAGATTCATTAGAATTTCTAAATTGACGAACGATTCGTAAAATTAAGCCAAACTTACAAAGAAGGACAAAAAAACAACTTTAGCCTTTCATTTTCTAAATTAATCGAAAAATCTCCAAACAACAAGAAGACAGCCACGATATCTCTAAGTTTATAGTAAGAATTTTGAAATGTACAAAACTTCTAGAATTAATTGACAAGGCTGTAAGTGAGCTGATTGATAAAAATACGATTAATAAGCTAACTAGTACAAAACACAATCAGTATTACCCAAATAAAGATTTTTGCAATTCCGTAAAAACTAAGTAACAAAAAGTGAGCCAGATGAACTAACCCACTAACATACCTAAATTAACTAAACTGCTTTTAAATCAGTCTAACAAAGTCTAACTTTTTGCTTATTTTTAGAAGTCCTTCCTTGACCAGATAGTCAC
>BNJU01002784.1_pt1 | contig 15629 bp, 15 predicted proteins | sample 8539281 | NCBI WGS metagenome assembly BNJU01 (sample SAMD00202456, study PRJDB9452) | human saliva metagenome | isolation source: human saliva | place: Japan
TCTCTTCTCAAAATAAGGGTGTAAATCAGCGAGTTATATGATTTACACCCTTTATTACATCCGAAAAACTTAGAAGAAATAATATTTACTGATTGCATAGAAAACCTCTCAAATGGTTTTTGGTTAAGATTGCGAATTATAGATTGCAGGACTTATTGAAAGATTAAAATCTTTGACATACTGCTCATCTATATACTTAGAACCTCCAATGATCACCATAGGTTTATCTGTATTCACTTTATCTGCAAGAGATTCATTCAAAAACTGTTCTAGCAAATCAAGTTCATCATGAAAAGTACTATGATTGGTATTAATAATCTTTCGCATGTCAAGATAAGACAAAAATTCATCTTCTGATTCAACAAAGTCAGCAACAACCATCAAGTCAAATAATGACACAGCCCATGTATCACGAAAATGCTCCTCCATCAAACCAGCAGCCACAAGCTTATCCATCTGTCCAAACAATGAAGAAAAATGCTGGAAGGTTACAGCTATCTTATATATTGGCTTCTTCTTATCAATAATAACTGTTCCTTCCTGTGTGCCAAATTCGGGTTTCGCAGAATTATAAATAAAATCAGCAGCTCTACAGCATTGTTTACACGCCTCAGCGACAGATGCCTTGAACTTACCCTTGGCTCCATCTAACCTAACTCTGTCTTTATAAGAAAGTTCATGGGCTTTAACTTCAATAATATAGACTGCCATATCAGAAATACCAAGAATATCCAGTTCTGGATTCTTTTTTACCCCTTCCTCCACTATTTTATAATGTACAGAAGGATAAAACGTAACATCTGGCAGAAATGACTTCATGACAGACTTTACTTTACTCTCGATATAAACATCTCGGCTAATCGGAGACGTGTTCTGCTGGAAATTCTTCTGGTAATAGACTCCATTGCGCATCATAAGCTTTTCTGCAATCAAGAACAGATTTCTATGTGGAATCATAGGAGTAAAACAATAATATCTACCACCATCTTTAACGAACGGATTCTCAAAAATACTATGACCATTCATAATACTGCCTTTAAATTCGCTTTCTACAAGAAAAGCAGAATTATCACCAAATTTCATAGAAAGAGAATCTAAGATCCTTGTCTCCACCTCGCTTTGAGGATAGACCCAAAATATCATATCAGACCCACTATAATCATCTGGCTGATACATAAGAAATTGCATACCATCTTCCGTATGCGGCACATCTGGGTTTGCTTCAAAGAACGCACCAAATATACCTTTTGAGAAATCTTTATTCTCTAATCTATCTTCATTACCAATAGGACCAAAAGCCTTTTCTTCCCATTTCACCCACCTATCATGCATCTTTGTTGCTCCATAGATAGCATCTTGGCTACATATCTTGCATATAACCCTATTTTCCAGATCCATAAAGAAATCAAATAGTTGTTCAACACTATAGCCGAATTGCTGTTGGTAAAAGGGCGTATGTGGGAAGAACATTTCTTTAAATACTTCATACACATGAACTTGATAGCCGTCGCCACGAACAGCGATGGTATCCATATGAATCATCCAATCAATGAACTGCATAGGACCATCAACTAAAGGCATATCTTGATAGATATATGTCACAAACAAGGTTTTCAATCGATTCCTCAAATCTTTAACGACTTCATCTGTGGGGTTATCTACACCATCATTTGACATTGAAAGACCAAAGTTCATTGCATATTCCGCTATCACTTCAGCATTTTTCGTTCTAGATGCATCTCTGTGCCATTCATCTGTGCCATAAAACACTTTTCAAGATTGGGAAGGTTATCTAATAAATATAATCCAATGCTTCCAAGCAACTGCACAGAATCATATCTCCTGAAATAATCCTCAATTGTCTCAATATGTTCTCTTAAAGTTGCATTGACAGTATCTTTATCCTTAAAGAGTTCAAGCAAGCGCTTACCCATAGCGCGCATTTGGGCTTCATAGGTATAATCACCTTTAATTGACGATTTTGCTATAGTTTTTTTGTTTCTTCTGTTTAGGAGTAGGTTGTTGCCTTTTTCCTTTTAAAGCGTTTGTTACTCTTGCTCATCTTTAATTATTCCTTGAAAGGCATAATTCCAAAATGAAGTAATCCTTTGGGAAAGATACCTTGTACGCTCCAACGTACCTTTATAATACTACGTTCAATCACTGATATTTCATAGGATTGTTGTTGTTTCACTTACAAAGGTATAAGCATTAATCTGATAAAACGAAGAAAAGACGGAATTAATACTGATGGGATAACTTTTCTTATGGAAGGATACTAACATCATCTCTTAAGTAGTCAATGATTAGAGGCAAAGTTCACTCGCATACGAATAGGCACTGTCTTCTACAATGGGCACTCCATTATTCTTTTCTACTTTCGAGAGCAAAGATGATATTACGCTTAATGTTCATTGTTTTTGGGAGTTATGATTTATGCACCCAAAGTTACACCCAAATTCTGATATACCCAGGAAAATCCTATGATTTCTCATTTTACCCGAAATAAAAGCAATCCACTAAAAAAACAACAGGTCAACATCTCGTAATGTTTGATGACACAACAAGAGCAAGAGCCTCTCTCCGTTATAAAGGTGTGAATCAAACGATGTTTGATTCACACCTTATTTTATTCGTCTCTATTCCCGTCCTCCCCAACCAGGCAAGATCAAGAAGACCCACTCAGCGTTCCCCTTGCTCAATATCGACAAAAGCGACTCATCTTTTTCAATGCAACGTCGCTTCTGGAACCAAATTGGGATGAACGTACAGATTCAGTGTAGTAGAAACGTCGGAATGCCCGAGTACCGTGCTCACCGTCTTGTAGTCGCACTGACTCTCTATGCAACGCGTCGCAAAGGTGTGGCGAAGTCCATGAAAAACAATCGGAGGAATCTGTAAACGTCGGAGCAAACGAGAAAAATAATCACGATAGGCACGCGGATCCGTAGCTTGCCCCGAGCCCCCTGACCACAAAACGAGAACAAGCCTGCCGCTTGACTGAGCACAACGCATCGAACAATAATTTTGAGATCGGAATTTCCCGAAACGAATGTTTTGTTTTGGGAGTGGAAAACACACGCTCCGTCACTCTCCGCTCACAATCGTAGATACGCCCCACCGTTTGTCGTACGCGAAGGGTGCGGTGTTGCAAACTCACATCACCCCACTCCAGTGCACAAACCTCTCCGATACGCATCCCCGTGCAAAGCGAAAGCAATATCCCAATATTGCGCGGAGTCGGTTGCACTACCACATATTGCATGAGTTTTCGTTGGTGAACGAGAGAAAGCACCGGCAATTTTCGCCCCTGCTCAGTCGTAGGATAAGCTAATTGCCAGCTTTTCGCGCTCGCAAGTGCAAGCGCGCACCATATCTGACGACGGCGCGCAAAATGGCGACAATGTCTCGAACAGTCTTCTTTGCCATTCCCGCCCTCATCTTGTCAACAATGAATTCTTGCACCTCCGCTTCGTGGATCTGAACCATCGATCCAAAGCGCGGGATAAGATGAGTGCGCAACGCCAAACGATAGGCGCAGATTGTCGAATACTTTACAATGGGTTGTTTAGCTTCCGCCCAACGATGGGCAAGCTCCCGGAACGTTTGCTGCATGATGTACATATTTTGAGAATAACAATTGGCCATAGGCCATCAAAATATGTACAGAAATCCAGAAAACGAGCTCAACGATTTCCTTTCGAACGATTGTGAGTTTTGCAGAGCATCTCACAATTTGCAAGTGTTGTCGTCCCTCCCTTACTCCATGCCGTCACATGATCGGCATCCATCTCATCGAATTTATAAATACGCACCTTGTTGGCATTGTTGCCCAGCGCACACAACGGGCAGTTGGACACACCCGCTTGCTTCGCATCTTCCGTCTGCCTTTTGTAGGCAGCCTTTTTGTCTTTCTGTTCGAAGAAGCGCACGTCAAGCAGTGCCGTATCCTGCTCGCCTCCAAGCACATACTCATAGATATTGCGCGGACATCTCACCGCCTCATCGGCAAGCAGCGCATCTACGCGTGTCGTGATGTGCTCAATACTGTAAGGCGTGGTATGATACGTCTCATAAAGTCGCCCCCATTCCAGGCCACACATCGTCTTGTCAACCATGGTGAAGGTTGTCGCCACCCAATCTATTACAGAACGGAAGTAAGTTTCCAACTTACCCCCTATATCCCATGGCCAACGAGAACCTCACGAACGCCAAGACGGCAAAGAACGACGAATTCTACACGCAATATCATGATATTGAGGCAGAAATGGGTGCTTACCTCGAATACAATCCCGATGTATTCCGCGGCAAGACCGTACTGATGCCCTGCGACGATCCCGAGTCGAGCAATTTCACACGCTATTTCGCGGCGAAGTTTGCAGAACTGGGACTGAAGAAACTCATCAGCACCAGCTTTGCACAAGAGAGCAAACATTTCAAATCCGATTGGCAGCCAACCCTCTTCGAAACGGAGAATCCTCGTTTTTGCGCAGAAAAGACGGCTGTTTGCGGCAAGATTTTCACGCTGACGCACGACACAAACGGCAACGGTGTGATCGACATAGACGATCTCGAATGGGAGTATTTGAAAGGTACGGGCGATTTCCGCAGTCCGGAGGTCACTGCCTTGCGCGACGAAGCTGACATCATTATCACGAATCCGCCTTTCTCACTCTTCCGCGAGTTCTTGGCGTGGATTATAGAGGGCGATAAGCAATTTGCGATTATCGGGAATAAGAATTGTATTACCTATAGAGAAGTTTTTTTCCACTAATCAAAGACAATAAAATATGGGCTGGGAGTAGAACGTGGTCTGGCGGTATGTGGTTTCATACATTAAGGGATGATGACTTTGATCGAATAGACAAGGATAAAAATGAAGAATGTTCCATCTATTTGGGTCACTAATCTTGAGATGGTCGTCGTCATCAGCCTTTAGCCTTAATGACGATGGAAGACAACCTGCGTTATAACAAAAATATGAAGGGTAAAGAAGCATACGACCACTATGACAATTACGATGCAATAGAAGTGCCTTACACCAATGCGATTCCCTCCGACTACGAAGGGGTGATGGGGGTTCCCATATCTTTTTTGGATAAGTACTGTCCGGAGCAATTCGAAATCTTAAGGTTTAGAAAGGGGGAAGACGGAAAAGATCTTAGTGTGAATGGAGCATGCCCCTACTTTCGTATTCTTATACGTCATTCGAAATCTTAGGCCACGGTGGAGACATTGAATGGGCAGAGAGCAAATGCCCATTTTATAAACGCCCATCGGAGCAAAACTCTAAGAAATATAAGCAGATGGATAGAACATGGCGCGCACAGAACCCCTATCTCTTATATGACAGGACTGTTCAAACTGTTTATCAACGTCTTTTCATAAGAAAGATTTGACAACCACTATCCTTGCATTCTTATGGAGTATTTCTCATGACATGAATGGGAACTCTACTACCGATCTACATTCTGAAATTCAAGTGTTTTCGAATAAATAATCGTTTGTAAATGTTTCGGCCTTCAACAATTGGAGACATACTAATATCCTTATCCCATTCTTCAGGACGTCCGTAATCGTAACTACAACCTAAGATTCTTTGACTCAGTACCCACGACAATAACACCAGCATCAATGAAAAACTGAATTACATACAGAATGGACCGTTGCCGATATCTGCAAGGGTTTTGTCTATAATGAATTGGAAGGTAAAGGTCTCTTCGGCTTGGACGGCCATTTGACCATACAACCGGAGTATCAACGGCACTATATCTACAATGACGGCAAGAAAGACGTGGCCGTGGTGGAGTCGCTGCTGAGTCGTTATCCCTTGGGCTTGATTTATTTCAATCGCACCAGTACCGGACAATATGAGGTGCTGGACGGCCAACAACGCATCACCTCTTTGGGGCGTTTCGTCACCGGAAAATTTGCCATCGAGGATGCCAACGGCAACATTCAGTACTTCTCCGGTCTCCCAAAGGAACAGCAACAGCTCATTCTCGATTCCAAACTCCTGGTGTATGTTTGCGAGGGTGAAGAGCGCGAAGTGAAGGAGTGGTTCAAAACCATCAACATCGTGGGTGTCCCACTCAACGAGCAGGAGCTCCGCAATGCCATCTATTCCGGCCCATTCGTCAGCGCAGCTAAACGCGTGTTCAGTAATTCGCAGAACGCAGAAACTCAGAAATGGAGTCACTATGTGAAAGGCGACGTGAAGAGGCAGGAGTATTTGCGTGTGGCACTCGAATGGGTGAGTGCCGCTCTCGGTATGACTATCGATGCCTACATGAGCAAGCATCGACGCGACGAACAGATCACTGAGTTGGAAACTTAGGGAACACAAATATACACACTCTTAAAGAGAGAAGGAAGCAAAATGTTAGATTTAACGCGATTCCATCCACCCGCGGAAACGTAGCGCGTCATTTTCCTTGCGCGTCACGGGCTTTTCCGGTTTCCCGGCAAAAACATTGTTCAGCTCACATCGTTCTTCACCACCCTAGCACCGGGCGGGGCGCTAGTTTCACCGTTCTGCCGTGCTGAGGCGCAGGGCTCTACGCGCACGCGCGTGCGTGCGGTTCAGGCACTTTCCGTTTTTTTGCCTTCACCGCTTCACTCAAACTCGACAAGAGACTGACGGACAACACGTTAGGGTGAAGGCTGTAGATAGGTTCAATCTTCACCCGTGAAGGAGTCGGGAAAGGCAAAGCCTTCACCCACAAATCGCAGCATGTCAAGTGGATAGAGGGGAGGGGTGAAGGCAGAATACGGAAAGTCGCTGAGTGCGCAATGCGCGGGCGCGGGCGTAAGCGCGAATGTACCTAGGCGCGTGGGCGAGCGGGATGAGTGCGTGGACGGGCGAACAGAACGGGAACGAAGGAGGGGCACAGAGCGAAAGGGAGGGGGGGCGGGCGCTCAAAAAGAGCGGGCTAGACGGAGAAACAAGGGAAGAAGGGAAAGAAAGTCCGCAAAGTTTTCGACCTCGGACAGCTGAATTCGAAATGTGCGAACTTTTGTTGCTAGGAAAGTTGGTTTTATCGAAAGAAAATGCTTACTTTTTGCAAGCGAATAAAACACAACATTCTCTTTCCCTGCCGCATTACGGCGTCCATATAGCGCAAAAATCGTGACTTGTTCCCGGTGAGTCGACGCAAACGATCTTTGACTTCAACTTATTCGCAACTATACAGCACACGGTACCTCGACAGGCGCCCCCAATAGAGGTGCTTTTTCGAGGAAGGCGCTTTGCACCGTACCCATCCCCCTTGGGTAAGTGCATCGTTGTGCACAGGGACCGTATCAATCTGGGTATGAGGGTGTTTTCAGACATCAAATTCTGCCCCTCAGCCAACATTTAGAGAACGATCGGGCGCTCTACTCTACCGATACGAAATGACAGACGGGAGAGCGACGCGCAGGTCTACGCCGCTATCAGTTGCAGCGGAAAGAACGGGCTGTCACCGCCGGCCGATCCGCATTGGCGAAAACAAAGCCCCGGCGGGTGGCGACACACCTTTGTGCTTCGTGTGCAGGGCTCAGAGGGAGTATTGCGCGGGGGGCAAGCACGGCTTTTGAGGAGAGGCGCTCGAAAAGTGGACCGGGCTCCAAAGGGCAAGACTCCCGCTGTATGCACAGCGCAAAGCCGACGCGATAGCGCGCTGCGGAATGGCCCCGCGATCGGCCTTTTCGGTGAGGCAGAATGCCCCAAAACGGGCAAACATGGGCGGTGGAGTTGTCACCGAAGCTTCGCGGCAAACGGCGGCAAACGGAAAAGATGAGATTTTTGTGCGGCCAAAACAACAATTAGCCCGCAAGAATGCGTAATTTTGAGGGCACAAAGCAATTTCAAAACAAAGACCTCATGATCACAAACAGCAGCTTTGGTGAGTATCGCGAACCTCTCGCGCGAGAAAAATCCTGTATCTCATGGAGATGGCGCACGAATTTGAACTGCGTCCCAACCGCAAGCTCCTCGACGGGCGCATTGTCGCCACCTTGTTTTTTTCGAGCCCAGCACACGCACACGCCTTTCGTTTGAGACGGCCGCGAACCGACTCGGCGCACGCGTCATCGGATTTACCGACCCCAAAGTGACGTCGTCGACAAAGGGCGAAACCCTCAAAGACACGATTATGATGGTGGCGAATTACAGCGATGTGATCGTGATGCGCCACTATCTCGAAGGGGCCGCCTCTATGCGAGTGAACTCACGCCGGTGCCGGTGGTCAATGCCGGCGACGGGGCGCACCAACACCCTTCGCAAACGCTGCTCGACCTCTACACCATGATGCAGACCCAGGGCACACTCGACAACCTGCACATTCACCTGGTCGGCGACCTCAAATATGGGCGCACCGTCCACTCGCTCATCATGGCCATGCGCCATTTCAACCCCACATTCCATTTCATTGCTCCCGCCGAATTGGCCATGCCCGAGGAATACAAGCAGTATTGCCGCGAGCATGGCATTCATTTTGTGGAACACGAAAATTTTGATGAGGAGGTGATCGCCGAGGCCGACATTCTCTACATGACGCGTGTGCAACGTGAGCGTTTCTCGGATCTCATGGAGTATGAGCGTGTGAAGGATGTCTACATTTTGCGCCGCGAGATGTTGGCAAAGGCCCGTCCCAACCTGCGCATTCTCCACCCGCTGCCACGCGTCAATGAGATCGCACAAGATGTGGACGACACGCCGTATGCCTACTATTTCGAACAGGCGCGCAACGGTTTGTTTGCTCGCGAAGCCATCATCTGCGACGTGCTGGGCATCACCCTCGACGAGGTACGTGCCGACAGTGCCCTTCTTTCTCAAAACTCTGCTCTATGAAACGCGAAAAACTCATGGTGGCCGCCATCGAAAATGGCACGGTCATCGACCATATCTCCTCTGAAAAGTTGTTTGCCGTGATTCGCCTGCTCCACATTGAGGAATTGGACCACGACACGGTGTTTATCGGCTACAACTTGCACAGCCATTTGATGCAGCGAAAGAGCATTATCAAAATTGCCAATCGCTTCTTTTCGCCGGCTGAGCTCAATCGGCTCTCGGTCGTGGCACCGAATGTGACGCTGAGCATCATCCGCGACTACGAGGTGGCGGAGAAGCACCGCGTGGCGATGCCCGACGAACTGACGGACATCGTGCGCTGCAACAACCCGAAGTGCATTTGCAACAACGAGCCGATGGCTACTCGCTTCACCGTGAACGGCGATGTGCTGCGCTGCCACTACTGCGAAATGGAGCAGCCGATCGGCACGGTGAAGTTGGTGTGACGAGCGTCGGGCTCTTCAACCCATACTTCGTCATCGAGTCTGACCGACTTCTACCTTTCTATGGGTCTCGATCGGCTTTGAGAAAACCAATACGCGGGGCGGGAAGTTTTTGCTTTCTGCCCCTGCGCTATTTGGCGCCCGAAAGTTTTTAGACCCACAGAGGAGTATCGACGGCGTACCGGCATTCGTGCGACTCGGCGGATCAGATCCGCATGATGGCTGAGGACGACAAGTCGCCCTTCGTCTGCTGCTTCCGAGAACGTTCTGCTTCCGCATACTTCCCCGACTGTGTTCGTGATCTCCCCTCCGTTTCGGGCTATTTTCGGGCGTTTGTTGCTCCGTTTTTTCCCGAATGATCGTTTGTGGGCGTAATCTGCTACAGAAAGTGCGCAAAAATTTGCTTTTTCTCGCCGAGATGTATTACCTTTGCACACGGATCTTTGAAGAAGCGCGATGTAAAGACTTCGTTCCGAGCTTTCCGCTTCGAGATACCGTCAGGAGAGATGGTAGAGTGGTCGATTACAGCAGTCTTGAAAACTGCCGTACCGAGAGGTACCGGGGGTTCGAATCCCTCTCTCTCCGCAAAGTGGCTTCAAGATGACTTCAAAATGGTCGTCAAAACAGCCTTCAAAATTAGCGTAAATCGTTGTAAGACTTATACTTACAACGATTTTTCTTTGTATATAAGCTTCATACGGTGACGGCTAAACCCTAGGTTTTGATAGTCATCATTCGGTCAAATTCTGCTACATAAACTGCTACACAAAATAATGCTACAGAAAAAGTGTAGCAGTGAAGGCAAAAAGAAGGGCAAAATGAAGGCTGTAACGCAATCTCTTTCAATGTATTAGTAATTAACTTTGTAGCTAAGTGCTACACTAAAGAATGATGCATTATGAGACAATCGTTCAAGGTGTCCTTCTACCTACGCTCTAACTATGAGAACAAAGAAGGCAAATCGCCTGTCATGCTCCGTATCTTCCTTGGAGGAGCAATGAGTAACTTAGGGTCTACCAAGATTTTTGTAGACAAGTTGCAGTGGAACAACAAGACTAGCCGACAAAAGGGACGTTCTTCCGAAGCTCTTGCTGTCAATGCCAGTCTTGATGCTATCTCCACCAATCTCCACAACATCTATCGCAAGTACGAAGATGATGAAAGTATCTCGCTTGACAAACTTCGTGCTGCCTACCTCGGGCAAGCCAAAGAGTACACAAGTTTTCTTCCAGTCTTTGATAAATTCATAGACGACATTAGCCAACGTGTGGGGCACACTATTAGCAAGGATAGCTTGCAGAAGTACAGCGTCTTGCGCAAACACTTTGCAAACTTCCTTCTCCATAAGTATAAGCGTAAAGATTTAGGGCTAACTGAATTCACGCCAGCCATTGTGCAAGATTTTGAGCTATACCTCACCACCATTGCCGCTTGTGCCTACAATACTGCTGTGAAAAAGATGAAGACCTTGAAAACAATTACGATTTATGCCCTCAAGCGTGGTTATCTTCTTCAAGACCCATTCCTTAATCATCATTTTCACCTCAATCCTGTGGACAGAGGTTTCTTGACAGATGAGGAAATAGTATGTCTAGCCAATAAAGATTTTTGCAATTCCCCATTTGGAGCTTTGTACGTGATCTCTTCATCTTTTTCCTGCTTCACTGGATTAGCTTACATAGATGTCGCCAATCTTCGCAGAGAGCATCTCGTGATGATGGACGGCAAAGCCTGGATTATGACACGCAGGCAAAAGACAAATATCGAGAGTAATGTGTTGTTGCTCGATATCCCCAAGACCATTATTGCCAAATACTGCGACAATCCCAATTATCCTTCACGTGATGGCAAACTATTTCCAATCCTTTCTAATCAAAAGATGAATGCTTATCTCAAAGAAATTGCCGATATTTGTGGTATCAAGAAAAACCTCACCTTCCATTTGGCACGTCACACGTTTGCGACGATGTCACTCAGTAAGGGAGTGCCGATGGAGAGTGTTTCTAAGATGCTAGGTCATACCAACATCCGCACCACGCAAATCTATGCACGCATCACCAACAAAAAGATTGAGCACGATATGGAAGAACTTGCCGATAAACTCGACAAATTCAATGATGCTATGGGACTCTAAAACACGAATGTATCACTTTTAATCTCTATATTTATTATGAACACAAAAGCAACTCCTGAGCTTTCTTACTTCCGTTTGAAACTCACAGCCTATCTCCGCGACCATCAACCCGATCTTGTGGACGATGCTACCTTCGTTTCCTCTCGTTCCGACGCAGCCCTCACCGCCTATTGCGATGCAGTGGCACAGGGCTTCTCACATCCCGAAGCCGAAAGCATTGCCGGCAATGTACTCTTTGAAGGTTTGCATTTCTCAAAGTACGACACCCTAGTGTCTGTTTTGGAAAATGAATTTGAGGCAGAGCTTCCTAGTCCACTTCCGGAGAAACTCGCTCCCATTCTCCTCCGCAATAAGGCGGTGCAACGCATCTTTGCCAACTACCATCTCACGGACGACTTTGCAGCAAGTCCACAGTACGAAAACCTCTACACCGAACTCACAGGAACGATAGTCTTGATCATCGAGCAAAACAATTTGCCTACCGTTGAAGGAGCAAACGCTGTGGAATAGTTATCATTTGTCATATCGAGAGTGGTGGTATCAAGAGCCAAGATAGGTATTTCGCTCCACACGTCAAGTATTTTTCAAACCCTTGTCTTAGGTGTCACGAACTATCTTGTTTTTGCTCTTGAATCACCAAACACTCTCCGATATGAATCATCAAATTATGCCCACAGACCTTCACTCTCCATCCTTCAACCGAGTAGACAAAACAGCTTCTCAGCAAGACAACGCTCCTTCCAACATGCTCTGCACCCCAAGCAAGTCCATCGTTTCTCTTGGACACGCTTCATTGGCTTAGTCACACTTCTAGCGTTGCTTATCGGCTTTGTGTCTCTTCTTTCTAAACTCGTCACGCCACAAGTCGTCACCGCGATTTCCATTCTCGGAAGTTTCCTCTTATTGCGCTTTTGTCGTCAAAAATAATTTTTGAAATCACTTTCACGCTCCTGCGTTACTTGTTTTGGTTCGCTGTTCTCCGTGCTATCCTGCTCTGCGTGCTTTGATAAGCACAGTCTTCTCTCAAACCGAAAAGTGGTTATCTCTTCGCGAGATAGCCACTTTTTCTTTTATGCTTTTCTTTTTTCTGGATAGTCGAAAGATAAAGGCTTTGCACTTTCGCTTTCTTCATCATAGCTCCACTTGATGCCCCTCCAAGACGGATGCTGTTTCCTCTTTTCTTTCGCAAAGGTAGTAGGTCGCTTTAGCACTGCGTCAAGGTCAAGTCTAGCGATTAGTCGAGAAATCTCCAGCTCCGCTTTCGCTAGGCTCGTATTTCTCGTCTAAACCTTGTCGCAGAGCAGCCCTCCCTTCTTTTTTTGCTACGAAAAAGGAATCAGCATACTCCGATCTTTGGACGCATAAAAAAATGTCGCTATGGATAAGCAGAAAGTAAATACAACATCTTCGATGAGTAGAAAAGGAAATAGCTCCTCCTCTCATTACCGCATAAATGCTGTAAGCCTACCCACCGATAACACCCTTTAATCTCTATCAATATGAACGGAACAGACCAATTCACACGCACCATTGCCGAGTATCTTAATCAGCGAGCAATGACAGACCCCTTGTTTGCGCCCAACTTGATGAAACCGAACAAGAATATAGAGGAGTGCATCACGTACATTCTTAATGAAGTGCAGAAAAGCGGTTGCAATGGATTTGAAGATGATGAAATCTATTCAATGGCGGTACACTACTATGATGAAGACGATTTCGAAGTGGGCAATGCAATCCCCTGTAACGTGGTCGTCAATCACACCATTGTATTGACCGATGAGGAAAAGCCGAAGCCCGACAACAAGCTCCCTTTGCGCAATATCAAGCCGAAGAACTCCGCAAATTGCAAGACCGCAAGCGAAGTAAGCCCAAGAACGAAGCCAGTACAGAAGAAGTACCTCAACTCACCTTATTTGACTAAGACAATGAAAGCAAGAAATAAGTTTGAAGCAGCCGTAATGGAGCAAAAGTATGCATCTTCGCCCCATAACAAAGCAACAAATCAAGTGGGCATTTCGAGAGTGTATCTCCCATTTCGCCTACCGACTACCCAAAGGTTGCACAACGTGTATGGATTGTGGGCATAGTTGGGTAATGAACAAACCTAGAGAAACTAGCACTTGTCCTCATTGTAGAGCCAAGTTGCAAGTGCAGACCACAAGAGTGAGGAAACACAAGGAACAGCACTATTTCACCATCCTCACCACATCGGGAAATTATCAAGTGCTCAGAATGTACCTACTCATTGTGGGGATGGAAAAAGGCTATCCAGCCGAGTCTTCTGTCATAGAAATAGGTCAGTATTGGTGGAACAGCCAAGGCAAACAAACCATTGTAGCGATACAGCGCACAATGGGCAGTTACCTAGACACCTTTGCCTTTCATTCTCCCAAAGCCATCCGCAGAGATAACGAAGTTTATCAGTATATCGCACAAAGTCCACTCTATCCCAAGGTCAAATCCCTAGACATTCTCCAAAGAAATGGCTTCGCAGGTGATTGTCACGACATCGCCCCTACAAAGTTAATCCCAGCCCTCCTCACAGATAGCCGTGCAGAAACTCTTTTCAAGGGAGGAAGAACAGCAGATTTGCACCACCTCCTAACCAATCCCCACGGCATTGACCGGTATTGGGCAACTTATAAAATTACCCTTCGCAAACACTATCTCATCACAGACATCGCCCTTTGGTGCGACTATGTGGATATGCTCCGTAGATTGGGTAAGGACATCCACAGCCCGAAGTATGTTTGTCCCGAGAACTTACAAGAATCCCACGACACGGCACAGCGAAAACTGCAAACAAAACAAGAGAAAGAAGCCGAAGCACGCAGAAGACAGCAAGCGATAGAAAACGAGGAGCGTTTTCAAGTCCTCAAAGCCCCCTTCTTTGGCATCACCTTTACAGACGGAGTTATCCAAGTGAAAGTCTTAGAGAGCGTGCAGGAATATTTAGAGGAGGGGAAAGCCTTACACCATTGCGTTTTCACTAATGAATACTACCTCAAAAAGCAAAGTCTAATCCTATCGGCTAGAATAGATGGCAAGCGAATAGAAACGATAGAGGTATCTCTTGAAACAATGAAAGTCATCCAGTGCCGTGGCTTACAGAACAAAAACACTGAGTACCACGACCGTATCATTGACTTAGTAAACCACAATATCCGCCAAATACAGAGCCGTGTAGCTTAAGCCATAGCTCCTAAAAACAAAAGTCCCGAAGCGATTAAACAAATCACTTCGGGGCTTCTTTTCTTTGTCTTTGAGACGAGCAGGCGACCAAAAAGAAAAGAAGCAAAAGAAAGTCGCATATTTTTTTCGTTATACTTGTAGTTCCCTTTAAATAGTTATTGGTTGGCAAGCTACATAAAATCATTTACGAAAGCGATGTATTCCTCCTGTTTTTCTTTAACGACAAAGAAATATATAAATTCCAACAATGCAGTCTTAAACTCGTCCTGATTTAATTCTAATAAATTAGCGGGACTGTCAGTTGAAGTATTTAAGCCTTTGTATACAATCAAAAATCCGCTATAATGTATTCAATATCATTATTCAACAGATTCACCCTAAAGAAGAATGCGTCTGAGAATAATGCAATCTTATTTGAAGTTGCCTTTTCCAAATCTTTTTGGGAACTGCTACAAAAGGATTTAAGATTACTTATACACTGTATCTTATTATTGTAGACTTTACCTTCAGCACCAATAGCAATCTTTTTCTTCCGCATTTGGTCAACAATCTTATCAAATTCATTTGTTCGAATCATTTTGGAAATACAGCTAAAGTCAAACTCTTTGCATTGTTCACGTTCCAAGGAGTAAGACTTTCGGAATTAATGTACTTTAGAAATACATCTCCGCAGTTCGGATAATTTCTAATGGTATTAGGACTAACAAAATATCCTTTTGACGTATCAGCATTTAAATCCTCTGCTTCAATTTCATTATCATTTACTTTGACATACCAATTTAGAGTTGGCAAACCAGCTTGGGACACAAGGTTAAACGTAGTTATGTTAGAATCGACCTTTCCGTTTATACTACGTTTTTCTTTATCCAGCATTTCTTTTGCCCATTATGATTTTTCTGTAATTCGATATACATTCCAATTGGCTCCATTGCCTACTATTTCTTCAGACATCATAATATAAATCGATTACAAATATTTATGCACAACTATTATATATTGCTATATTCATATTTTTCCACAAAGTTAC
>BNJU01003379.1_pt1 | contig 15626 bp, 16 predicted proteins | sample 8539281 | NCBI WGS metagenome assembly BNJU01 (sample SAMD00202456, study PRJDB9452) | human saliva metagenome | isolation source: human saliva | place: Japan
GGTCTCCGTGCCCGAGCCGCCCGAGGACAAGAGCGGCAGGACAGAAGAAGGACAAGACTACCGACGACGAGGCCCGAGCCCGGCGCCGAGTAGGGAGCAGTGGGGACCGGGCGACTATCCCAGGCTCCTGATTCTGTCCGATTGGTCCTGTCAGCGGCTACCGATGGCACGTAGACTGACGCCCGGTGCGGCCCGCGCCGCCCGATCAGGCCGGGCACTGACCCCGAGTACCCACAGCGAAGGTTACCGATGTCGATTCGTCGCGTCGCCCTGCTCACCGCTGGCGGTTTCGCCCCCTGTCTGTCCGCCGCCGTCGGCGACCCTCATCGAGCGCTACAGCAGGTCGCTCCCGAGGTCGAGATCATCGCCTACCAGTACGGCTACCACGGCCTGCTCACCGGCAACTACATCGTCATCGACGAAGAGGGCCGCAGAACAGCCGGCATCCTGCGCGACTTCGGCGGGTCCCCGATCGGCAACTCCCGCGTCAAGGCTCACCAACGCCAAGAACCTCGTCGAGCGCGGCCTCGTCGAGGAGGGCGTCAACCCCTGGGTTCGCCGCCGAGCAGGCTGCGCAAGGACGGCGTCGACGTCCTGCACACCATCGGTGGCGACGACACCAACACCACCGCCGCCGACCTGCCGCCTACCTCCACGAGAACGACTACGAAATCACGGTCGTCAGCCTGCCCAAGACCATCGACAACGACGTGGTTCCGATCCGCCAGTCCTGGGCGCCTGGACCGCGGCCGACGAGGGCGCCGGCTTCGCCTTCAACGTCATCGGCGAGCACCGCTCCAACCCCGCATGCTCATCGTCCACGAGTGCATGGGCCGCAACTGCGGCTACCTCACCGCAGAGACCGCCCGCCGCTACCACGACCTGCTCCAGACCAAGCAGTGGGCCCCTCCCTCGGCCTGACCAAGGGCGCTGGGACGTCCACGCCGTCTTCCTCCCCGGGTGAAGCTCGACATCGCCGCCGAGGGCCGAGCGCCTCAAAGGCCATTATGGACGAGCAGGGCAGCGTCAACATCTTCCTGTCCGAGGGCGCCGGCGTCCCCGAGATCATCGCGGAGATGGAAGCCGCCGGTCAGGAGGTTCAGCGCGACCCTTCGGCCACGTCAAAAGCTCGACACCATCAACCCCGGCCAGTGGTTCGCCAAGCAGTTCGCCGAGGCTCATCGGCGCTGAGAAGGTCATGGTCCAGAAGTCCGGCTACTACTCGCGGGCCGCCCATGCCAACGCCGAGGACCTCGCCCTCATCAAGAAGATGTGCGACCTGGCCGTCGACTGCGCCCTGCGTATGAGGTCTGGCGTCATCGGCCAGGACGAGAGAGAACAACGACGAAACTCACCGCGATCGCCTTCCCGCGCATCGCCGGCGCCAAAGCCCTTCGACATCACCCAGGCCTGGTTCACCGACCTCATGGCCGGTCGGGCCCAGAAGGTGGAGCCCGCCGAGCTGCCCCCGAGCACTGAGGCTGAGCCCGCACCCTGCCGCGGCCGGTGCCGTCCTCGTGACGGTGCCGGCCGCTCTCTACGCCCGTCTGTGCCCCGGAGGGTGGTGCCGGCGGCCCCATGTGTCACGTTTGGCGACTATTCAACCCGCCTGCTGCGCTCCTGGGCGGAGGCCTTCGCATCCGTGCAGTTCAGGGCGTGCAACCGGTCCGTGCGCGCTCTGTTGCAGCCTAAAAGTCGCCCACAGTGACGAATTCGTCTCCCAACCCCCGTGTTTCGCGATGCGGCGCCGAACCCGGGCAATCTCCCGACTGGCCTATGCTGACGGGCGTGATGAACGAGGGCTCTCCGCCGCCCGCACGGACGCCCAGGCCCCCGCATGGCGCCACTGCCCGCCCTCAGCAGCCCGCCTACCCCGATGAGGCCGTGCTTGCCGACGTGGTGGCGGATCTGCGCCACCGGCCCCGCTCGTCTTCGCCGGAAGGTCGACTCCCTGCGCGAGCTCATCGCCCAGGCCAGCACCGGCGACGCCTTCGTCCTCATGGGCGGGGACTGCGCCGAGTCCTTCACCCACAACACGGCCGACAACATCCGCCTCAAGGTCCAGACCATCCTCCAGATGGCCGCGGTCCTCACCTACGGCGCCTCCACGCCCGTGGTCAAGATCGGCCGCATGGCCGGCCAGTACATCAAGCCCCGCAGGCTCGGACACCGAGACCCGCGGAGGGTCACCCTGCCCGCCTTCCGCGGCGACTCCGTCAACGGCCACGAGTTCACCCCGAGGCCCCGCATCCCCGACCCCACCCGCATGCTCGACGCCTACCTGCGCTCGGGCACCACCCTCAACCTCATCCGCGCCTTCACGATGGGCGGCTACGCGGACCTGCGCGAGGTCCCTCCTGGAACCGTGGCTTCACCGCCAACCCGCCTACAAGCGCTTCGAGTCCTTCGCCGAGAGACTCGACCGGGCCATGCGCTTCATGGAGGCCGCAGGCGTGGACTTCGAGGCCCTGCGCCAGGTCGACTTCTACGCCGCCCACGAGGCCCTCCTCCTGGGTACGAGGACGCCATGATCACGAGGACTCCCGCTCCGGGCGCCTCTACGACACCTCCGCCCACATGCTCTGGGTGGGGGAGCGCACCCGCAGGCCGACGGCGCCCACGTCGCCATCCTCGCCCGGCGTCCCACAACCCCGTGGGCGTCAAGGTCAGCCCCACCACGTCCCCCGACGACCTCTCCCGGCTCATGGACCGCCTCAGCCCCGAGGGCCTGCCCGGACGCCTGTCCCTCATCACCCGCATGGGTGCCGACCGCATCCGCGAGGCCCTGCCGCCACTGGTGGAGGCGGTTTCGCGCCGACAGGCGCCCCGTCACCTGGATCGCCGACCCCATGCACGGCAACACCATCACCTCCGACAGCGGCTACAAGACCCGCCGCTTCGAGACGATCCTCGACGAGATCGCGGCTTCTTCGAGTGCACCGCACCTGGGCACCGCCCCAGGCGGCATCCACGTCGAGGCTCACCGGCGACGACGTCACCGAGTCCTCGGCGGCGGCGAGCACATTGACGAGGCCGGCCTGGCCGAGCACTACGAGACCCTCGTCGACCCGCGCCTCAACCACCAGCAGTCCCTCGAGGTCGCCTTCGAGATCGCCGAGATGCTCAAGGGCTGAGAACACTCGCTGAGCGCCCGCCTGCAGAGCAGGCGAAACGTAGCCCGGTCCGCTGAAGCGGCACCGGGCCACGTTCGTCAGAAGATGTTGATGGTGACCTTGGGTCCGGCTAACGCTGGAGCCCGGCGCGGGGTCGGTCGAGCGCACCGTCCCGAAAGGGACCGCCCAGGCGCTTGTTGACCTCCACCTTGAGCCCGGCATCCTCCAGGACCTTCTTGGCCTCGTCCTGGCTCCTACCGGTCACGTCCGGCACCGTCACCTTCTCCGGCCCCTTGGAGACCGTCAGGTCCACCGAGTCACCCTTGTAGTAGCCCGAAGCCCCCGGCGATGGGGGAGGAGGAATGACATTCCCCTTCGCCACGGAGTCGGAGTAGCCCTTGCTGACCTTGCCCTTCTTCAGCCCGGCGTCCTCCAGGACCTTCTTGGCCTCGTCCTCGCTCATACCGGTCACGTCCGGGATCGTGGCCGGCTCCTTGCCCTTGGAGACCACGAGCGAGACCTTCTCGGTGCTTGATGACCTTGCCGGCCTTGGGGTCGCAGGAGATGACCTTGCCCGACTCACGCTGGCGGGTACTCCTCCGTGACATCCCCCAGGGTCAGGCCGGCCGCAGTGATCGCGGCCGTGGCCTGGTCCTTGGTCTTCCTGACGACGTCGGGAACGGTCTTGGTCTCCACGCCTCGGGAGACGGTGGCGGTGACGGCCTGGCCGAGCCCCACCTTCTGGCCCGCCTTCGGCTGGCAGGAGACGATGCTGCCCGCGGGGACCGAGTCGGAGTAGACGCGCTCGGGCGTGCCCCAGTCGAGCCCCTGCTTCTCCAGGGCGAGCTGCGCCTGGTCCTCAGACATGCCGACGATATTCGGCACGGAGACTCTTCTGCCGGGACCGGCCGTCAGGTACCAGGTGGCGCTCGCACCGGTTCCGGCGACGGCCAGCAGCCCGATGACGAGTGCACGCCGGCGACTGAAGCCGCCGTTGCTCTTCTTCGAGGTGGGGACGGCGGTGGTCTTCTGCGCGTCGGCCGCCAGGGGCCTTGCGGGAGAGCGCACGTGTTCTCCCCTTGAGTCGGGCCTATGGAACCAATGGGAAGGAGACGGTGCGCATCCCGGCGTGCGGCGAGGCATCCTCGGCGGAGGGTCGTCGGCGTCGTCCTGGGGGCTCATTGTCGATGGCGGAGCGGGCGGCCTGAGCATTGGCCGTCATGACCTGCTGGGTCCGGATGGAACCGGTCCCGCCCCGCGGCGCACGGAGAGCTCGGGTCGGTGAGACTCGTCGACGACGTTGCGCAGCAACGCCAACGCCTCGTCGGCATCGGCCGGGCGCTCCTGCGGCTCACGGCGAGTCATGGTGGCCACAAGACTCGTCGACGTCGGCCGGCATGTCGGGCACCAGGCGGAGGGCAGGGGCACGTCCTCGTGGACGTTACGGAAGGCGATCTGAATGGGGAGTCCGCGGTGAAGGGCTGCTGACCGGTGAGGAGCTCGTAAAGGACCACCCGGCGGAGAAGACATCGGCGCGAGAGGTGGAGTCCCCGGAGGTGATGAGCTCAGGTGCCAGGTGAGGCGACCGTGCCCAGCACGTTGCCCGTCGTCGTCTGCGTCACCTCCGTGACCGCCCGGGCCAGGCCGAAGTCGGCCACCTTGCCACCGAGGCCGTCCGAGGGCAGCAGCACGTTCTCCGGCTTGATGTCGCGGTGGACCAGGCCGGCCCGGTGGGCCGCGCCGAGCGGACGCAACAGCTGGGCCACCAGCCCCAGGGCCTCCTTGACCGACAGCGGTCCGGCCGCAATGAGGTCGCGCAGCGTGGGCCCCTCGACGTACTCCATGACGAGGTAGGCCACCCCATCCAGGCTGCCCTGGTCGAAGACGGCCACCACGCCCGGGTTGGACAGGCGTGCCGCGGCCCGCGCCTCACGGCGGAAGCGCGAGACGAAGTCGGGGGAGTCGGCCAGGTGGGCGTGCATGAGCTGAGCGCCACGGTCCGGTCAGGCGACGGTCGCTGAGCGCGGTAGACGGTGGCCATCCCGCCACGCGCTAGGGCGGTCGACGATCTCGTAGCGAGTCGACCAACCGACCAATGAGGGATCTGTGACCACGCCGCGATTCTACGATGCCGGCGGGGCGGTCACAACCGCCGGCCGGATCAGGCGGGTAGTACCGCCCACCTGGCGGGGCGCCCGTTTCCCGCGCCGGATCAGGAGACTCGGTGCGTCAGCAGGTCCGCCAGCACTGCCAGGTCCTCCAGGGATGCGGTGCTCACCACGCCCTCGTCCCCGAGGCGCTCCAGCGCCCGGTTCCCGGCCTCGCGGTGCGCGGCGATGATCTCCTCGTGGGCGGCGCGCGCGCCGCAGTCCTCAATGAGCGCGGCGACCTCGCCGATCTGCTCCTCCGTGGCCTCAGGATTGGCCAGGACGCTGCCGAGCAGGCTGTCGGCCAGCCTCGTCGCATCGCCCCCAGGTCAGGGCCAGCAGCACTGTGCGCTTGCCCTCGCGCAGATCGTCGCCGGCCGGCTTGCCGGTGGCCTGCGGCGAACCGAAGACCCCCAGCTCGTCGTCGCGCAGCTGGAAGGCGATACCGACGTCCTCGCCGAAGGCGGCCAGGTGCTCGGCGGTGGTCCCGCTCGGGTCCAGACCGGCCAGGAGAGCGCCGATGAGCAGCGGGTGGCGCACCGAGTAGCGGGCCGACTTGTGCCGCACGACCGACGAGGGCATCGCCCTGCATGCGCCTGGCCGCGGCGCCCGGCTCCTGGTCCCAGGGCAGGGCGGGTTCTCGCTGCGCACGTCGAGGAACTGGCCCAGGGCCACCTCGGTGGTCATGGCGTCGAAGGCGGACCGGGCGTACCGCACCGCACTACCTCGGGTCTGGCTGGAGCGCGCGACGGCGCCAGCGCGCTCATCTCCTCACCCGCCAGGGACAGCAGGAGGTCGCCGAGCAGGATGGCGCCATTGGCCCCGAGGTCTGCGGGCGCCCCAGCCAGCCCCGGGCCTCGTGGTCCCGGGCGAGACCCGGTGCGCCGCGGGCAGGCCCCGACGCGTGTCGGCGCCATCCATGAGGTCGTCGTGGACCAGGGCACTGGCCTGGTGAGGCTCCAGCGCCGCACCCAGGTGGACGGCGTCGGAACCGGTCAGGCACTCGGATCGCTGCTCCGGGGCGCTCAGGATCGCGCAGCCGACGGCCCCCAGGACGGCACGCATGCGCTTGCCCCCACTCAGGACCCTCCCGGCGGCCTCGAGCAGGCTCGGGGCAGCCTGGCCCAGGTCCTCCCAGCGCCGGCGGCAGTCCTCCAGGACCTGGGTCAGACGGTGCTCGACGACAGGGACGGACACGGCCCAGGGCCGCAGGCAGCGCACTCATGACCGCCAGAGTAGTCCCAGCTCAGATGTCAGGCGGGCCGGCGACCCCAGTGGTGGTGGGTTTACCGCGGCGCGACGCCGAGTGCGAACGAGATGAGGGTGTACTAAGTCGTCTGTGCGGTGATCCTGGGGAATAAACGCTACAATTCGGGGGTTGTCTACTGTGCCGGAGCGGGTTCCCATACCCCGTCGCCGGCTGTCCGCCCGCCCACGCGAAAAGGAACTCCGTGGCTTCTTCCACAGTGACGCGCTCCAGCACCGAGGCTCACTGACGACGTCGACGAGACCCGCTCGACGACGAGGACTTCGACCTCGACGACGAAGGAGACGACGACGCCGACTATGACGACGAGGACTACGACGACTCTGACGACGACGAGGACTCCTCCGACGAGGACGAGGACCAGGACGACGACTCCGAGGCGCAGGCCGTCCAGGAGGATGACGGCCCGGCCCCCGAGCTGCGCGACTACTACCTGGACGTGAGCCTGGAGGACAACGGCGACGGCTCCAAGCGCAGCCCTTCAACAACCCCGCCTCTCTCAAGGGGGTCCGCCTGGCCCCGGGGGCGACTCTCTTCGTGCGCTCGCGCACCGTCGTGGAGAACCTCGAGATCGCCGGCCACGGCACCCTGGAGGAGCCCATCACGCTGGCCCCCTACGGCCACGGACCGGTGCCCCGCTTCGTCATCGGCGACTCCGCCCCCATGGTGGCGCGCGACTACCTGGCTCAGAACGGCTACATCTTCCGCGGATGGGTCATCAAGGGCATCAAGATGCAGCCCTCCATCGCGGCCCTGACCGGTGAGCTCGAGCGCATGCGCCGGGAGGAGGCGGAGAAGGCCGCCTCAAGAAGTCCGGTAAGCGCGGCAAGTCCCAGGACAAGGACGGCTCTTTCACCGTCTCCGACTCCGACGAGGGTGACGAGCCCGCCCAGCGGGTCGTCACCGCCGGCGCCACCGCGGACCCGGTCAAGGGACTACCTCAAGCAGATCGGTAGGTCGCGCTGCTGAACGCCGAGCAGGAGGTCGAGGGCTCGCCAAGCGCATCGAGGCCGGCCTTTATGCCGAGCACCGCCTGGCTGAGGAGGGCAACGACCTGCCGGCCAGGCTGCGTCGCGAGCTGCACTGGGTGGCGCAGGACGGCCAGAGGGCCAAGAACCACCTGCTGGAGGCCAACTTGCGACTGGTGGTCTCGCTGGCCAGCGCTACACGGGCCGCGGCATGCTCTTCCTGGACCTCATCCAGGAGGGCAACCTGGGCCTCATCCGCGCCGTGGAGAAGTTCGACTACACCAAGGGCTTCAAGTTCTCCACCTACGCCACCTGGTGGATTCGCCAGGCCATCACCCGCGCGATGGCGGACCAGGCCCGCACCATCCGCATCCCGGTGCACATGGTCGAGGTCATCAACAAAAGCTTTGCCCGCGTGCAGCGCCAGATGCTCCAGGACCTGGGACGTGAGCCCACCCCGGAGGAGCTGGCCGTCGAGCTGGACATGACCCCGGAGAAGGTCGTCGAGGTCCAGAAGTACGGGCGCGAGCCGATCTCCCTGCACACCCCCCTGGGTGAGGATGGGGACTCGGAGTTCGGTGACCTCATTGAGGACTCCGAGGCCGTGGTCCCGGCCGACGCGGTGAGCTTCACCCTCCTGCAGGAGCAGCTCCACGCCGTGCTCGACACCCTCTCGGAGCGTGAGGCCGGCGTGGTCTCCATGCGTTTCGGTCTGACCGATGGCCAGCCCAAGACCCTCGATGAGATCGGCAAGGTCTACGGGGTCACCCGGGAGCGCATCCGCCAGATCGAGTCCAAGACCATGTCCAAGCTGCGCCACCCCTCGCGCAGCCAGGTCCTGCGCGACTACCTGGACTGAGCGGACTGCCTCTGACGAAGGGCACTCCCGGCTCCTGCGCCTCGACGGCGTCGGCCCCCGAAACCCATGGGTTCCGGGGCCGACGCCGTTGGGGCGAGGGTCATGAGGCCGAACAGGAGAACATGCGCCCGCCTGACCTGCCCTGACGTCAGCCGGTGACGACGTTGGCCCCGGTGGTCTTCTTGGCGGCATCGAGGGTTCCCAGCTCGGTGACGCCGGAGAAGCCGGCGTTGCGCATGACGGCGCTGGCCATCTTGGGCTGATCGGCGGAGCCGTAGAGCTGGTACTGGGAACTGCGGTCCAGGCCCGAGATCTGGCTGGAGAAATCACCCGAGGAGAAGTCGTAGTTAACGGCCCCCTCCAGGTGCCCCTTCTTGAACTCCTCAGCCGAACGCAGGTCGATGATGACCGGACCGGCAGCCTTCGCGCCCGCCGAGGCGGTGTTGGCTGAGGAGGAGGCGCTGGAGCCGGCGGAACCGGAGCATCCGGAGAGCGCGAGTGCGCTGCAGAGGACGAGCAGGGTAGAGGCGGTCATGACGCGGAGGGAGCGTTTCACAGACAGTTCCTTGCGGGGATGCGGCTTCGTCAAGCCTGGATGCGGGGCAGGATGCTTCGATCAGGGCGAGGCTCTGCGTCGGGAGACTCGGGGGCGGGAGCAAGAGCAAGCCTCAGGAGCGAGGATATGCGGCATCCGGTAGAAAACGGCTGTGATGCTCAGTGAATCGCAGTGCCGACCTCAGTGAAAAAGTCCACGTTGGCCGGGCTGTCGGCTGGGTTGTTGGCCGGGCTGACCGGTGGCGTCAGCTGCCGGCGGTCAGGCTTGAGGTCTCGTCCTGGAACAGCAGGGCGACCTCTTTGAGCTTTGTCTGCGTGCTTGCGGGCGTGGTGGCCGCAGAAGAAGAGTTCGCCGGTCAGCATGACGACTCGGACGTAGGCCTGTGCGTCGCAGACGTCGCAGCGGTCGGCTGTGGTCAGCGGGCGCTCGGCGGAGTCAGCGGCAGGAGTGGTCTGCTCATCCAGGGTGGTCACCGCCTGGGTGGCGGTTGAGGTTCCGGTTGTGCTCATGGACTGCATTGCATCATGACGCAGACGCCTTCACCCGTCAGAGGCGGCTGTTTCCGCCTGAGGCGCACGCGCTTTCGCCCACGGCGCACCGGCGTCATGGCGCACGTCACCACGGAGCCGACCGATCGGGTGAATGCTGGAGGGCGGCCGTGGTGAGCTGTCACAGCGCAGGGCTCGGGAGGGAGCAGTCGGGATGTCGGTGGTGCAGGAGTTCCGCGACCGTGAGATCGCGCGCCTGGAGCGCTCGGGCTGGGCGACCAACGCGGCCCTTCGTCAGCGGCTGGAGGCCGTAGGGCTGCGGCCGCCCGCCGAGGTCGTCGCCGAGTGCCTGGACGAGGGCGCAGGAGACGGAGGCGGTGCCGGTGCCCGCTGGGCGCGGGCCGAGCACGCAGTGGCCCGCTTAGGGAACACTTCGCCCCTTTCCGCTTCTCCGATGACGTCGACTACGGGCTCCTGGCGATCCCGGCCAGCAACCGACTCGACACCCGTGGGGCCATGGACCTTGGCATCCGCCGCGGTCAGCAGCCCGATCTGGCCGAGGACCTCGTCGACCCGGCTCTGGGGGAAGGGGCCGACCTCGCCGGCTCCACCGGTCCCGGCGGGACCACGCTGGCCAGGACGGCTGGATGGTGGTCGCCGGCGTCGTCGGCCAGTACGGGATCTCGGCGGGAAGCCATGAGGACGTCACCGCCGCCGCGGAGCTCTTCGAGGTCGACGGCGTCGACACCCGCACCCTCATGACCCGCCAGATCTGGGGAGCCCGTCTCCTGCAGTGCCCGCCAGGGCTCGTCCCCGACTCCGACTATGCCGAGCGATGGACCTTCACGCTCTTGCCCGCCGAGGGGCTGGTGGACGGGCGGGCCGTCTCCGGCACCGTGCTCAAGAGGCGGGTGCGCTTCCGGCTGGGCAAGGCCGACCGCGGGATCGGCAGCGCGCGGGTGAGCCCCGCCCTTCCGCTGACGTAGGGGTCCCAACGGCCTTGGGTGTGGCTGCATGACGCATGACGCCACACGCGCACAGCGGCGGGGCACAAGGCGCCGGCGGCACTGATCGGCTAGATTCCCAGCGTGCCCTCATCTGAGAACAAGACCAGCCGGGGCGACTACTCCGCCCGCCACCTCTCCGTCCTGGAGGGGCTCGAGGCCGTGCGCAAGCGCCCGGGAATGTACATCGGCTCCACCGACCAGCGCGGTCTTATGCACTGCGTGTGGGAGATTGTCGACAACGCCGTCGACGAGGCCCTCGAGGGGCACGGCGACGACATCTCAGTGACCGTCCACGACGACGGTTCCATCGAGGTGCGCGACAACGGGCGCGGCGTGCCCGTGGACATCGAGCCCTCCTCCGGCCTGACCGGCGTCGAGCTCGTCTACACCAAGCTGCACGCCGGCGGGAAGTTCGGCGGTGGCTCCTACGGCGCCGCCGACGCCTGCACGGTGTGGGGGCGTCCGTCGTCAACGCCCTGGCCGAGCGCATGGACGTCGAGGTCGATCGCGGCGGCAAGACCTACGCCATGAGCTTCCACCGCGGCGAGCCCGGCATCTTCGACGACTCCGCCGGGCGCAGCCCCTCCTCACCCTTCACCGGGTTCACGAAGGCCTCCGAGCTGCGCGTCATCGGCAAGGTGCGCCGCGGCGTGACCGGAACCCGGGTCCGCTACTGGGCCGACCCCCAGATCTTCCCCAAGCCCACTGAGTACGACGCCGCCGCCCTGCGCGCCCGCCTGCGCCAGACCAGCTTCCTCGTTCCGGGCCTCACCCTGCGCCTGGAGGACAAGCGCCCCGAGGCCGAGGCCATCGCCGCCTCCACCACGCCGGCCGCCGACGCCGGTGAGACCGACGACGCCGTCCACGAGGTCACCCTGCGGGCGGCCGCCAAGAACGCCACCGAGAACCGCGGCGACCTGTTCGACACCGGTGATGACGACGGCGTCGAGGTCTTCCAGGCCCTGGGCGGCACCGCCGACTTCGTCGACTTTCTGGCCTCCGACGGCTCGGTCACCGACACCTTCCGCCTCACCGGCGAGGGCACCTACACCGAGACCGTCCAGCAGGGCTCGACCGCGCCAGCGGCACCTGCGCCCGTGGAGGTCGAGCGCACCTGCATGGTCGACGTCGCCCTGCGCTGGGGATCGGCTACGACACCACGGAACGCTCCTTCGTCAACATCATCGCCACCCCCATGGGCGGCACCCACCTGACCAGTTCGAGCAGGCCCTCACCAGGTGCTGCGCAAGCGCATCGAGGCCGACTCCCGGGCCCTGAAGGCTCACCGCCAGGGACGGCCGCGTCGAGAAGGACGACATCATGGCGGGCCTGACCGCCGTCATCACCGTGCGCGTCCCCGAGCCCCAGTTCGAGGGCCAGACCAAGGAGGTCCTGGGCACCGGGCCCGTGCGCCAGATCATCTCCAAGGTGGTCGAGCGCGAGCTCACCGCCCTGCTGACCTCCTCCAAGCGGGACCTCAAGACCCAGACGCGCGCCCTGGAGGAGAAGATCGTCGGCGAGATGCGCGCCCGCGTCTCAGCGCGCCTGCACAAGGAGATCACCCGCCGCAAGACCGCTCTGGAGACCTCCTCCCCTGCCGGCCAAAGGCTCGCCGACTGCCGCAGTGACGACGTCGCCGCCTCCGGCTGTTCATCGTCAGGGGAGACTCCGCTCTGGGAACCGCCAAGAACGCCCGCGACTCCGAGTTCCAGGCGCTCCTGCCGATCCGCGGCAAGATCCTCAACGTGCAGAAGGCCTCCCAGGCCGACATGCTGCGCAATGTCGAGTGCTCGGCCATCATCCAGGTGGTCGGTGCCGGCAGCGGACGCACCTTCGACCTGGAGGCCGCCCGCTACGGCAAGGTCATCCTCATGACCGACGCCGACGTCGACAACGCCCACATCCGCACCCTCCTGCTGACCCTCTTCTTCCGCTACATGCGCCCCGCATGATCGAGGCGGGCCGGATCTTCGCCGCCGTCCCGCCCTGCACCGCATCGGGTCTCCGGCTCAGGGCGGCGCAAGAAGAGATCATCTACACCTACTCCGATGAGGAGCTCGTCACCACCCTGCGCCGCCTGGAGCGCGCGGGCCGCAGCTTCAAGGAGCCCCAGCGCTACAAGGGCCTGGGTGAGATGGACGCCCACCAGCTCGCTGAGACCACCATGGAGCCCCAGCACCGCACCCTGCGGCGCATCACCCTGGGGGACGAGGCCCAGATCATGGAGGCCGAGTCCGTCTTCGAGCTCCTCATGGGCTCATCGGTCGAGCCCCGCCGCGACTTCATCGTCGAAGGCGCCCGTGATGTTGATCGTGAGCGCATTGACGCCTGACTCCCGCATCAGGTCTCGGCCGCTCCTTCAGGTAAGGTCAGTAACCTTCGTGTCACGGCCCGCCGAAGGTCGAGTCGCGTCGCTCGCTGACTGATCGTCATTCTTCGTCCTCATGAGGGAGGTGTGCTGATGGCACCCGGTTACGGCGTCCGTCGAGCGGGATCCTCACCCTGGCCCATCCTGCGCCCGGGGCCCCGCTCGTCCCTGTCACGGGAGCTGACCTGGCGGCCGCTGGGTCCGGAGGACAACCACGAGCTGGCCGCGCTCATCGCCCGGGCCGAGGATGTCGACAACCCTCCCTACCGCACCAGTGAGCAGGAGACGGCCGAGTACTTCCTCGACCCCACGTACTCCGGGGTCGCCGGGCGTGACACCGACGGCGTCATGCGCGCCTTCGGCCTGGTACGCCTGCGCCCGGCCGGCGAGATCTATGCCTCCATGACCGGCACCGTGGACCCGGCAGTGCGCAACCGCGGCATCGGACGCGCCCTCCTGCACTGGCAGGCCGAGCGGGCCCGCCACCTCGTGGGCGCCGAGCGGGCCGGCTCCGTGCCGCGCAAGGGCGCGGCCCAGATCCCCGCCCACGTGGTCACCACCGTCATGGCGGACGACGAGCGCATGCAGGGGCACCTGGCGGACATGGGTTTTGAGCCGATGCGCTGGTACCGGGAGGTGCGCCGATTCCTCGGCGACGAGATCCCCGAGGTGGACCTGGACGGCTTCATCACCATCGACCCGTGGACCCCCGAGATCGACGATGATGTCCGGCGCGCCTACAACCAGGCCATGGCCGAGACCTGGGAGACGGAGAACGTCACCCCCGAGGACTGGACTGCCGGCAGTGCCTACTTCGCCCCCCAGTGGAGCTTCGTGGCCATGGATCGCTCGGGGGATCGGGCCCGTGTCGCTGGGTACCTGCGCTCGGGTCGCTACGAGCAGGACTGGCAGGCCCTGGGCTGGCGTGAGGGCTACACCGACGTGCTCGGGGTCCTCAGCGACTACCGCCACCGCCAGATCGGGCCCGCGCTGCTGGTGGCCGCCATGCGCGCCTACGCCGCCGACGGCATGGAGTACGCCGCCGCCGGCGTCGACACCGACAACCCCAGTGGTGCCGTGGACCTGTATGAGTCCCTGGGCTACGTACCCACCCGCGGCACCATCCTCTACGCCCTCGACGTCTGAGTCTCTCACTACCGAAACTTGAGTTTCTAAGTTCTGAGCTCTGCTGGTGAAGTAGCGGTTCCTGGCAGATGTCAGTGTTTCCTACGAAGTCAGTTCGCGTTACTCTAGCGCGGAGAAGTTATCCATGAGGTAGCTTTATGGAGCACCAGCGCGACACTGGATCATAGCGATATGCCTCTCATCTAACTTGCCTATTGCTGGAGAACAGCCTGGCGATGATACATTCTAAGATGGCATATCTAAGTGTTGGAAATGTTCCGCAACTGTAGAATCAAACGCTAGAACCGCGCACAGCGTAGGGTGGGTTGACAATGGCGACTGTTGATTTCATTAACATCCTCATTGAAGAGTACAAAATAGTCCAGGATCAACGAAATTCCAGTCGTCCTATTGTAGTGACTATACTAGGCTTCACTCTAGCGACTTTCGTCAGTTATGGGGCTGTTAATTTCCCGAAATCTGGTGAAGTTCCGTGGTACATGGCGGTTGCTCCGCTAGGGCTATTTTTGCCAGCAAGTGTAGCCTTGTGGAATGCGCAACAGGAGATTTTTCTAAGTTTCTACGCCGATGCTATAGAAGGAAAAATTAGAGCAGAACTACTGAAGTGTGTGGCCAGTCCTTCAGATATTGAGCTTGGTTCAGTTCGCGGTTTAACTCTATTCTCTTCATCCGCACTCTTAGCTGAGAGCGGTTCCAGTCGGCGTAAAAGTGGGTATGGTGCGGTAACGCTGTTCTGTGCGGCAGCAGTGTTCTCTGCTGCCGCTATTGTGATGGTGTGGGTCGGGTATTTCTCAGTTTCGAAAGATCCCGGTATGCGTTGGGCTAGATTGCCTTACTGTATAATTTATTCTTTCGCAGCCTACTTGCTCATTCGCTACTTTTATCAAGTACATATTGATTCTCGACGACAATTCGTCGTACTTGTCGATAAGTGTCAGTGGAGATTGTCAGAGAGTGCGCATCTCGGGACTGTAGGGGAAAAAGCATATAATCGATACTACATACCTAGGCCGGGAGATGTAGTAAAATGCATCTGGGGGGTCTGTGGAATTGTCTACTATAGTATGGTCCATGACTATTCGACGCTGCTTTCCGTACAGTCTGTAGTTACGTATGTAGTTGTGTTCGAGTTGATTTTCTATCAGACTAGGTACTTGGTGAATGATCTGGTCGGAATTCAAGAAGACCTCAGGCATCCTGCAGTTCGAATGAGGTCTAGAGTGCCACGGGATGTAAATTATGTAGCCGCATTGATTAAAGAAGTGATGCTGAGGGGGGCTATTATCGCACTGATTCTAGTGTTCATCGCATGGGATTTCCCGTTGCTGTCACTTCATTTTTCGCTCTCATTGGCGATTTTAATTCTGTTAACTTTCGGGTATGAAGTGATTAAGCGTAGGGAGTCTGTTTCTCCTTCTGTTTTCTCGGCAACCATAATGTTCCCGTACGTTGGTCTAGGATATGTTCTGCGCTTTTTTACTGGGGTTGGAACCCTGGTTTCGATAGCGGGTGGATTGTCTGTCAGACACGCCCTTGAGGATTTTGCATCAGTTCTGTTTAATCCTGCATTGTTGTGGAATATGCGCACGGTTGAGGCGGTGGGGTTGTCTGTTATGATTGTTGGATTGACGATGTTCTCGGTTTCTTTAGGGTGGTTGGTAGAAGCTGTCTCATGGGTGGTCTATGATCTCACTGAAAAACAGTTAG
>BNJU01003386.1_pt1 | contig 15626 bp, 19 predicted proteins | sample 8539281 | NCBI WGS metagenome assembly BNJU01 (sample SAMD00202456, study PRJDB9452) | human saliva metagenome | isolation source: human saliva | place: Japan
GCGGAATATGCCATTGCTTGGTTGAAAGAGAATAAGTAATAGTATTACTGTATAAAAAAACTATAGAGCACCATCATCGTAGCTGATGATGGTGCTTTTATCATGTATTTTTTTATATGTACTTTGTGTATACTATAAATATATAATACAAGAATTGTTATATGAGAGGTATTTATGAATATACTTATATGTCTCATCATTATTGTTATTACCGGTATATTACTGATGAAGCGCTATCAACCGCAGCCAATTTTAATCGGCATGGGCATCCTCATGATGTATATCGCCTATGAAGGTAACTGGATTAATGCCATATTAGATGAATCTCAGTCTACAGGCGTTCTGGTGTTTGATGCGATGGATATTGTGCGGATTACAACATCAGAGAATGTAGTGAGCTTAGGACTCATGATCATGACCTGTGCTGGTTATGCAAAATATATGGAACACATTGGGGCTGGGACGAGGCTAGCTCATACATTTATAAAGCCTTTGTATCGTCTTAACAGGCCATACATAGTGCTAGCTCTTATGTTTCTACTCAATATGGGGTTATCCATATGTGTACCGAATCCGTTGAGCCTTGCTTTGCTTATGATGGTCACCATCTATCCTGTTCTGTTGCGTCTTGGGGTGAGTCCTGTCGGTGCTGCTGCAGTTATTGCTACAGGCCATTTGATGGATGTAGGGCCGGGTGCGGTATCGACATTGCTTATAGCTAAGACACTTAATATACCGGTCCCAACTATTTCGTAGGTTATCAGTTACGCCTCTATTTCTTGGTGGCTGTTGTGACGGCGGTAGCACACTTTTTATGGCAACGATATCGCGATCGATTAGATGGTCCTATGGATGTAGGTGACTGTGAAAGCATCCCTGAGGCGCCAATTGGACCTAAGCTATATATGATATTCCCTTTGTTGCCTCTATGTTTCATCTTGGGCTTTAGCCAATATGGCTTGCCTGGCGTAAAGATGAATGTAACCCTTGCCATGATGCTTGCCTTTGGTATTGCTTTATTGGCAGAACTCATTCGTCATCGTAATTTAAGGACCGTCCTTAAAAGTACAACTGTATTTTTTGAAGGCATGGGAAATCAGTTTTCCTATGCGGTAACCCTTATTATAGGTGGACAAGTCTTTGCACAAGGCTTAGTAAGTTTAGGCCTTATTGATTCGTTAGTTAGTGCACTTCAAACATTATCTCTAAATTCTGTGGGACTTACCTCTGTCATGGGTGGAGGCATGCTAGGCCTTAGCATGGTAACTGGCAGTAATGTAGCACCTTTATTTACATTAGTGCCACTCGTGCCTAATATTGTATCTAATCTCGGACTAGATCCGATTACGACCATGCTAGGCATGCAAAATGGGGCTAGTCTAGGGTTGTTCTTGAGCCCTATCAGCCCTGTTATGGTCGGTGTAGCAGGGGTAGCGCATATTAAATCTGTAGATTTGCTTAAGCGCACCTCGGTTCCTGTACTTGTGGCACTAATTACGAGTTGTTTTGGGATATGGGTACTTTATTAAAACTCGTAAATAATAAAACAATGAATACTAAAATTTAAGAAGCAAGAACCCCCGTTATCGTTATAGATAATGGGGGTACAATACTAATTTATTTACCATATTATAGTCTTTCTGATTTTTATATGCAAAATTTAATTATATAAGATATAGAACTTCCTTAAAAGATTTGTGATATAATATACATAAATATTAACTCTCTGAAACTAAATCGCCGCCGTTGTGATAATGGTGCGGTTTATAGGTGATATTTTAACTGACTAAAGTACTACTTGCAATTGATCTATAAACTCTGCCGTTAATTGTATTTTTAGGTTAGATTACATCTGTTGTTTCAGATATAGGGTTAAACTAAATAATCCCCTAGTGGGGACGGAAACCAATCTATTTCATTTGCTTTTTAGTGTTCTAAATTCCATATTTCGTTAAATTAAATAATCCCCTAATGGGGACGGAAACTTGGATGAGAATGTTTCAATATCAATGTTTAAATGGCGCATAAGTTAAATTAAATAATCCCCTAATGGGGACGGAAACGCTTGCAAACCAATCGCATATGTGTATTCAGTTAATGCCTCGTTAAATTAAATAATCCCCTAATGGGGACGGAAACAAGTTTCAATCTCACTCATGAAGTCATTGATTCGGTCTTGTAAGTTAAATTAAATAATCCCCTGATGGGGACGGAAACGAGTAGATTTCTTCTTCGATGTCGAAGTCATCCATTTTGATTGTTAAATTAAATAATCCTCTGATGGGGACGGAAACTTCTTCATGATGGAGTAAGCACGAATCGCTACCGCATCAGTGTTAAATTAAATAATCCCCAAATGGGGACGGAAACTCTAATTCATCAAGAAGATACATATAATTGTAATAAGTATAAAGTTAAATTAAATAATCCCCTGATGGGGACGGAAATATACCACCAATAACTGCACGACCAATCAATTCAAATGCTTTTGGTTAAATTAAATAATCCCTGATGGGGACGGAAACGCCAGCGTCTAGGCCGACGATTTCGCGGTCAATGTTAGCCAGTTAAATTAAATAATCCCCTGATGGGGACGGAAATTCGCTCATTTCTTTATAAAAATTCAAATTTATTCATGATGAAATTAAATTAGATTAAATAATCCCCAGATGGGGACGGAAACACGCTATGGAGATATACGGATCACCTCAATTTTTTGCAACTGTTAAATTAAATAATCCCCTAATGGGGACGGAAACACTGTGCCATTATTTGAGCCAATCACTGTAGCATTTTCAGCATTGGTTAAATTAAATAATCCCCTGATGGGGACGGAAACACACCATCAGGACTTAACCTCATTGTTGCTACATCATATCCAGCTGTTAAATTAAATAATCCCCTAATGGGGACGGAAACAATCATGATAACTTTACTTTATCCTTTAAAAACTCATCGACTAATTAAATAATCCCCAGATGGGGACGGAAACAATGGTTGGATAGTGATACGTCCTTGATTTCTTGCCTATTAAATTAAATAATCTCCTGATGGGGTCGGTTATCTATCTCAAAAACTCATACAAGGATAAAAATATAGCCAGTATATTCTTTTTGTGAATGTACTGGCCTTTTTGTATAAATACCAAGGATTTTTTTATTGGTTTTTAATCACAAATGAATATATAATGAAGTTAATCGAATTTACATTCCTTAATTAAAGTTTGGAGGCGATGTGATGGGTAAATGGGATGCACTGGTAAAGGGTGCATTGCTTCATGATATCGGCAAAGTTGTGTATCGAGCTAATCAGGGAACCGATGCACATTCTAAGCGCGGCGCTGATTTCATTGATCCTTATTTTTTAGATAAGGATTTGAAGCAAAGTATTATACATTGTTTGAACTATCATCATGGGAAAGAGCTTAGTGCAGCTCAACTAAAAAATGATGATTATGCATACATTGTGTATGAAGCAGATAATATTGCTGCTGCTGTAGACCGTCGAGATCTTGATGAAGGTGATATATCTCCTACACAGAAATTTGATAAAGAGTTACCACTCCAATCAATCTTCCGTGTATTTGGTGGTAAAACTAGCACTCAACCCTTACAGTATTATTTGCGTGGCATTGATGTATCTGACCACTTTAATTATCCTGAAAGTGATAAAACGATATGTGCATCAAGTGATAAATATAAGGAACTATATGATGTATTAGTACAAAACTTTCAGCAACAATCAATAGATAAGATGTCCGTTAATGAGTTGTTGAGAATTTATGAAGATACTGTTTCCTATATGCCATCTAGTACGGCAACAAATCAGGCTAATGATATTTCTTTGTATATGCACTCAAAGATAACAGCTGCTGTGGCGCATAGTATGGTGCATTATTTTGAGGAGCAGGGAATTGCTGATTATAAAGAATACTGTTATCAGAATTCTAAAAAGTTCCATAACATGCTAGCTTTTAGACTTATATCTGGAGATATATCTGGTATCCAGAATTTTATTTATACGATTCCGTCTAAAGGTGCATTGAAATCATTGCGTGGTCGTTCATTCTATTTAGAAATTTTGATGGAACAAATTGTAGATGAGTTGTTAGATGCATTGCAGTTAACACGAGCAAACCTTATTTATAATGGTGGCGGTCATTTTTATATATTGGCTCCTAATACAACAAAAACTAGTACTGCTATTGAAACTATGGAGAAATCCATTAATGAATGGTTTTTAACAGTATTCGGTACTAAATTGTATTTAGCGCTTGGTTCCGCCATAGCAACAGCCGATGAGTTAATTCAATCGCAACGTACATTATTCCGTAAGGTGAGCCAATCTGTTGGTGAGGCTAAGTCTAAACGATATTCTGAACAGCACTTAGCAGATCTATTTAATCCCAATAGTACGTATAATACAGTTCTTCATGGTGAACGAGAATGTTCCATTTGCCACACATCAACAGCAACACTGTCTCCTTATGGTAAGGATACAGATGCGGAAGCCTGTCCAATTTGTAATGGTTTGTATCGTTTAGGGGAACAGATTGTTGATAGTCGAGATACGGTTTTTGTATTAGCTCGACCAAATAATAGTGATACTTGTGAAAGTATCCCAAAGGTTGAAGTATATGTTAACAACTGGAATGATGATGCAGATAATTTGAGACTCTATCTCTATGTAGTTACTGAATCATCACTACAAAGTTTGAAACTGATCATGAGATTCTAAGAATCTACTCTAAGAATACAGCTAAAACTGGACATAATGTATTCAATCGTATCTGGTTAGCAGATTATGTAGCACGTAAGGACAATGGTCAAGTTTATGAGTTTGAAGAGCTAGCTACATCAAGTGGTTTAGGTGAGGACAAGGGGATTAAACGTCTTGGTGTATTACGAGCAGACGTAGATAACCTTGGAGCTGCTTTTATTGGGGGCTTTATTTCCGCGGGCTCTGATAAATTTAAATATGGTACATTATCACGCTATGCTGATTTATCTCGTGATTTAGCTATGTTCTTTAAGGTTGCTGTTAATAAGATGGCTCAAGGTGATGTACAAGGTTTTGGTACATCTGTTATGCCATTTACTATTTGGGCTAATAAACAAGTTACAACTAGAAAAATACACGTTATTTATTCTGGTGGTGATGATGTATTCCTTATTGGTGCATGGGATGAATTATTAGAATTAGCCATCGATATTCGTGAGAAATTAGCTGAAGTTACAGATAATAAAATCACTATGTCTGCTGGCTTAGCTTTATTCTCTCCTTCCTATCCAATTAGTCAAATGGCAATGATTACAGGCTTACTTGAAAGTGTAGCTAAAGATAATGACGGCAAAGATAGTATCGCTTTATTTGGATTTGAAACAAACTCAAACGGTGAAGAGCGTATATGCCGACATGTATATAAATGGGATGACCTCATTAATAATGTTATTGAAGATAAGCTCTATACACTTGATCAATTATTTGTTATGCCAGGCATTAATGAGGGGCAAGATTCAAAAATGAAATTAGGTAAAGGCCTAATTTATAAGTTGATGGAATTGTTACAAGGTATATTAAATGATAGAGCTTTTAGGCAAACATATTAATGTGGCTCGTATACTCTATTTATTAGCTAGATTAGAACCTAAGAAAAATAATCCTACCTATGAATCATATAAAAAAACTTTGTTACAGCTATTCATAGATGGATTCAATCAGAAGAAGATTGCAAAGCATTATTAACAGCTTGCAACCTCATTGTTTACTATATGCGTGATACAAAGTGAGGAATAGTATATGATACAAGGTAAATTTAATTGGGATATAGATATTATCGCTAAGGCAGAAGAAACTATAGGGCGATTAAGATATAATCCAAAATGTAAAAAAACAGATGAAGTATTTGATGTAAAGTATGCTCAAGTACGTAAAATTTTTATCTAGTGTAGTGGCAATTAAAAAAATAAACTGGGTGTAGAACAACGTAAAAAGCAAATCCTTTGATAAGTTACCTGATAGTATAGCGATGGAAGTTCGCTTTTTAAAAACTACATTCTTATATCAAGCTGGTCGAGATAAAGATTATAAATACCCAGTAAAATCATTTATTGAAGATAGTCAATTGGTAGAGATGGTTGAATGCATTGGTACTGATGTTAAAAAGTTTGATATGTTCTGTAAATATGTCGAAGCATTAGTAGCTTTTTATAAATATAGAGCTGTCAGTGTTATAGCAGATACTAATGACACGTGGAACAAAAATAAACCATTTAATAATCAAAATCACAATCAATCAAATGGAAATCGTCGGTAGGAGGGGTATAATATGGAGAGCAATGATAAATTAAAATCCTTACGTGGTAAATTACTAATTACAGGTACTATAAAACTCGAAACTGGTATGCATATTGGGGCTAGTAATGATTTTGCTCCTATTGGATCCGTTGATACACCATTCATTCGTGATGTAGTTACTCAAGAGCCAATTATCCCTGGTAGTTCTATTAAAGGTAAATTGCGCACCTTACTAGCTAAAAGCCATTGTGACGATTATATAATGAATGATATTAAAGAGGATAAAGAGGAAATTAAACGATTATTTGGTTCTGTAAATCCTGTAAAGCCATCTCGTTTACAATTTTATGATTTATTTATCACAGACGAAACTCGTCAATTGTTTGCCAATATAGAGACAGATACTTATATGGGTGAAATCAAGTTTGAAAATACTATTAATCGTGTTGATGGTAGTGCTAACCCTCGTCAAATTGAACGTGTCCCTGCAGGTACTGCATTCACTTTTAAAGTTGCTTATAATATTGAAAGTGAAGATGAAGTAACTGAGGACATGAATATACTAAAAGCTGGTCTTGATTTATTAGGTATCGATTATCTCGGAGGCCATGGTTCTCGCGGTTATGGTCGTGTAAATATTTCTATTGATGATGTGAAATCAGTAGGTAATAGTGCTATTAATACGCAGGATTTATTAGATATATTAAGAAAGTAGGTTGTCACTATGAACTACTATCTATATCCACTGCGTTTTCTTACACCAGTGCATTTTGGGGATACCTCAGAGGGCGGTAGTTTAGAAACTATTTCCCTTACATTAAGCTCTGATGCACTATTTGGTGCATGCTGTCATGAAATTAGCAATGATACAGGTTTACTACAATCTTTTATCGACTCTGTAAAAGAACAGCATATTATACTATCTAGTTTGTTTCCGTACTGTATAGATAATGGTGAGTATCAATTATATGTTCCCTCACCTATTATGCAAATCGATTCAAAAGAGATGCCGATTACAAGTTTTGAAGAAACAAAGCGAGTAGCAACGGAACAAAAAAAGATAAAGAAAATTGAGTACATTCGAGCATCACAGCTGCAAAATTTTAGTCAATATATAGAGGCAGATACCGCACAAAAACATATGCCTATCTTTGGAACTAAGCAAGCTGTGACACAAGTAAATATGCGTGGAGAAAAGAGTCGACCATATTATGTGGGAAACTATCAATTCATGTCACATACAGGGCTATATATTATTGCTGGTTTTAGTGATGATTCTAGTCGTGATTTATTTGAAGCTATTCTTGAACTGCTAGGTCTTTCTGGGATTGGTGGCAAGCGTAGTGGCGGCTATGGGAAATTTGAATTGGCCGATGATCCAATTGAATTGGAATCTGAAGGTGTTTATGAAGATGATTCTGCTTTATATGCATTGCTTCATAATAAGCACGGAAAGATGATGTGTATTAGTGCTTGTGTTCCAACTAGTGATGAAGTGGCTACTTTAAAACAAGGTTCTTATAAATTACAAAGCGTGGTGGCTTTGTAGGCTCTACTGGAAGTGAGACTCAAGTAAAACGTAATTCCTATTATGTTGTCAAAGAAGGCTCTGTTTGTTCAAAAGCGTTAGTAGGACAAATGCTTACTATTACAGGGGCTAGTTTGCCTCACCCTGTATATCGTAATGGTATGGGCTTATGGATTGGGGTGGATTATGAGTAATCGTATTGATCATGCACAATTATCACTCACTATTGTGAGCCCTACCAATATTGGTGGCTCTGAGACGCTAACAACTAAAGACTATATGTACAATTACGATGCCGGTGAAGTATATCTTCTTAATAACTATGAATGGTTTCGCTTTTTAGCTCGTCATAATAAATTATCAGAGTTTGAAATATATATGCAGAATGAGATGGTAAGACCAAATGGTCGAACTATGTATGATTGGGCTAAAAATACTATTGGCTCATCTCAGTTAACAAAAGATGTATTAGGCCCTGCTATTGGCTCAATTATAAAATCATCGATATATAATGAAGGCCGTAAAAACTCATTAAATGATATTACACCTCAGATTCGTGGGGCAAATGGAGAAGTTTATATTCCTGGTAGCTCTATTAAAGGTGTTATTGATAGTGCTATTATTTCACATATGCTTCGTAATAATAAAGCATTTAGGAGTAATGTCCAAAGAGAGTTAAGAAAAAGTTTTAGATGTATATAAAAGAAAGAATGCTGGAAGCCTTTTTAAAGATATATTTAAGATGGTTAATCAAGCTATTATTAAGCATATTCATGTCCTTACGAACAATGATGGAAAACCATTAAAAGGTATTTTGGCGAGTGCTTTCCGCGGTATTTCTGTTTCTGATGCTATGCCTATGAGTGCGATTCAAACAGAGGTATTAAAGAAAGAAGATTCTTGTGTTGATGAAGATGGAACTCATGAAATTTCAGTACATCGTGAGTGCATTTTACCAAATCAGAAGTTCTTCTTTACATTGACTCTTGATACGGCAATAACAAAGGGAATCGGGATTACTAGTGTCGATCAAGTATTAGAAATCTTACAAGAGGATTTTGATGCTACTCATGAGTTATTATCTTCTAAATTTAAGAAAGTTAGTCCGTCTATCTTTAAAGCTTTAGAACCAGCTAATGCCTATATTGGCAGTAATACTGGATTTGTTCAAAAGACTATTATTATGGCTGCTTTCACGGATAATGAAGAAACAGGAATTGATATTATTAGAGCTATTTTAGATGTTAAATTCCAAAAGGCTAAGCATGCTAACAATGATCATTTTATGGCACCTCGTGCAATCAAATTAGTAAAGTGGAATGGTCATTATTATGAGATGGGGGGCATTCATATTGGCAGATAATGTAGAAATTATGGCCATAGAGTTAGAAATAAAAGCAGATCCATCGATTAAAATTGTACAGTCCATAGGCAGCGTATTGCACGGTGTGTTAATGGAGTTAGTAGGGACAGAATACGCAGGTCAGTTACATGAAACAGGCCTGCGTCCTTATAGTCAATATATCTATTTTGATAAAGAGAAAGGACAATATATTTGGCGTCTTTCTGCTGTAACAGCAGAGGCAGTTGAGCGTATATTGCGACCAGCACTAGATATGTCTGAAAAGATTTTTTTGAAACAAAAAAGAGGGCATATTTATATTCAAGATAGAACTATCTTAGAGGAAACTTCCTATGAAGCTTTAATGGCTAAGTTCTGGAGTGGTGAATCAGAATATACGCAAGCGAAATTGCGGTGCGTGACCACTACAAGCTTTAAGGTAGACCAACAGTATACGATTTTCCCTGAAGCGTTCCGTATTTATCGGTACTTGCTACGTCAATGGAACCAATTTACAACGTTTGAAATGATGGACTCTGATGATTTATTAGCTGCTCTTGAATCAGCAACTTTTATTCGCGACTATAATTTGCGTATGGGCATGTATGGATTAGAAGGGGTTAAAATTCGTGGCTTCCGTGGAGAGATTGTTATGCAATTTAAGCGGAACCTAGTGATGCAACGTATCCTATCTTTATTAACCTACTACAGCCAATTCACAGGGCTCGGTATTAAGACTGCATTAGGTATGGGTGGCGTACAAAGTGAGGTAGTACAATGAGAATTCTTTATACCCCTGTAGGGGATACAGATCCTATTCGCGGGTGCTATGATGGGGGCATGCTTCATATTGTGAGGCATTATAATCCTGATATAGCAATTCTAGTATTGAGTAAGGATATGGAGAAAAAGGAAGCTGTTAATCATAGATTTACCAAAGCTTTAAAACATGTGAAAGCTGACTTAGATATTACGCTCATACATACAGGCCTTGAAGACGTACACCGTATCGATACTTTACAACCGTTTGTTGACCATTTCTATGAAATGCTTTCAAACTACCCTGATGCAGAGATATTAATTAACTTAAGTTCTGGAACACCTCAAATGAAGTTGATTATGTCTTATCTTAGTGTAGAACACGATGCGGTACGAGGCATTCAAGTTGATAGTCCTCAACGTGGCTCTAATCGCTCTGAGCCTGCCGTAAACGATGACGAAAATATTGAAATTGTTATTGAAAATAACTTTGATGATCAAGACGACAGTGAAAACCGATGCCATGAGCCTCAAATGGGATATATTAAACGGAATAATATTAAGCAATCCCTTCATACTCTTATTACTAGCTATAAATATAAAGAGGCTATAAGCGCTTATCATAGTTATAAAAGAAGCTTTGAAGATGGTGTTGCTAATGATGTATTACCATTATTAGAACATGCTCAATTACGTTTGGGCTTAGACTATGATGGTGCTTTACAAAAGTCTCGTAAAGTGGGATCTATATCCTTGTCCTCTTTATTTGCTAATAAGGAAGTACGCAAATTACATGAGTTTTTAATGCTTATGGAAGTGCGGTTAAAACAAGGGCAAATTGAGGACTTTATTTTTAAAAACCACTCCATTTATGTATGAGTTAATTCGTTATTATTTTACTAAAGAGCTCCATGTAAACTGGCGTCAAATTGAGAAAAAAACATCTAAGGGAATACGCCTTGATATGGTGGCATTTGAAAAGCAATATCCTAAACTATATAAATCATGGAAGGCTAACACTCATACTCCTTTTCTACAAGAACTTCAGCTATCCTTTTTATCACATGTTACATATGCTAGAAGAGCAGGATATAGTTGATAGCTTATTATTGAAGCAGTTAAAAGAGATACGTAGAATTGAGCAAAAAATTCGTAATAAAATGGCTCATGAGGTTGTTGTCTTTACTGAACAAGATATTTGTAAGGCTGCAGAAATTCAATCATTACAATCTTTCTTACATCAGATTAAAGGAGTATTCTTTATTATTACTGGACAAGCAAAACAGAATAAACTTATATATGATGTTATTAATCAATATGTGTTAGAACAAATACAATAGATATACTAGCGTAAAGGCGGCGATATTATGTCATCCTTATATGTTACAGAAGCTGGTTCATTTATTAAACGACAAGGCGGTCATGTTGTAGTAGGCCGTAATAATGAAATTCTATTTGAAGTTCCATTAGAACGTATTGAAGACATTACAGTTTTTTTGATACAGTATCTATATCTAGTTCACTCATTACTGATTTTTATTGAACGTGGTGTACCTATAACTTGGTTATCTGGATATGGTAAGTATTTTGGTACCTTAATTAATACAAATACTATTGATATTAATAAACATAAGAAACAATTTGATTTATTAGATAATCATGAGTTTAGACTGGCAATGTCACGTAAAATTATTCGTGCAAAGGTTCGTAATCAGCTAACTATATTGCGTCGGTATGCTCGTAATTTAGATGTAGACATAAATATAGATACACAGATTGATAATATTAAATCCGTTCGTAGTCACATTGGTGAATGTGTTCGTATTTCTGAACTCATGGGTTATGAAGGTATAATTAGTCGATTGTACTTTGAGGCTCTCGGAAAAATTGTTCCGCCTACATTTTCTTTTACTAAGCGATCTAAACAACCTCCGCGAGATGAATTTAACGCCATGCTAGGCTTAGGATACAGCATGCTATTTAATGAAATTCTAGCAGGTTTGATTAATGCGGGCTTACATCCTTTTGTTGGTGTTATGCATAGCCTTGGCAAGGGGCACCCTGCACTTGCATCAGATTTGATCGAGGAATGGAGAGCTCCTATTATAGATTCTTTAGTTCTTTCTATGGTGAGTCGTAACATGGTGGACCTATCTGATTTTGATAACTCAGATAAAGGTTGTTATATGACTCCAGAAGGTAGAAAAGGACTTTTGACCGCGTATAATAAGAAAATTCGTTCTGAAAATCAATATATTGAGGATCGTAAAAGTTATAGGGAATCAATCTATAAGCAGTGTAAGCAATTTGCTAGTGCCATTATGCACGAAGACGTAGATTTGTATACACCTTTGGAGATTCACTGATATGAAAAAAAGTTTATAGTATTAGTCATTTATGATGTAGTAGATAATAAAACGCGTAATCATTTAGTAAAATGTTTAGAGCGTTATGGCGTGCGTGTTCAAAAATCAGCATTTGAGGCACTACTAAATAAAAAGCAATATGATACTATGATGCGGCGTGCCAGTCGAATTATCAATCCCGTAGAAGATTCCCTACGTGTATATATACTTGACGATATAATTAATATCTATACATGGGGGATTGGAGAACGAAAAGAGCAAGATTGTATTATATTGTAATGAAAATTAATGTATTTATTAGAGATGTTATTTACTGAGCAATGGTAGAATTATCTGTTTTAATTAGTTATCTATCTTTAATTTGATATCCTTGATAATTCTACTATTGCAATTTATTTGTTTATTTATGCTATAATATATCTAGATTATAACCTTGTGAAATAAAATTTCCGCCGTTGTGATAGTGGTGCGGTTTATAGGTGTTATTTTAGCGTGCTAAAGTGCTATTTGAGGTCGACTTATGATCTCCGCCGTTAATGGTGATTTATGGCTAGATAACATCTACTGTTTCAGATACAGGGTTAAATTAAATAATCCCCAGATGGGGACGGAAACAAAAAGAAAAGGAACAAAAAGCTCCTACAAATAGCCGTACGGGTTAAATTAAATAATCCCCAGATGGGGACGGAAACATAAGCCCTCTACCAATTTAACAATATCACGAATATAAAAATATGTTAAATTAAATAATCCCCAGATGGGGACGGAAACAGCTTTTTGTTCCTTTTTCTTTTTCAATTTCAGGCGTAGATAGAGTTAAATTAAATAATCCCCAGATGGGGACGGAAACCCATATATAATATTTTTCGTTTAGTATGCTTAAGGTATCATTGTTAAATTAAATAATCCCCAGATGGGGACGGAAACAAAACTCTTCTGCTTTTAAATCAGCATATATAGAATCATCATCAAGTTAAATTAAATAATCCCCAGATGGGGACGGAAACCCCTTTAAGGCTTGAAAGTTATTACCCTCTAGCATTTCAAACAAGTTAAATTAAATAATCCCCAGATGGGGACGGAAACAATATCCGCCAATACTTCTGCGTCCGTTGCTCGTGATTCACTTTTGTTAAATTAAATAATCCCCTGATGGGGACGGAAACGATATCTCATTAGGTATTGGCATTCACTACAACATGTATCACATGTTAAATTAAATAATCCCCTGATGGGGACGGAAACCTTTTATAGAGTGTTCAAACATATCTCTATATACATCTTGCCAGTTAAATTAAATAATCCCCTAATGGGGACGGAAACTATTTAGCGTTATATTCCGTATGACATAATTCATAATTATTGTTAAATTAAATAATCCCCTGATGGGGACGGAAACACCCAATTAAATGCTTGCTGATAGTGTTCTTGTTTCATTTCAGTTAAATTAAATAATCCCCTGATAGGGACGGAAACAAGCTTTTCAGCATGGGAGCCAAACGCGAAGCTATTACGTCCTGTTAAATTAAATAATCCCCTGATGGGGACGGAAACTAGTCTTTGCTTTTTAGTTGTAACCATATATTAATCCAGGTGTGTTAAATTAAATAATCCCCTAATGGGGACGGAAATTATTCAATCGTGTTTTTCAGGATCCAATTCCATCGCTTTGCGTAGTTAAATTAAATAATTCCCTAATAGGGACGGAAACTTTTCAATTTCTGCTTTTCTATATCCTAGATCATACATCTGTTTGTTAAATTAAATAATCCCTGGTGGGGACAGAAACTATTTAGCTTTTGTTAAAAATTATTAGGCTTACTATAAGGCTTTATTTGAATATAAGGATTCCTGAAATATCATTTCCCAAAATTTATTCTATATATCTCCTAATCTTTGACTAGGTTTCGATTATGATGTAATTTACAATAAAAAGTAGCATTACTAGACATAATACAGATTATTTGGCATATGCCATCTGTGTCTATATGTTAGTAATGCTACTTTTATTCTGATATTGAATTTATTCTGTTAAATATTTTATTACTTTAATTACGTTAGATATGCATTTAGCATGTCTAATCGCTCATCAAATAATGTTTTCATCATAGTAAGACGATCTTCCGTAATATTTGAGTTTTTTGCATATATGGAATCCATCAAATCCATTGCTGTTTTAGACAATGACTGCGGAATTGTTAGTGGTGTTGTTACATACTTTATTTGCTTATCATGTTTCGATTTAAGCGGTAATGATGGATACGTATGGAATGGTCTATGTGGATTAATCGTCATTTCGTTGTACCATAGGGTATTGCCATTATCGAAGATAGGGGCCATGCCAAGGAATTCAAGTGTTGTAGAATTCCGTAAGAATCCAAAGTTACCGTAGTGACGGTCGTCATTTAATGTTAGATAGTCCAAAGCAAGTGTCGCATCTAAATGGGCTTTCACATTTGGAATTGAAAAATGTGTACACTGATCTAAGAACGCTTGGTATTTATTATCGCGTCGTTTAAGTGGCGCTGCTATGTGCCATGCAGGGATGTATTCAATGTCTCTGCTCGTAAATAGTGGGCAAGATGACACGATTTCACCAGATGCGATTGTTTCTAATTCATATGGTACATGGTGAAAGTTTAGTTCTTTGCATAATTTTGACACAAATACTTCATTAAATGGTTGTTGATTGAGGAAGTTTCCAGCTTTTAATAGGCGAATACCTTTTTTTTGTTGCACCCACATCTGACGAAGAGAACCGTTTACAGATGAATTCGGTGTAATTAAATCGATATCGATATCATCAGAATCAGATAAGAATAAAGGCGTGTCAATTATAGGATGGTCATAAAAATTGATAGTATCCCAATCTAAATTAGAATGTATTGGTTTCATCCAATAGTGGTCAGATAGATTAAGTTGATATGATTTTAATGAAAATTCTAATGCATCTGATGCGTGATAGGCCTCTAGTAGATCTTCTAAATTAGGTCTAGAGCTTGGTATAGTATGATACATTAAAAAAATCATTAAGTGCGATTTCCTGGTTGTCTATGACCATCATATTCAATGGTTTGTGGTCTGGATTTATGATTTCAGTAACCTTGGTTACTGTTAACGTATCATCTAATATTGCTGTTAACACAGGAATATTTTTATGCATTAGGATATACGTACACATAGCATCACCTCCTTTATTGTCAAATTTTATAATTACATACATTATAATGTAAAATATAGCTATAGGTATACATTTTTACATAGTAATCTAATATTCCTTAATAAAATGACTATTAGCAAAACAAAAACGCCCCCTTCACAGCAAGCATCTAAG
>BNJU01003227.1_pt1 | contig 15564 bp, 31 predicted proteins | sample 8539281 | NCBI WGS metagenome assembly BNJU01 (sample SAMD00202456, study PRJDB9452) | human saliva metagenome | isolation source: human saliva | place: Japan
TGCTAAAATCCGATATAATGGAGTGTTGAAAGGAATGGTAAAATCCAATGTGAAAATCATTCTTAGCTATTGAGACAAACTTGAAAAATAGAGAATCAAAGAAAGAGAACATGAATATTCAAGAAGAAATTAAGAAACGTCGTACTTTGCCATCATCTCACCCGGATGCGGGGAAAACTACTATTATCGAGCAGTTGCTCTACTTTGAGGGCGAGATTCGTGAGATGGTACGCGTAAAAGGAAAAACAGGGACTTTTTGCCAAGTCTGACTGGATGGATATCGAGAAACAACGTGGGATTTCGGTAACTTCATCTGTTATGCGGTTTGACTATGATGGTAAGCGAGTCAATATCCTCGACACCCCAGGGCATCGAGGACTTCTCAGAGATACCCTATCGTACCTTGATGGCGGTGGATGCTGCGGTCATGGTCGTGGATTCTGCTCAAAGGGTATCGAGGCTCAAAACCAGAAATTGTTTGAGGTTGTAAACACCGTGGCATTCAGTCTTTCACCTTTTATGAACAAGCTGGACCGTGACGGCTCGTGAGCCACTGGATCTCTTGCAAGAGTTGGAAGAAGTCTAGGGCATTGCTAGCTATCCCGATGAACTGGCCAATCGGGATGGGGAAAGCCTTGAGGGCTCTATGACCTCTATAACCAACGCTTGGAGCTCTATAAAGGGATGACGTTTTGCTAGTCTAGAAGATAGGGGACAAGCTTTTTGGTAGTAACCCTTTCTACGAGGCAAGTCAAGGATGATATTGAACTTTTAAATGAAGCTGGGAATGAGTTTTCAGAGGAAGCTATTCTGGCTGGAGAATTGACACCAGTCTTCTTCGGTTCAGCTTTGACAAACTTTTGGGTGCAGACCTTTCCTTGAAACCTTCCTCAGGTTTGCTCCAGAACCACATGGACATAAGAAAACAGATGGAGAAATTGTTGATCCTTACGATAAGGGACTTTCTCAGGTTTTGTCTTTAAAAATCCAAGCCAACATGGACCCTCGTCACCGCTGACCGTATTGCCTTTGTCCGTATCGTATCGGGTGAATTTGAACGTGGGCATGAGTGTCAACCTGCCTCGTACTGGTAAGGGTGCTAAAGCTGTCTAATGTTACTCAGTTTATGGCTGAAAGTCGTGAGAATGTGACCAATGCCGTGGCAGGTGATATCATCGGGGTTTACGATACAGGTACTTATCAGGTTGGGGACACTTTGACAGTTGGAAAAAACAAGTTTGAATTTGAACCACTGCCAACCTTTACGCCCTGAAATTTTCATGAAAGTTTCTAGCTAAGAATGTCATGAAGCAGAAATCTCTTCCATAAGGGGATTGAGCAATTGGTGCAAGAAGGTGCTATTCTAGCTCTATAAGAATTACCAAACAGGTGAGTACATGCTGGGCGCTGTTAGGGTCAACTCCAGTTTGAAGTCTTTAAGCATCGTATGGAAGGTGAGTACAATGCAGAAGTGGTTATGAGTCCGATGGGTAAAAAGACCGTTCGTTGGATCAAAGCTCGAGGACTTGGATGAACGAATGTCATCAAGCCGAAATATCTTGGCCAAAGACCGTTTTGACCAACCAGTCTTCCTCTTTGAAAATGACTTTTGCCCTCCGCTGGTTTGCGGATAGGTATCCAGACGTAGAGTTGAAGAGAAGATGTAAATCGTTAGGTAAATGACTAGCAACATAAAGTTGTTGTCATTTAACGGTAACCGCTATGGCGGTCTACTCCAACTCTCACTAGTGGTGCGTCCACGAATGATTATCGATTCGTGGATTTTTCCGTCGTAACAGATAAGGAAAGCGACCTAGCTACCTGCCTACTAACTCATCGGCGAAAAATAATCGTTTTCGTTGTGTCGTAGTGTAACAATCGGTTTACCTAACACTTCACTAGGAAAGTCCACGAATATTATCGATTCGTGGAGTTTTGTTGAACGGTTAAGTAAGCCTTAACTAGGTGACTTCCTTTAGTTGTAGAAAAGTGCTTGTTTTGTCCTGGATAGAGGTTAATAGTCACTATGGTTCTTACTCCAGACAATCCATTAGGAAAAATACTTGTAAAACCGTTATTTTAGGAGAAGAAAAGTTCCATGTTGAAACGTATGCTCCAGGCTTATGTAAGACCGGATGATTTGTTTGTTGTGTTGATTTTTGCAGGATGTAACTTGTTAGAGTTTTAAGAGTCGTCATCCTGTAGATGACATTTTTGAGAGCAAGTGCAGAGATGTTAAAATATAGTAAATTGAATCTATAATGGTACAACGTGGTTCATAAAACATTGTTATAAATTTGTTTGAATGCCCAAATCAACTTGTTTGTTTTTAGTTTGTTTCAATATTTTAATATGGTGAATGTTAGATAACTTGCCATTAATTCCCCTTGAGCGGACTAATGAGGTAGGGCAAACACTCAATGTTAGTTTTCGAATCATACATATGAGTGCACCAGTTGGATTTTGATTGCTCCATTCAAGCTGTATCATGGGTGATGAGCATACTGTTGCGCTTTCATATCATGGAGAAAAAATCAATATAGAAACTATGTTTATAAACAAAAGAATAGCATGACAAGAAAATGCCTTGTATAAGGGTTTTTCTTTTCAAATCTAAGCACTTAAAAAAATTTTGCCTTGTTCCAAGAAAATAACCGGAATAATTATCCATAAAAACAGGAATATAAACCAAAAATAAGCTGGTTACATATAATTTACGTGTCTTTATAAATATCTTATCTTATAATATATATATAGCAAAATACTTTTTTTAGGCAAATGTTTTGAAACTTATTGAATTACTTGTATCTAAAGTATAATGTATATTGGTATTTTATGGATACATAAATATAATTGGAAAAGGATCTAAAAATGTTTTTCAGACGTCAAGAGGGTCAATAATCGTGAAACTGATCGTGTGACCCGCTATAAGTTCGTGAAATCCGGTAGCATTGGCTGCGGGCTTTCAACCTCTTTATTTAGTTTGTTCAAGGTTGCTCCGTGGTAGAAAATGTTGAAGCACTACTCAGGTTACCCTTGACTCGAAGTGGTTGAGAAGCAAACGAGCAATGCAACTACGAGGCCTCGATATCATGACTTTGCAGCTACAGTGAGCTGTGATGAGGCGGAGCAGTGGCAACACAAATCACTGTTCATGCCAACGATGCGGTTGCTCTTGAAAAAGGCATTAGAGGTCATCGGACGTTTCTGCTGCCAAATGATTCAGCCCAGTTACTCGGGTCTGACTTTCGCAGCAAACCCAGAAGAATCGGGTAGGTCAAGCACGCTCAGAAAGCGAAATGTGTCTAGCTCAGCATCGACCTCACTAGCCAATCGGTGGTGTTAGCGCCTCTGCACAAGTCTGTCAGCTTAAAATGCATCAGCAAGTAGCAGCTTCTGTTGGTGCGTCGCAAATTCTTCAGCAGCTAGTGTGTCCGCAAGTAGCTTCTGCAAGTTCTACAGTCAGTTGATGGTTCATTCTGAGGCAGTTCGGTTGCGACTAGCGCTGCTGGTGTTGAAACTGCTGGACAATCGGGAGTCATCGCTTCAGCTGAGATCAGTCGTTAGTCGAGGCTTCACAACCTAATTTGTCCGCTCCATGTCATTGGACTGCGGCCAAGCTTTTCAGCAGACAGGTTTGACAGCTAAAACTGCGAAATTAACAAGCTTTGGCGGGAGTGACTGCTGGTGCCAGCAGCAACATCGGAGGTTTGTGCTAGCACAACAGGATGAAAGATCGTAAAGAAGTAGCTAACCAAACTCGGCTGAAATATGGGTGAATATTTAGCTGGCGAAGGTCTTCCAGATAAAGTGCAGCCATCCTTAAGGTAGCTGCTATTACTGAGATTGAGTCTGCTCAAGGGACCAACTGCTGATCTTGGTAGTGTTATTAAGACGGCGACTTCAGCTCGTAACCTATCGCTAATGCAGTTTTACGTGCCAATTCAGGTGCGCGTGATGCCGTAATGACAAGCGATGCCTAACGGAGTAGATTTAAGAAGTTTGTCAGTAAACCAAATTTAGGTAAAATTACTAGTTCAGCGATTGAATCAGGTACTTTTAACCAGACACACGTGAAGTTGTTTATGTATCAATATGACATCACGTGCGCCATTAGACCATGCGGGACTTATTGCTCAAGTTGATGCTAACACTAAATTACAAAAAGCGACATTCACGGCTAAGAAATGGAGCGACGCAAGAACTCCAAACAATGAATATGTTTATACTTACAGGGCATGATCAAAATAGAAATCTTGAGGTACAATTTTGTTTATGCCACTGTAAGTGATAGTTCAAAACAGCCACGCTGACAGTAGCTCAGGTCGGTACAAGTAGTTGGCACAGTTGATGGAAGTAGTACGTCAGGTAATTTTTCTCAAGCAACAAGTAATCCCCGTTACTACAGGTCCTAAAGAAAATAAACCTGTAAATCGAGGGAGTTCTCGGCAAGCTCTGGACAATGCTCCTACTATTGAAATGCCATCGCCGTATTGAAGTACGTAATGATGAGGCAACTACTAAGGCCATCATTTTTCGCAGATGACAAGGTTTGCGAGATTTTGGCAAAATCCAAATAATCCAGAAATTAAAGGACTGACTGGGAGGGTTCAGGCAAATACATGGCTTTGTGGTAGAGCAAAGTAACAACAGAGGTCAGCAGCTGACTGGACTTGCTTTTACAAATACTCTATGGACTACAAGAGTTTACATGGAACTGTTGGGAGAAGTGAACACTTGGAATCCTATGACCCCTGGTGAGTACACTGTTGAATATCGGAGCTATGATAATCCTGGAATTCAGTGGGGAAAAGCAACTACAACATTTGTTATTAAAGGTTTCCACGAGCGACAAAACCCTCGTGAGTGGAGATATCTGTTACAGTTAACAACCCTGCAGCCTTTGAGTGCAACTGAGAAAAGCTCAAATCCTTGCTAACTTTCAAGAGCAAAATGCTGCTATCCTCTCGGGTACTGACTACGTGAAGGGTTCTGAAGGTGGTAAAGAAATTGCAGTGTCTGGACAGGCCTGTGACCCTTTGGCATTTACCGCGATAACACTGTGGATGTTGTCCAAGCAAGCTTCTGAGAGCAGAAACTGAGGTACCTGTACCTGCTGTTACTGTGACACGTGGTGGCGACTATCCGCGACTCCAAGTCCAGACGCTGGTCGGGAAGGAACACATCGTCTATGCTGGTGATGATTTCACCATTAACTTTACTGCGACTGGATAACAGTGAGTTAAAAGAGCTTAAGATTGCACTCTAAAGCAGAGATGGGACTCAACCAGGGTTGGAGAGAGAACCACTGAAGATCCAACATGGTACAGGAACCGTAGGGCCTCTCGACAGGAGATATTACAGCTTACGCCAGATAGTCCTGCTACGATCACAGTCAATGCTCACATGAAGGATGATTTGGAGTGCAGTCGGAAATACTGGCTAAACGAAATGCGGTTGCAACTGACCAAGTAGGAAAATGTAAACGGAGCTACGGAACTGGTAATGTTCGATCACCCATGGGCACACTGAGACCGTCTTGCAGTAACAAACCTGAACTCACACCTGTGGTGATAAAAACAACCTAACAGAAGATGAAAAAGACAGCTGTCAAGAATGCCATCTACGCTAAAGAAATGATACAGACACCACCGTATCAAGCGACATTCGAAGTGCAGCCATGATGGGACGGCAAGGATTGTTATATGATGAAACGGATCAATGTCCCACTACAGTCGAGCTACAGTCAATGAGCGACCAACAATTAAAAACTTAACTCTACTAGTAAATGCAGAAATCGACCGCGCTAATCCGCATAAGATAGTTGTTTATCGTGAAGAAGAGATTTAGTGTGGATGTGAACTTGACTGATGACCATGGTCGATTGGACAAGATTAAGGTAGATGATAGAACTACTGTAACACTGATACTCCAAATTCATTTGAGGTGAGACCTCAAGCACGAATCAGCGTTCTGCAAAAAGGAACAGATATTAACTTTACCGATAAATCTAAGAAATTGGGACAAGACGGCAATGCCACAGAGGCTAATCCGTATACGATAAACTATTTCGGGATATGTAGGTGGAAAAACATGAAATTAATATCAACGCTGATAAGAATAGCTGGACCCGTTATATTACTGGTTGATGACCAATCTAATTTAACGAACAATAACGATGCCAACAACCCTACAAATAACGCCTTATCCAGATTGAGTTTCGTAAGCAGTCAGATAAGTACGATCCGAGAGCAACGAAACTCATACAGTGAAGGTGACTTCAAATGGATCTGTTCCAAATTTGGGATCACTAGAGACTTATATTTCTAATAAATCTGACTTGCCAGCTGATAGGTACAACGCCGAGGTGCAAGAACGACTTATAAATGGAAAGAGTGGTGAAAACTCACCTGTTGCAAATGGTAAATTAACACGCGCAGTTATAGTAACTTATCCAGATGGTTCGACAGATGAAGTTCCAGTTACTATTACGGTAGATGATTCAGAGTATAGATCGCAGTCTGCATCAACGAGCGCATCTAAGTCACAGTCTCAGCAAGTCAATCAGCATCGACAAGTGCTAGCCAAAGTGCTCTCAACAAGTGCATCTAAGTCCGCATCGACAAGTGCGAGCCAAAAGCGTCTCAACAAGTGCATCTAAGTCAGCATCGACAAGGCGAGCCAGCGCCTCAACGAGCGTCTAAGTCGGCGTCGACAAGTGCCAGCCAGTGTCAACAAGTGCGTCTAAGTCGGCACGAGCGCCAGCTCAAAGCTCTCAACAAGTGCGTCTAAGTCAGCGTCGACAAGCGCCAGCCAAAGTGCCCTCAACGAGCGCATCTAAGTCGGCATCGACAGCGCGAGCCAGTGTCAACGAGCGCATCTAAGTCCGCATCGACAAGGCGAGCTCAACAGCAGCACGCGCGTCTAAGTCTAGCACTCGACAAGTGCGAGCGCAACAGCGTCTCAACAAGCGCGTCTAAGTCAGCATCGACAAGTGCGAGCCAATGCAGCACAAGCGCGTCTAAGTCCGCGTCGACAAGCGTAGCCAATCAGCTAGCTCACACAGCGTCTAAGTCCGCGTCGACAAGTGCAAGCCAATCAGCAAGCACAAGCGCGTCTAAGTCCGCGTCGACAAGTGCAAGCCAATCAGCAAGCACAAGCGCGTCTAAGTCCGCGTCGACAAGTGCAAGCCAATCAGCCAGCACATCAGCAAGCCAGTCAGCATCGGCAAGCGCAAGTCAATCAGCAAGCACATCAGCAAGCCAGTCAGCATCGACAAGTGCGAGCTCAATCAGCTGTCAGCACATCAGCAAGCGTCAGTCAGCATCGACAAGTGCGAACTAATCAGCCAGCACATCAAGCAGGCCAGTCAGCATCGACAAGTGCGAGTCAATCAGCAAGCACATCAGCTAGCCGAGCATCGACAAGTGCGAGTCAATCAGCCAGCACATCACGCAGCCAGTCGGCATCGACAAGTGCAGTCAATCAGCCAGCACATCAGCGAGCCAGAGTCAGCATCGACAAGTGCGTCAGTCAGCAAGCACATCAGTGCTAGCCAGTCAGCATCGACAAGTGCAAGCCAGATCAGCGCAGCACATCAGCATCTGAGTCAGCATCATCAGCGCTCTGAGTCTAGAGCACATCAGCATCTGAATCAGCATCAAGCGCGCAGTCAATCAGCCAGCACATCAGCATCTGAACCAGGGCTCGTCAGCGCCCCAGAGCCAGCATCGCGCGTCGAATCAGCAAGCACATCGGCATCTGAATCCAGCGTCAACAAAGCGCGTCAGAATCAGCATCAACAAGCGTCAGAATCAGCATCACAGGGCATCAGAATCAGCAAGCACATCAGCTTCTGAATCAGCGTCAACAAGCGCGTCAGAGTCAGCATCAACAAGTGCAGCGTATCAAGCACATCAGCTTTCAGAATCAGCTTCAACAAGCGCGTCAGAATCAGCAAGCACATCAGCTTCTGAATCAGCGTCAACAGTGCGTCAGAATCAGCAAGCACATCAGTATCAGCAAGCACATCAGCATCAGAGTCAGCATCAGCAAGTGCGAGCCAATCAGCAGCTACAAGCGCCTTCAGAATCAGCGTCAAAGCGCGTCTGAGTCAGCATCAAGCGCATCGAATCAGCAAGCACATAGTGCATCAGAATCAGCACAGCGGCGAGCTCAATGCAGCACATCGGCTTCGAATCAGCATCGCACAAGGCGTCAGTCAGCATACATCGGCTTCGGAATCAGCATCAGCCAGTGCGTCAGAATCAGCAAGCACATCAGCTTCGAACCAGCATCAACAAGTGCGTCAGAATCAGCAAGTACATCAGCTTCAGAATCAGCATCAACAAGTGCATCTGAGTCAGCATCAACAAGTGCGTCAGAATCAGCAAGCACATCAGCGTCAGAATCAGCATCAACAAGTGCGTCAGAATCAGCAAGCACATCAGCTTCTGAATCAGCATCAACAAGTGCGAGCCAATCAGCAAGTACATCGGCTTCTGAATCAGCATCAACAAGTGCGAGCCAATCAGCAAGTACATCGGCTTCTGAATCAACATCGGCTTCAGCAAGCACATCAGCTTCTGAATCAACGTCAGCTTCAGCAAGCACGTCAGCATCTGAATCAACATCAGCTTCAGCAAGCACGTCAGCTTCAGAATCAACATCAGCTTCAGCAAGCACATCGGCTTCAGCAAGCACGTCGGCTTCAGCAAGCACATCAGCTTCAGCAAGCACGTCAGCTTCAGCAAGCACGTCAGCTTCAGCAAGCACGTCAGCTTTCAGCAAGCACATCGGCTTCAGCAAGCTATCGTCAGCATCTCGAATCAACATCAGCTTTCAGCAAGCATCGTCAGCTTCAGTCAAGCACATCGGCTTTCTGAATCAACATCGGCTTCAGCAAGCACATCAGCATCTGAATCAACGTCAGCTTCAGCAAGCACGTCAGCTTCAGCAAGCACGTCAGCATCTGAATCAACATCAGCTTCAGCAAGTACATCAGCTTCTGAATCAACATCGGCTTCAGCACATCAGCTTCAGCAAGCACGTCAGCTTCAGCAAGCACATCGGCTTCAGCAAGCACATCAGCTTTCGAATCAACATCAGCTTCAGCAAGCACATCAGCTTCAGCAGCACATCAGCTTCAGCAAGCACATCAGCTTGAATCAACATCGGCTTCAGCAAGCACATCGGCTTCTGAATCAACATCAGCTTCAGCAAGCACATCAGCTTCAGCAAGCACGTCAGCATCTGAATCAACATCAGCTTCAGCAAGTACATCAGCTTCGAATCAACATCGGCTTCAGCAAGCACGTCAGCTTCTGAATCAACATCAGCTTCAGCAGCACATCAGCTTCAGCAAGCACATCGGCTTCTGAATCAACATCGGCTTCAGCAAGCACATCAGCTTCATGGAATGCAACGTCAGCTTCAGAATCAACATCAGCTTCAGCAAGTCATCGCCAGCTTCAGCAAGCACAGTCAGCATCTGAATCAACATCAGCTTCAGCAAGCACATCAGCTTCAGCTAGCACGTCAGCTTCAGCAAGCACGTCAGCATCTGAATCAACATCAGCTTCAGCAAGCACATCAGCTTCTGAATCAACGTCGCTTCAGCAAGCACATCGGCTTCTGAATCAACATCAGCTCTGCAAGCACATCGGCTTCTGAATCAACATCAGCTTCAGCAGTCACGTCAGCTTCAGCAAGCACATCGGCTTCAGCAAGCACGTCAGCATCTGAATCAACATCAGCTTTCAGCAAGCACGTCAGCTTCAGCAAGGTCATCGGCTTCTGAATCAACATCGGCTTCAGCAAGCACATCAGCTTCTGAATCAACGTCAGCTTCAGAATCAACATCAGCTTCAGCAAGCACGTCAGCTTCAGCAAGCACGTCAGCATCTGAATCAACATCAGCTTCAGCAAGCACGTCAGCTTCAGCAAAGCACGTCAGCTTCAGCAAGCACGTCAGCATCTGAATCAACATCAGCTTCAGCAAGCACATCGCTTCTGAATCAACGTCAGCTTCAGCAAGCACATCGGCTTCTGAATCAACATCAGCCTGCAGCAAGCACGTCAGCTTCAGCAAGCACATCGGCTTCTGAATCAACATCGGCTTCAGCAAGCACACTCGCTTCCGAATCAACGTCGCTTCAGAATCAACATCAGCTTCAGCAAGCACGTCAGCTTGATGCAAGTCACTGTCAGCAGATCTGAACTCAACATCAGCTTCTAGCAGTCAACGTCAGCTTCAGCAGCACGTCAGCTTCAGCAAGCATATCGCCGCATCTGAATCAACATCAGCTTCAGCAAGCTACATCAGCTTCTGAATCAACGCCGCTTCAGCAAGCACATCGGCTTCTGAATCAACATCAGCTTCAGCAAGCACATCGGCTTCGAATCAACATCAGCTTCAGCAGCACGTCAGCTTCAGCAAGCACATCGGCTTCTGAATCAACATCGGCTTCAGCAAGCACATCGGCTTCAGCAAAGCACATCAGCTTCAGCAAGCACGTCAGCTTCAGCAAGCACATCGGCTTCGAATCAACATCAGCTTCAGCAAGCACGTCAGCATCTGAATCAACATCAGCTTCCAGCAAGCACGTCAGCATCTGAATCAACATCAGCTTTCAGCAAGCTACATCAGCTTCAGCACATCGGCTTCAGCAAGCACATCAGCTTCAGCACACCGTCAGTTTCAGCAAGCACATCGGCTTCGAATCAACGTCGGCTTCATGCAGCACATCAGCTTCTGAATCAACGTCGCTTCAGCAGCACATCAGCTTCAGCAAGCACGTCAGCTTCAGCAGCACATCGGCTTCAGAAGCACATCAGCTTCAGCAAGCACGTCAGCATCTGAATCAACATCAGCTTCAGCAAGCACGTCAGCTTCAGCAAGCACATCGGCTTCAGCAAGCACATCGGCTTCAGCAAGCACGTCAGCTTCAGCATAACATCGGCTTCAGCAAGCACATCGGCTTCAGAAGCACATCGGCTTCAGCAAGCACGTCAGCTTCAGAATCAACATCGCTTCAGCAAGCACGTCGGCATCTAGCAACATCAGCTTTCGCAAGCACGTCAGCTTCAGCAAGTACATCGGCTTCGGCAAGCACGTCAGCATCTGCATCGACATCAGCTTCAGCAAGCACGTCAGCTTCAGCAGCATATCGGCTTCTGAATCAACATCGGCTTCAGCAGCCATCAGCTTGGAATCAACGTCAGCTTCAGAATCAACATCAGCTTCAGCAAGCACGTCAGCATCAGCAAGCACGTCAGCATCTGAATCAACATCAGCTTCAGCAAGCACGCGTCAGCTTCAGCAAGCACGTCAGCTTCAGCAAGCACGTCAGCATCTGAATCAACATCAGCTTCAGCATAGACATCAGCTTCTGAATCAACGTCAGCTTCAGCAAGCACATCAGCTTTGAATCAACATCAGCGCAAGCACATCGGCATCTGAATCAACATCAGCTTCAGCAAGCACGTCGGCTTCAGTCAGCCATCGGCTTCAGAAGCATCGGCTTCTGAATCAACATCGGCTTCAGAACACATCGGCTTCAGCAAGCACGTCGGCATCTGAATCATCAGCTTTCAGCAAGCACGTCAGCATCTGAATCAACACCGCTTCAGCAAGCACGCCGCTTCAGCAGCACATCGGCTTCAGCAAGCACATCAGCTTTGGCAGCAGCACGTCAGCTTCAGTCACATCAGCTTCAGCAGACAGCACGTCAGCTTCAGTCGATAGCACATCGGCTTCAGTGTCACATCGGCTTCAGCAAGCACGTCAGCATCTGAATCAACGCTGCGCTTCAGTCAACATCGGCTTCAGCAAGCACATCGGCTTCAGCAAGCACGTCAGCTTCAGCAAGCACATCGGCTTTTCGAATCAACGTCAGCTTCAGCAAGGTACGTCAGCTCTCAGCAAGCACATCGGCTTCAGCAGGCGCATCAGCTTCTGAATCAACGCCGCTTCAGCAAGCACGTCACTATCTGAATCAACATCAGCTTCAGCAAGCACGTCAGCTTCAGCAAGCACATCGGCTTCTGAATCAACGTCAGCTTCAGCAAGCACGTCAGCTTCAGCAAGTCACATCATCTTCAGCAAAGCACATCAGCTCTGAATCAACGTCAGCTTCAGCAAGTTATCGTCAGCATTCATCAACATGCAGCTTCCAGCAAGCACGTCAGCATCTGCATCACATCAGCTTCAGCAAGCACGTCAGCTTCAGCAAGCACATCGGCTTCTGAATCAACATCGGCTTCAGCTAAGCACATCGGCTTCGAATCAACATCAGCTTCAGCAAGCCACGCTCTGCAGCTTCAGCAAGCACATCGGCTTCAGCAAGCACGTCAGCATCTGAATCAACATCAGCCTCAGCAGTTAACGTCAGCTTCAGCAAGCACATCGGCTTCGAATCAACATCGGCTTCAGCAAGCACATCGGCTTCAGCAAGCACATCAGCTTCAGCAAGCACGTCAGCTTCAGCAAGCACATCGGCTTCTGAATCAACATCGCTTCAGCACATCAGCTTCAGCAAGCACGTCAGCTTCAGCAAGCACATCGGCTTCTGAATCAACATCAGCTTCAGCAAGCACGTCAGCATCTGAATCAACATCGCTTCAGCAAGCACGTCAGCATCTGAATCAACATCGCTTCAGCAAGCACATCAGCTTCAGCAAGTCACGCGTCGGCTTCAGGCAGCACATCAGCTTCAGCGAAAGCACGTCAGCTTCAGCAAGCACATCGGCTTTGAATCACGTCGGCAAGCGCACATCAGCTTCGAATCAACGTCAGCTCAGCAAGCACATCAGCTTCAGCAAGCACGTCAGCTTCAGCCACATCGGTCACAGCACATCAGCTTCAGCAGCACGTCAGCATCTGAATCAACATCAGCTTCGAGTGCAACATCGGCTTCAGCAAGCACATCAGCTTCAGCAAGCACGTCAGCATCTGAATCAACATCAGCTTCAGCAAGCACGTCAGCTTCAGCAAGCACATCACGGCTTCAGAATCAACATCAGCTTTCAGCAAGCACGTCAGCTTCTGCAGCAGCATCGGCTTCAGCAAGCACATCGGCTTCAGCAAGCACATCGGCTTCAGCAAGCACGTCAGCTTCAGAATCAACATCAGCTTCAGCAAGCACATCGGCTTCAGCAAGCACATCGGCTTCAGCAAGCACGTCAGCTTCAGAATCAACATCAGCTTCAGCAAGCACGTCAGCATCAGCACTCAGCTTCAGCTAAGCACGTCAGCTTCGTAAAGCACATCGGCTTCAGCAAGCACATCGGCTTCAGCAAGCACATCGGCTTCGAGCAAGCACGTCAGCTTCAGAATCAACATCAGCTTCAGCAAGCACGTCAGCATCAGCAAGCACATCAGCTTCAGCAAGCACGTCAGCTTCAGCAAGCACATCGGCTTCAGCAAGCACGTCAGCGATCTGAATCAACATCAGCTTCGGCAAGCACGTCAGCTTCAGCAAGCAACATCGGCTTCTGCAATCAACATCGGCTTCAGCAAGCACATCAGCTTCAGAATCAACGTCAGCTTCAGAATCAACATCAGCTTCAGCAAGCACGTCAGCTTCAGCATGCACGTCAGCTTCAGCAAGCACGTCAGCATCTCGAATCAACATCAGCTTCAGCAAGCACATCAGCTCTGAATCAACGCTCAGCTTCAGCGGCACATCGGCTTTGAATCAACATCAGCTTCAGCAAGCACATCGGCATCTGAATCAACATCACAGCTTCAGCAAGCACGTCAGCTTCAGCAAGCACATCGGCTTCAGCAAGCACATCGGCTTGGAATCAACATCGGCTTCAGTAGCTACATCGGCTTCAGCAAGCACGTCGAGCATCTGAATCAACATCAGCCTCAGCAAGCACGTCAGCATCTGAATCAACATCAGCTTCAGCAAGCACGTCAGCTTCAGCAAGCAACATCGGCTTCAGCAAGCATCATCAGCTTCAGCAAGCACGTCAGCTTCAGCAAGCACATCAGCTTCAGCAAGCACGTCGCTTCAGCAAGTCAACATCGGCTTCAGCAAGCACATCGGCTTCAGCAAGCACGTCAGCATCTGAATCAACGTCAGCTTCATGCGCGCACATCGGCTTCAGCAAGCACATCGGCTTCAGCAAGCACGTCAGCTTCAGCAAGCACATCAGCTCTGAATCAACGTCAGCTTCAGTGCAAGCACGTCAGCTTCAGCAAGCACACGGCTTCAGCGCGTCATCAGCTTCTGAATCACCAGCTCAGCAAGCACGTCAGCATCTGAATCAACATCAGCTTCAGCAAGCACATGTCAGCTTCAGCAAGCACATCGGCTTCTGAATCAACGTCAGCTTCCAGCAAGCACGTCAGCTTCAGCAGCACATCGGCTTCAGCAAGCCATCAGCTTCTGAATCAACGTCGGCTTCAGCAAGCACGTCAGCATCTGAATCAACATCAGCTTCAGCAAGCACGTCAGCATCTGAATCAACATCAGCTTCAGCAAGCACGTCAGCTTTCAGCAAGCACATCGGCTTCTGAATCAACATCGGCTTCAGCAAAGCACATCGGCTTCAGCAAGCACATCAGCTTCAGCAAGCACGTCAGCTTCAGCAAGCACATCGGCTTCAGCAAGCACGTCAGCTATCTGCAATCAACATCAGCTTCAGCAAAGCACATCAGCTTCAGCAAGCACATCGGCTTGAATCAACATCGGCTTCAGCAAGCACATCGGCTTCAGCAAGCACATCAGCTTCAGCAGTACGTCAGCTTCAGCAAGCACATCGGCTTCTGAATCAACATCAGCTTCAGCAAGCACGTCAGCATCTCGAATCAACATCAGCTTCAGCAAGCACGTCAGCATCTGAATCAACATCGGCTTCAGCAAGCACATCAGCTTCAGCAAGCACGTCGGCTTTCAGCAAGTACGTCGCTTCAGCGCTACGTCAGCTTCCGAAAGCACATCGGCTTCAGCAAGCACGTCAGCTATCTGAATCAACATCAGCTTCAGCAAAGCACGTCAGCTTCAGCACATCGGCTTCGAATCAACATCGGCTTCAGCAAGCACATCAGCATCTGAATCAACGTCAGCTTCAGCAAGCACGTCAGCTTCAGCAAGCATCGTCAGCATCTGAATCAACATCAGCTTCAGCAAGTCACATCAGCTTCTGAATCAACATCGGCTTCAGCAAGCACATCAGCTTCAGCAAGCACATCGGCTTCAGCAAGCACATCAGCTTCTGAATCCACATCAGCTTCAGCAAGCACATCAGCTTCAGCAAGCACATCAGCTTCAGCAAGCACATCAGCTTCGAATCAACATCGGCTTCAGTGCAAGCATCGGCTTGAATCAACATCGCTTCAGCTAAGCACATCAGCTTCAGCAAGCACGTCAGCATCTGAATCAACATCAGCTTTCAGCAAGCACATCAGCTTCAATCAACATCGCCTTCCAGTAGCACATCAGCTCAGCAAGCACGTCAGCTTCAGCAAGCACATCGGCTTCAGCAAGCACGATCAGCTTCTGAATCAACATCGGCTTCAGCAAGCACATCAGCTTCTGAAGCACATCAGCTTCA
>BNJU01004332.1_pt1 | contig 15557 bp, 22 predicted proteins | sample 8539281 | NCBI WGS metagenome assembly BNJU01 (sample SAMD00202456, study PRJDB9452) | human saliva metagenome | isolation source: human saliva | place: Japan
ACTTGGGTCTTGTAAACTGAATAGAATATAATAAGCACCCTCAGAAGTTAGATATAAAAACTAATTCCTGGGGTGTTTTTGATTACAGATTACTCTTCAGAGTTCTTTTTATTTTTGGGAATTTTTTATTATCCAGTTTAGAATGCCCTTGTTCTCAATCTTGGGAAGGTTCTTTAGTTCATCGAGTAGGCACCTTCTGGTATACCTTAGCAGGCCTATAGAGTAAAGCAAACGATAAGAACAAAGGCAATAACGCTTCCCAACAGTTGCTATGTTTCCGTTTATCTGTTTCTGTCGATGGGACCCTAACTCCACTTGTACTAAGGTCCTTCCATTCAGGATGCTCTTCTTCAATCTCTTTTTCGCTTCCCAAAAGTGGAACGAGTAAAAATGATTAAATGGGCACAACTGTAGCCATGGCTGTCGCGCTCAGTGGGATAAATCTATTGAGATTTATGATAAGCAAAGATACTTAGGATAGAAAAATAATACGAATAGAACTATTACTAAGACTAAAGCGAATTTTTATATTCTTTTTAGTTGCAAATATTCTTCTTGGGTCATTTAATCAATTTCATCTTTCTCTTATATTTTGAACAGTTGAACGCAACTTTTAGTATAAATCTTTGATAAAAGCCACAACTTGACGATTCTCAATCTCATATAATATCCACCGCTATTATTGACAAGTTTATCCCTTCATATTTATCAATCTTTACAGCATAAAAGACCACTTTGGTAAGGGTTGATTGTTAAAAGAAATTCCTTTCATTTGCGATTCAAGGTCTTTAAGATAAGCATCATATAACTGATCCTTCTTGTCTTCTGGAGTGTAGTATCGAAATTGAAATTCTGGTATAAAAATATCTTTTTGAAAAAGCTATTTGAGCATCCATGGATACATCCCTTGTAATGCTTGTCCATTTTCTTTGATTTTCCTCAATATTTTATCATAAAGATACATGTTGCCAGATTTTACTATTAAATTGAAAAACTCAATCCCTTCGTACTTCAAAGCAGTCATTTTAGGATCATATTGAAGTGTCCAATGTTTTTAAAAACTCACTGGTGCCTGGACTAATCTCAATCCCTAAATAGTCTAATTCTGGAAAAACGTGATAAATTTTTTTGTTTTGTTCATAATCTACTTCCACATCTGTCTTTTTATACTTTTTTGTTTTCCGAAGGACGAGTATAGTATTCAAAATCGAGAATTAGCCTGATAGGTTTTACCATCTATATTTTCAGTGTAAGTACCATGGATTACAAATCCTCCCAACACTTGTATAGTTTTTCATATTTTTCTAACTCAAAACTGACCTGTAAGACCGTAGTTCTCATAAGAACGATGTACAGCTTGCTTGATTTCATGTCTGACTTGCATACGCAAATACACCCCACATATCCATCATTGCAAAGAATAGGACTAAGGATTATGAACATTGCAAATAGTATAACTATGGATAAACAGCCAATTAATAAACCTTTTTCATCTCTTTCTCCTAAACATTCTACGTCCATTATACCACACCATGGATATCTTATGAATGGTTCAGAAAATTTGGTCAAAGAAAAACACTGGTTATCCAGTGTTTTTGTGACTAGTTTCGCTCCCTGCAGGAATCGATAACAAAAATTAAAGAACTTAAAAACTATAAAATCAAAATCTTCGTCGCTTTCAATACAAAAAGAGAGAGCGATTTAATCCTTCCAGATTATAACTTTTCACCAATCCACTACAGCTTACAAATAGCCAAAATTATATTAAAGTATGCTAAACTATATTAAGTAGTTTTGAGTCTGCTACCTTTAAAAATAATATGTTATACTTAAAATTATTTATAATGACCTACTTGTTCCACAGTTGCAGAAATATTCACTGGTACTTTCTGTAATATCTATTGCATCTTTTAAAGAAAACGGTATTAATTTGATCCAATAGAGTTATATTCTCAACAATTTTATCGGTTTCTATTAAAAATGTTTTGTCATATACATATCTAAACTATCAAAACAGATTCATTATATTCTTCTTTATACTCAAATTCATAAAATAAATCTAAATGAAAATTACGTAATAAGATAGCTTCGTGTTTACCTTTCTACTAAAACATCTAATAATAGAACTCTTTTTAATTTATTCTCCTTATTAAAACCTATTTTTATAGAAAGATTTACTTCTTGTCTTCTGAAATTGTCTCACTGGATTTATACTCACTTATCTCAAAATGTATTATATTCTAAGGTATTAATTTTACAACCGTTATCTCATTACTATATATTTCATCTTTAAGTTCCCAATGTATATTTAAAGCTTCAATCTGTTTCTTCACTTCCACATTTTTATTATTTGAAAAGTAAGACTATTATTAAAGTTATTGTATTCTTTTTAAACGTTTACAACGACTTTTTAATATTATTTTTATAATATTGCGTACAATCATCATTCAAAATTTAAATGTAAATCCATTGAAGGAATTTTACTTGAAATTTTCGAAAATCTTTAATTTCACTTTTGGAAAAATTTTTATTAGCAATTTTTCCAATGCTGTAATTATTAGATTCCAAAAAGAAATTATAAATTGAAATTTCACCATCTATTACTTTGTATAGATTACTAAGGTTGGGTTCTAGTAATTAAAATTTCTTTTATATCTATCAAATGATTATCCTTCAACAAAGTCCCTATCTCTGCATGATATAAATCGTGTAAATTTTTGTCTAAATATGAGACAACACCAAAGATTGGTTCATTTATTGCTAGCAGAGGCATTTTTATATCATTTTGCTCTACAATATTCATAATTCTATCAAAATTTTTATATCTTGACTTATCATGTCATTTTTCCTCCACTTGTTTTTAATTATTCAAACGGAAATGGTTTAAATTCTTCACTTAATAATTTCAGTAAATCCGTCATACTATTCTCGTTATTATTTCTCAATACAAAAATTATAATGAAGTGTACTCAGTGTCTCATATTTTCAAAATCTCGCTCCATCATTCCAAAACCTTGATTTATATCTCCGATAAAAATAATCATTGATTCCATCGATAAAAGCTCTCGTTTATATTTTGTTTTATAAAATCCATTTTTCTCTTTACTTCGTGAATATCCGAAAAGCTTCTTTCTAACTTAATAAAAATGAAGTAGCGAAACTACCTATTCTGTCAGGAGTAATAATTACTTGAGGTGTTGAAGTAAACTTTAAATTTCTTTTTGGTTTGAATATCCGTTGGAATCAAAGGGATTAGGAATCTCAGGTATTTTGTTTCTCCGATTGTTAAGAATTATATCTTTTTACAATCTTTTCCAGATTTGTCGGAAGGAAGTACACTTCCTTATTCTGGTTAAAATCTGGAGTAAATCGTTCTGAATTTTTCTTCTAACTCTGAAAGAGCTGAATCAAAAGAAAATGTTTCATCAGTTTGTGTTTCTTCATCGAATTTAAAGTTTTCAAAACGTAATCTGTCAAAAACTTGATTTTGGATTTGCGTATCTAACAAGAAGAAGTTCTGATTCTCTCTGCAGTTCTATATGTTGCATCTATTTAATCTCAATTTCACCTTGAAATCCGTTAAAGAAATATAAATCATCTTCATTCTCTTTTTACAATAATTATCATAAAATTTTTGCATTTTTATACTCTGACAATGATTGAAATACTATGCTGTGATTAAAAATGGTCTTTATGCCTCATCTTTTAAAAAGTAATCTCTTATAGCCATGTATAGGTAAATCTATAAATTACACTATTTAATTTTTATCAAATATTAGTTGTTATTTCAATTTTTTGATGGTTCGAGAGGTAATTTTTACAATCAAAATATAAATACTAAACATACACCTTGATTATTAGATAATATCTCTAAATGTAGTAAATATACTTCATAAAAATGTACATTAATCTGCATCATTGGTTTTATTGCAATTAAAAATATTTAATCGTAATAAACTATTGATAATTCCTTTTTGCTACTTAATTTATTCATTACTAAAATGATCTATAAAGTAAGAATAAACTAGATACTAATAAAATCTACTGTACACTACCTGTGAATTAATCAGCTATAAATCCATTATAGTTTTAAAAAGGTAATATTTCATACTTACTTTTATTATTCCCATAGTTACATTTGCGCTAGTTCATAACTGTATAAATATCTAATTCATTTCTCAGAATTACCACTAAACACTCCACCACCTTTTTACTAAAGATAAACTTAACAAAATAAACTTCTAAATCACCTTCATACTCACTTCAACTTCAAAAATTAGAACCTGCTTCTATATCTTCTATCTGTTCAAAATAACTCATTAAGAAAATCTCTTGCAAAATAATTTAGTTTTGGTTTCAAAATTTCTGGTACTGAATTATAATAGCTCACATTTTTATTTCCATTTTCTATCTCCTAACTATTAAAAATACATCAACATCTTCTTTTCTTCTAAAAATCAAGTTTTACAACTTCAGATTTTTCTTCTACCAAATTTTGAATATCTTTCTTTTGCTTGCTCTCTATTTCTTTTGAATATTCATCTAAAGCAAGTTTAAAAGGAATACTTCTAGTCAAAACACTTTGCTTCAAAAATAAACTTCACAGCAGTTGACATATCAAGCCTAATTCATTAAAGCGCAGTAGCTTCTTTTTAATTGTTCATCTACTCTTACAGCGATTTTGTGACATCAATTCCTCCTTTTTATCTTGTATATCTATTGTATTACTTTTTAGATAGACAACTCAAATTTTATACATATTAAACATAAAATAAAATAGACCAGCTTCACCCGATTTCTATTCTATATTCAGTAACTTAAATCTAACTTTTTGGTCAAAAATTTGGTCATGATTTGGTCATTAAAAATACTAAAATTATTTTTAAAAATGGACTCTGTGATAATTGCCTTCAATTAAACATTTTGAATTTTCTTTGTCTTTTCTTTACATTACTAAAAATGCCCCCTGCAGGAATCGAACCTGCAACTACCTCATAGGGAGGAGTTGTTATATCCATTGAACTAAGGGAGCTAGAGAAAAACTCTGCCGATTGAGCAGAGTTTTTTTCATCGAATTAACGACGGATTTCTTTGATACGAGCTGCCTTACCTTGAAGAGCACGCAAGTAGTACAATTTAGCACGACGTACTTTTACCGTAACGAACAACTTCGATCTTTTCAACACGTGGAGTGTGGATTGGGAAGATACGTTCAACACCCTACACCGTTAGAGATTTTTACGAACTGTGAGTTTTCTGAGATGCCAGCACCTTTACGTGCAATAACAACACCTTCAAAGATCTGAACACGTTCACGGTTTCCTTCGACAACTTTCGCGTGTACACGAACAGTGTCACCAGGACGGAATGAAGGGATATCTGTACGAAGTTGACCTTCAGTCAAGCTTTGGATTAATGGATTCATTTTATTCTCCTATCTTTGTCAATCTTGAGGAAACTTCCTCAGCGGATAAACTGTATTTTTGTGCGTCCATTACACACAAGATACAGTTTATCAAAATTTCCTAGAAAAAGTAAAGAAATTTAAAGCAAAATTCAAAAATTGCAAGAAAAACCAAGCAAGTAGGGTTAATAATAAATAACTATAAAATGCCTTCTTGTCATTGATCAGTCTTTGGAGTTCATCATTCAAAGTTGAGAAAGTAGTCAAACCACCACAAAAACCAGTTGCAAGAATAAGATAGACTTCTTTTGACTCCACATGGTTATAGCATAATCCAATCAAAAAACAACCTAGAAGATTAGCTATGAGTGTTCCTAGTGGTAGCACTGACCCTTGATTATAACGGGAAAAGAAATAACGAACAAGAGCACCCAGTCCACAAGCAAGCGCTAGATAAAATACTACCATTTCTTCCTCCCTAGACAATAAGCTAATAAAAGTCCGCCACCAACGCTCAAAAGCAAATAGGTCACCAAACTAAGGTATCGCCCTGTGTCCAGTAATTTCACAGCATCTAATAGGAGACTAGAAAATGTCGTTAAGCCGCCACAGAATCCTGTTCCAAGCGCTAGAATAGTGCCTTTACTACTTCCCTTATAAACCAGATAACCTTTTACAAGGTAGACAAGGCAAAAAATTCCTAAATAGTTGACTACTAGTGTTCCCCAAGGGAAGTCTGGACTAGATGGCAACCATCTCGAAATCTGAAAACGCACAATTCCTCCCAGCATACCAGCTAGAAAGATTCCCTAGAGGGTAAAATTTTTCTTTTTCATTTGATCGTTTTATCCTGATAATCACGTGAACGTTTGAGAATATCTGAAAAAGTCTCAACAATTGTATCTTCGTATTTTTTATTGCCTACACGACTTTTGACTTTCTCAAAGATAACTTCTTCTCTTTTAGTATCTAGAATAGGTTTTCCTGAAGCTTTTTTATAGGCAACTACTCCTTCAACTAAATGCATCCTCTCTTCTAAAAGTTGAACGATTTGGTCATCGATTTTATCGATTTCTTGTCGAATATTATCTAAATCCATAGAGTCTCCTTTTTAATTGAACTATTGTACCAAAAAGCACCAAATAGCTAGTAAAAGTCCTAATCCTGTTTAATAAAACTGCACTGACAATTTTCATCAGTGCACTTCATGCTTATCCTACTTTAGCAGCTAATTCTTCTGCGAATTGCTCCAAGCGTTCAATATCTTCTTCCTCGGCAGAAAGGTCAACTTTAACGCACTCTGAACCCTTTTCAGCTCCAGTAGCGATAAATACTCGGTCGAAGTCATCAACAGCTTTACAGAATTCATCGTAGAAAGTATCACCTGATCCGACTACACCATAGATTTTACCGCTCAAGCTGAGGTCTGCTGAGATCTTCGTAGAAGTCCATCATCTCATCTGGTAATTCTCCATCTCCGTAGGTATAGGTTGCGACAATGGCGATGTCTGCTTCTAAAAAGTCAGAAGCGTCAACGGTTGTACACTCATCAACATCCACTTCTAAACCACATTCTCTTAATTTATCTGCTACAATATCAGCGATTTCTTCAGTATTACCGGTCATACTGGCAAATACAATTTTTGCTAATGCCATAAGGTCCTCCTCAATTAATCTTCTCCATTATATCACATCTTTTTCATTTTAAAAATAAAAATCTTGTGCTACAATGAAATGAGAAAGAATTGAGGTTCATTATGGAAATTTGTCACCAAATTTTAGAAAAATCAAAGCTTACAATACTATATCATCCACCGTCATATGAAACCAGATCCCTGACGCTCTGGGGAGTCAGGGTAGGTTTAAAAGCCTTTGCTTGAGCATCATTTTCCAGAAAAACGATAAAAAGTAGTTGGTTTTAATGAGCCAACCTTAGCAGCTTGGCTAAAATGGATCGAGGGTAGAGGACACAGACTATCAAGGTGCACTTGCCATTATCTGTGATACAGCAAACACAGCACGTATTGATGATAAACGATATCTAATGCTGAGTCAATTATCAAAAATTGACCATCATCCAAATGACGAAGTTTACGGCGATCTTGTTTGGGTAGACACTGAACTCTAGCAGTGCAGTGAGATGATTGCTCTCTTTGCTGAAGCAACTAATCTGAGATACTATCCGATTACGCTGCTAAAAATGCTCTGTGCTGGAATTATTGGTGACACTGGCCGTTTCTCTATCCGTCTACTTCTGCATCGAACACTTTGTATCGCAAGTCAACTCAGAGAACACAACTTTGACTACGCTGAATTAACTCGTAAAAATGGATACTATGAGCTTTAAAATTGCCAAACCCAAGGGTTATGTCTATGATCACTCAGAAGTTGATGAAAAATGGTACTGCACGTAGTCATTCTGACTCAAGAAATCTTGAAGAAATACGACGTTACTGATGCGGAAACAGCACCATCGTTGGCAGCTCAGGACGTATCGATACTGTTAGCCTTTTGGGGAATCTTTGTGGAACAAGCAGATGGTCACTACCGCGTACGTCTTCGCAGTAAATTTGTCCCTATCAATGGTGTCGCAAAGAACATGATGGCGGTGGCCATCCTCTTGCTAGTGGAGCAAATTCTACAGTTTAGAAGAGAATGAGCTCATCTACCAAAAATTAAAAACTTGCTGAAAAATAGATAAAAAGCTTGCACAAACTTTTTCAGAATCTGATAGACTAGTAAGGTAACAATCTATGGCTCGCAAAAGAGACCATGGCAGAAAGGAAATATTGCAAAATGAAAAAGATATCCATCCAGAATATCGCCCAGTTGTCTTCATGGACACAACTACTGGTTACAAATTCCTTAGCGGTTCAACAAAACGCTCTAGCGAAACTGTTGAGTTTCGAAGGCGAAACTTACCCATTGATCCGTGTGGAAATTTCATCAGACTCACATCCCATTCTACACTGACGTCAAAAGTTCACTCAAGCAGATGGACGCGTGATCGTTTTCAACAAAAAAATACGGTCTCAAATAATCAACCGCATCACTTGTATACGGTTAAACGAAAACAACTTTCTGATTCGGAGTTGTTTTGTTTTTTATTTTTCTAAGCTTTAATTTTATTATAGCTTATAATACTCCCAATTCTTATTTCTACTCTACTTTCGTAACAAGTCGTCTATGAAAACAAAAACCTACTAACCAAGCTTGACGCTTGATTAATAGGTTTTTTATAAAATCGATTATTTAACTGCTTCTTTTAAGAGCGGACAACATTCTGTAGATATACTAATAGAATAAAACCTTATAAAATAAGCGTAAATAAGAAATAAACTACATAGTAGTTTTTACCATAAAAATACAAAAGTTTTTAACCTTTGCCCTTTTTGCCCCTTTTTAGAACAAACAAAAACCGCCAAGATTTGCCAGCGGTAAAGTGTAATTAAATTTTGAATTTCTTTCTATTTTATTTTGTCGTAATGAGCCCGTCAGGGTTCAACCTTAAAGGCTTTTTATCAGCCAAACGGCCGTCTTCAAGCATGAGATAATATCCGCCGTTGTATGGCACAAAGCAGTCGGATTTCATATCGCCATTTTCTGCATCCAGGTAATACCACTTCTCGTAATATTTAACTCCAGCCAGTCTGTAGCACTTTCATCTGCATTGAAGTAGTACCATTTGCCATTGATCCAGCCACTGTTGGCCATGTAGCCATCTTTATCGAACCATACCAATTTCCGTCTGCTGTAGTGCGACCATTGATTTGCATCATATAGCGTTATCATTGAAATAGAACCAGTTTCCATTAACCGCTTCAAATTTTTGAAGATAGGTAAGAGCCATCTTTACGGCTCCACCACCAGCCAGTCCCATCATTCTTCCAACTAGTTTTGGTCCTCTTGAGGTGGTACGATATAACCTACGATTGAATTGACTGAACGTTCATAGTATCGGCAAGGTCCACCAACGTCAAGATAGTCCCAGTTGCCATCGATATTCTGTTCGATTGTCTTAATGGTAGAACCGTCTGAATCTTCATAGACAAGCCCAGTGTGGCCATAGTTCACGCCGTCTCCAGCGACAAAGTTCTTAACGAAGAACCAACCAGCTTTTTGGATATTGTGCCTCGTAAACGACTTGTAGTCCTGCCGCTTCTGCTGACCGTAACAAGTCAATCGCATTACCCCAAAGACGAGCTCCGAAGAACTTATAGACTCCCATACACGTTACGTCCGCGCATTGGTATCCGTACATTCCATCATAACGACACCCGCTCCAGCGTCTGCCTTTATCAATGAAGAATTGAATCATTTCCCTAGTTATACTCATTTATATTTTTCCTTCTCATCATTTTGGAGGAAGATTAGTAGGCTATGGTTCATCAGTCAGGTAACAAATTGCACTGACACGAATATCACCTATATCGGCGTTAGCTGGGACAGGGTCCTCAAATTGAAATCTAAGCTGATTTCCGTCACCGTCTCCTCCAAGATACCAAGTTCCATATCTTCTTCCTTTATCATTATAGATTTCACCAATCAAGCTAAATTTGAGCGAAATCCTGGAGGAACGCCTCCTAAACCGAGAATAAATACATTTCGGTCTCTGTCGGACGGTTGAGGACGTATCCTGGACCTCCTCTACGAACTACACCAAACCATCCCCAAGACAGTCCTCCAAATTGATACATCACCATATTATTGACACGACGTACCTTTAAATAAGAGTTTCTAATTTAGAGGATATTGTTAAGGTGCGCCAACCTGTGTCGCCGACCATAACCTCCCATCCACGAGGACCGTCATCTTTTTCTCTTAATCCATTTAAGAGCTTCATTTGTGACGGCCATGTCGACATAGGTAGTTCCGACGAGGGCATTGACCTTCCTTCAGGTGAACCATTTCACGGAGTTCATATTCCTTGCCGGTCCAGATGACGCAGTTGCAGACGACTGACTTGGCGCGTCACGCTTCCCCCACCGTCCGACAAGGTTAGAGTCGTTCCGGTCAAGATTAATTTTTGAGGAATACCGACACCATCGCGACCATTTTTCGCCTTTTTGGTCCAGTGAGGCCTGACAGGTCCTTGTGGTCCAGCAGGTCCAGTTTGCCCGATAGGCCCTTGTTCCCCTCGTTCTCCACGAGGTCCTGGCTCCATCTCGCCCACGCTCACCCTGTAAACCTTGGCAATCCTTGAGGGCCTTGAACCTCGTCTGCCCCTTTTGTCCAGTTTCACCAGTTGCACCTTATGGCCCACGTTCACCATCTGCTCCTTTAGGACCAATCGGCCCTGGTTCTCCTTTTGTCGCCTTTTTGGTCCAGGAGTCAGAGAAATGTTCCATGACTCGTCCTTAGTAGCGAATTGACTTGTATATATTTCGGATTTAGCTTCTAATGTCTGCCAAACGTTTAACGATCTCTGAATTATCGTTTTCAGAACTTTTAACATGGATTGATCTTGAGAATTTCTTCTAATTCCGACCTGGTAACAATGTCTCGATATCTGACGACACGACCTGTCTTCTGTTCAATGATAGGCGCAGTCTTAGACTTATCCAGCTCACTGACTCGGACATTGAACTGGAAGCTATACGTCTGCAGATTTTCTCAATCTCTTCAAAGTAGAGTGTATCCTACCACAGGTTCATCCATTGTTATCAATGATGTGTCAAACTTGACTGTGAAGGTATTATTTCAATTGTCGCATCAACTGTTGAATATCGTTTCGAACGCTTGAAGTAGAACAAGCAGATGACTTTGTTAGCGACTAGATTCTCAAGAGTGAATTTGAATTCTGCGATGTTCTTATCCATACTGAAGAATTCTTGATAGAGTCTATCCACATCTCTATTATTCGATGTGATTTCAAGTTTCTTTTCAATGGTTTTTCTTCAAATCTTGCTCCTTTCTTTAACATATTAAAAGAGAACCTAAAAGGTTCTCTCGATCATCTCCAGCTCAAGCATCGTTCATCTGCTTAACAGCAGATTCAACGGAATGTATCGAAAGGTCTTTCATCAGTCATGCCGATATTATACTTGTTAAGTTCTGCCCGGATTTTGATTCGAGCTTGTTCCCTAGCTTTTCTTCGCCTTTATATCCAGCTTTCGGCAGATACTTGTTCTACTGCGTTTACTGCATTCTGGCCAAGATTTCAACGTATCTTGACGGTCTTCTCACCGCCTTTTTACTAGGTATTCCTTTGATTGATTTGACTGCGATTCCGGTCAAAATGACCAGAATCACTAATTGCTCGCATTGATGATGATTTCGTTAATTTGATTCATTTTAATTTTCCTCTTTGATTTCTAGATCGAGAACTTTCTCGAACAATACCTTAACTGCTCCCGTTTCCTCCCTAGCTCAACATAGCTCTCGTAAAGCTTCGATAGTTCTTCAATCTCATGTTGATTCGTATCTCCTCGCTTGATAGCTTTTTAAGTTTTCTTGTAGTCGAAACGTTGGATCTGTTGCAACCCTTTGCCAATCATCGACAGATTTTTATTGTTATCCTCCTGATTTCTTCGACTGCGTGTACTGATTTTTCGAGATCCATGATTTTATCAGATAGATCGCTCAAACGTTTATCGGCTTCCTTCGAAGTCTGAGTGCTTCAGTAAGAAAAATAACTTGGAATCATCACTACAAGAATTGTCGTGATACGTTCCATAACTACAGTCCAATCCAATTGAATCACCCCCTTTTAATGCAGGTGATTCTTAGTGAGGCTGAGTGTTTAGCTCGCTAGATGGTTCTTCCTTCTGGTTCAGTCCACTTCCAGATGCCCTAATTTACCGTTTTTGCTCAAGACTTGCTAGTTCTTCGAGCGTTTGTCCTTGATATGTGAATTTCTTCGTTCACTTGAACCATGACACGTTGACCTTCTTGGAATTTCTCGATGGTTAGGATTTTTCAAGTGTGAAGATTTCTTGTGGTTTATAGGTCTTGCCAGTTTGTCCGAGTTCGACAAGTTCCAATCACGTTTGAAAAACCAGTGATCCTAGCGGATTGTCTACATCATGTACACGAGCCAAGACCGCCCGAGTCTGCTACTGCCTTAACTTCTGCGATTTTAGCATCTTTCTCAGAGCTTGACTTCATATTCTTGTGCTTGAGTTTGCAAATCTTCCTGAAGTTTTTAACTCCTTCAGCAGTGATTAAAATTCAGTCGTTAGCTGAGCAATAACTGAATTAATCAAATCTTCATCTGACCTCATTCATGTGATTGCCGATTAAGACACGGTCACAATGCTGTGTACGGTACATCTTGTCGAATTGCTACGAAAGTTCGGGTTGTTTTCTTGCAAGTATTTATTTACTACTATATGTCATACATTATTTTTCCTTTTCTTCTTTATGGGTTTGTTGAGCTTTGTTCACTTCTTTAAATTTCTGATTTAAGTTTCTTCATCTGATTCGATGATTCGTTTCATCTGCTCCAGTTCCATAGCTGTAACTGTGTATAGAGCTTCTAGTGTAGCTGATTGAGTAGCTTCATTGCCGACTCTTTTCACTCAATGATTTAATCGTCAGACTACTAATCTGCTTGTCTTGTTCGTCTCATGTTGTTTCCAACCTTTCACTTTTTTATTCAATTCTTGAATGGCCTTGATTAGATAAGGCACAAGTGAGATGTGTTATAAGAATAGGCACCGTCAGGATTTTCAAAAATAGCTTCTGAGTGCGTATTTTGGACATCTGAGCCATGATACCGCATGAGATATCTTCGACCTTTTCGTCGTATTCTTTTTGCGGTAAGAGTATGTTTTGAACTTTTGATAACATCTGGTCCAGATACTTTACTATCTTGAATACTGGTCTTGTATCGACGGTCTGACATCTTTGTACAGGAATCCGCGCGTCTCCTGACTGTCGATAAAAGATAAGCGTACCCGTTACTTTCCTGAATCCGTGTATACGTTTCAGAGTGAAGATAGTATCCGACTTTTGCGCTTTCTCTCTATCAATGAAATAAAAGATATTACCAGTGACTTCAAGATTCCCGTGGACACGATACGTTCCAAAATTGCGCCTTGTTATAACAATGCATTTCGCCGTCACTGTTAACAAACCAAGCATAATTTCCTGGTTTATCCCAGTTACCACCCCAGTTAACCCATGAGGCTGTTTGTTTAACTCTCAACCACCGTCAGACATCCCAACACGGAGCTATTACTTCCTGTTATCAGAATAGTCGGGTCTTTTATCATGCGTACCAAATTGGAACCCGCCGATTTTACGCTTTGTAACCCTCAAGTAAGGTTGCAGAGACTCACAACAGATCGTAGCTTGTTGATGAATGCAGTTTTAGCGCTAGTATCCGTGAATACATCACTAGCTAGAGTTTCTTGGCTAGAGCAGTATCAAATATCAGCTTCTCTCTTTGAATCGAAATTCGAGCGAATGATGTCAGTGTTCATGTTCCAATCGATGCATCCTCCACGAACAATCGCTTGAAATACCGTCTATGGCTGTGATTTCATCTAGCGTTCTACCTTTTAGACGGATTTTGAGACACCAATCAGAATGTTATTACTATTCAAATTGATGAGAAGAAATCGCTCCAGGCCCCGTCAGAGGTTTGGATTGCATACGAATCAGATAATTGTACTGCTCGTGTTTGGTGACAACGTCTTGTGTCGATGTGTTATCTGAAAATTTCTTAGGCGGTTTTGTCACCTGGACAAGTGATACTTGTCCGATAGCGACTTAGCCATTCTTCATCAACCCAAATTTCTCAAGAGAATTCTTTGCTTTAGTCGAGATTTCTGGACGGTCTTCTGTACCTGCTAATGATTTGGATTCCAGTTTTAGTGAGCGTTACTTTTATCAGATGCAAGTCCACCGTCAGAAGCCCAGCTCGATTCCTAAGGGCGCATCTGGTAACACATCAACTGCTTCCATACGATAGCTGAGCTTTTCACCTTTGGTAAAGGTTGAGGTGTTAAGTGGTAATGACGAACCCGATGGTAGACTGCTTGAGTCTTACGAGTATTTGTAATCCGTGCAATTTAGTGTCAGCTTACGAACTTCGGGTGATTCGCATCTGCTTGCTTTTGACCCGCACGAAATTCGTTTGGATCATATACCCAGGTTAAAAGTCATCCAAGAAATTAGATACGGTTAACCAATCCATCAGCAGTCTGACTAACATGAACAGAGCTTTATGTCTCTGGATTGTCTGTGTCAGTGTCTGCTTCAACCGTATCGAGCTTCCTCGTTAAAATCAGCGCACCACGATTTTGTAAGTATTAACATCGTAGTCTGTCATTCTGTCAGTGTTCAAGTTTCATCCCACAGATTTCAATACTACTTCCGATTCTGTCCAAACTGAATACGCTAATATAGCATCGGCAGTAAACGTAAATTGATATCGTACTCTTTATTTGAAATGGACTTCGATGTACTGATTAGTGTCATTTGTGGTCCAGAGAGTTATTAAAGATTGACATTCTATGGCAAGCTAGTCGATGGAGACCCCTTGCTCAACAAGACATTGTATATTTCTCGCCAACAACTAGAATTGAGTCTCTGAGCAATATCTTGTTTCCTCCGTTTGTATTTCCTACTTTCAGATTCCTTTTCTGATAGCGGCATGAGGGGCATCTGTGAGTGTGATTACTTCAGTATTACCATTTACCACCAAAACACTTAATGCCCAGGTTCCTTCTAACCCATTCCTGTAGGAATAATAGATATTCTGCAAGAGATTATCATTTCTTAACATCTCTCAGCTTGGTTTCGATACGTGAGATGGTGCTTGAATCCGTCGACCGAATGTTTGACTGTGTTCTGGACTTGGGTTGCGGTTTGAAACCTCTACGATCATTGGATCCTGTCAAAATCAGTACGAGACAATTTCTCGATAATCTGGCCAGCTTGAACTCGATTCTGCTTTCACCCGAATTCTCAACCTATCTGTCGGAGGTCAACCTCTTGTTTTAGTCACAAGTGTTTTGATTCGGTCGTATCTGCTCGATTTTAGCAAAAGTTTGAGTCAGACAAACCTTTTGATGTTTTAGCAGATTCAAGAGCGTTTCAACTTCTTCTAAAGCTTCTTCTGCCGTCCGACTAACTGTTCTTCGATTTTGGTTGATATGGTGGGGTGGTTCTTTGTGTGTGCGCGCGCTGCCATGGCGCGCCGCGC
>BNJU01002545.1_pt1 | contig 15544 bp, 21 predicted proteins | sample 8539281 | NCBI WGS metagenome assembly BNJU01 (sample SAMD00202456, study PRJDB9452) | human saliva metagenome | isolation source: human saliva | place: Japan
CTACGTCATCGACACCTCCACGTTCCCCGAAAGCGCGTGAGGCGCGCGTGCCTCTGATGGGACATCCTCGGGTCGTTTGGTTCGAGGATGTCCCGTTTGTTGGAGACCAGTTGGGGATTTGGTGCTGCCTGGCGCGCTGAACCCGCGTGACCTCGTCATGTACGTGGGGTGTGTGGCGTTGTCTGGGCCCGTTTGTGCGCGCGTTAACCCACCTAGTGGAAGTTGGGCGGGTGTGCCCACGTTCCACCAGGTGGGTTTAGCTACGCATAGGTGGGCGAGGGGAGTAGCTGGGTGCTGTGTGGAGAGCGTAGATCCGTATTGGTGTGTTCATGGTACCGCTGTCGCAAGGGTGCGGGGGCATCTCAGTAGTAGCTCTGTCAAACGTTCGGCTCACCGTTCAGCTTGCAACGCCGCGTTCGATTCGCATCCTGCTGCTCAATCTCGGTAGGTGCATATCCAACCTTTGTCGACAAAGATTATGCGACTGGGAGTAGAGATGGTTATTGAGCCAGCTGGTCTTCGCATGGAGGGTGGAGCTCAGAAGGTGGCAAGTGTGACAGCCTCTTAGGTATATAAGTGGAGATCCTCGGTACTGACTTGCAGTGACGCCTTGATTCAAGGGGTTATGGTTGCTGGGAAACTGGTTGCATGTGAGAGATGTGTCATATATTATGAGGCTATTGTAAAACCTGGTGACAAAAGAAGGTGCGACATGTTGTAGATCCTTGGCAAGGTGGAGGAGAAGTATTTTGCTTCTAACGCCACTGTGGCCCAGGCGGCTGGTGTTGTTGGTGTTGGTGCTGCAACTCGGCTTCCGTCTGGGCATGATGTCATGAAACCGTGGGCGCGTCGATTACCTTCACCACCATACGACCGTGGCCTTGGGCGATTCAGCCCACAACCAGGGCACCCCGCCAGCTGGTTGCACGACTCAACATCAAGCACCAGCGCATCTGGGGTGCGAACCATGCTCATCAGATGGAAGCCCTCCAAACCGACGAGCAGATCACACCGATCAAGCGACGCGCAGCAGCAGGTAGGGTGAGACACCGCCCGAGGTCCTTTGAAGATCGCGGGGGTTGAAGTCCGCTCATCATCAAGGACCTCGACCTCTACCCGCAACCCCCAACCAACACCCACTCACCCACACTCAACTCGGAAGAGCTGGATTTGGCGTGATTGCGGAGTTCCTGAAAACCATATACGTCGGTCATTCAGCGACGAAACGGCGAGCCTACTTGGAATTAGGAGGAATGCATGAACGTTTTCGAAGCCCAAGGTATTCGTAAAACCTATGGGGAAACGAAGGCGGTGGATGGGGTTGATCTATCACTGTCAGCGGGAGAGATCGTGACGATCCTAGGCCACAACGGCTCTGGAAAGACTACTTTTCTTGAGTGCGTTGAAGGGCTGCGTAAACCAGATGCTGGCACCGTTACTCTGTGCGGTAAGGTGCACGCTTATGGTTCCCCACTACCTGAAGGAGTGGGCGTTCAGATGCAGCAAGAACAACTGCCACCCCGAATAAAGGTCCGCGAGGCGCTCAGCCTCTTCGCGAGCATTTACGGCGTTGACGGCCCACCCCCCGACCTGATGCAAGCAATGACAATTGAGACGATCGCAGGCAAGCGCTTCGATACGCTCAGTGGCGGACAGAAACGTCGTGTGAGCCTCGTACTGGCCTTCATGGGCGACCCGCGAATCGTCTTCCTCGATGAACCAACGGCGGGGCTGGACCCAGAGGCACGCTCAGCACTCGTCGCTGTGCTCAAGGACCGACGGGACCGGGGCCTCACGGTGTTGGCAACACTACATGAGGTTGACCACGCGGCAGACCTCGCGGACCGAATCTTAATCATGGCACGCGGTCGTGTTCGCCGTGAGGGCACGGTTGATAGCCTCATGTCAACTCTGGGTGCCGACGCGTGCGTCGTGCTACCCCGCGGAACAGATCAAGCGCCATGGCAGGCCGCCGGACATACCCAGCTCAGCCCGGAGGGGGCTCTGCTGGTGTTCGGAGATCGGTCGACCCTCGAACGGGCAGTTCAGAACATTCCCAGTGGCCGCACGGCAGTGTTGAGGCCCACCAATCTGGGGGACGTCGTGACGCGTGAAGCGCAGAAAGCTGAGGAGGAAAAATGAACGGTTGGCGATCAACATGGGCGCTATTCCGTGTGGAAACCCTTTTGTTCCTTCGGGAGCCATTCGCGGTTTTCTTCTCACTCGCGTTCCCACTAATTCTACTCCTCTTCGTAGGATCGATCGGTGGCACAGAAGAATTGCCGGAGGGCGGTCGTTTCATCGATGCGTATATGGCAACGATGATTGGTGTTACCGCCGCAAACGTAGGTCTCATGGGAATGTCGATTCATATTGCAGAGAATCGCGGTCAAGGTGTACTGAAGCGCTATCGCCTGTCACCAGTCCATTCCAGCGCATACTTCATCGCGCAGTTTGCACAGCGGCGGTCGTCGTCGCAATCTCGATCGTCGCATTGGCAGTGGTTACCTTGGTTGTTTACGGACCGGCTCCGCATGCCAACTGGCCGATGCTGTTAGTGGTGTCAACTATTTCACTTTATGTCACCATGAGTCTCGGGCTCTTTTTAGGGGGTCTCGCAATGCCCGTCCGAAGTGTCCAAGTTGTGTCGGCTGCTATGTTCTTTCTGATGTTTTTCAGCAGTGGTGCTGCACTCCCACGTGAATCCTTCCCCGGCTGGCTGCAGACAGTTTCAGAGTTTAATCCCCTCACGATTCTTAACCAAGCACTCATGGATGCCTATCTTGGACAGCAATGTTCGTGGTGGCGTCTAATCATTTTGGTGGTTGTTACCATCATCTTGAATCTAATCACGGTTCGAACGTTCGACTGGGAAGGAAGCAACTCGTGATTTCTAGTTATCAGTTGCCCACCATTACTAGTGGGGTCAGGGATGATTCCATGATTGTGAGGATGTTCAATCGCCGTCGACCGATCGTCAAGCCCACTTTGAGTGATGATGAGTATCATGCGCTAGTGGAGACGGAGTCATTGTATACTCCGAGTACCTTCACTCGGCTCCTCACAACGTATTTTCGCTCGGCTTCTGGTGCAGGGCTACACGTCGGTCATAGTCAGTACTTTGACTATGGCCATATTTCAAGTAAGATACTCGGCGTTGCTGGGCTTAATTCATCCTATGCTAGCCAGGTCTACCGTGGCGGTAAGGGCATTAATCTGCACGACATGTACGTGCCCTCCATGGGTGAGTAAGCTGTCCGAATTGGATCGTGGAATCGGAAAGTCGGAATTCTACCTGCAGAACCTTGACTTTTTCGAATTCCCCGTGTTGACGGCCATCGAGTTTGATCACTGGTTGAAGGATTTGCGCTACAACGCTGGTGACGGGGTGGGAGCAAGTCCCGATGCGGCGATGCGTTCTGCGCTCGGTGAGTACTGTCAGTCAGAACGCTCCTTGCGCATTTGTCAGCTGGCTGACAAATGGTAGTTTGAAATTGCTTTCAAGCGGCTATTTGGAATACATGCCGATGCTAAGCCTTACGAATTCGACCGATTCGTCCAAGCGATCACGTTCTATGGGTATCAACAGAATCAGAAGAAGGCTGACTGGTACTTCAATGGTGGTGGTGAAGTGAAATTGAGTGAATTGTGTGCCCGATGTGACGCTGCGGAACCTGACCCGGTTAAGCGTATTCACCTAGCGATGCAGTCTCGTGGCATAGATCCGATTATGTTTGACTTCACTCCCCGTGCTTTTGCGCAGACTAAGGTATGGAAGGCTTTTATTCCTGAACTGTCCCAGCCCTACCCTCCGCAGGCGCCCGCGCTGGGACACCCTCGGTACTTGAATTGTCCCGTTGATGCAGGTTATCGCGATCATCCCATTGATCAGGCGGATCTCCTCCAAGATCCGCTTCCCTATCCGTAAGGAGTTTGCTCATGCTTGACCCAGTCGAAAACTCTATGACGACCTCTGCTCACAGTACAGCAAGTCCGCATGGTCAGATCGCGCCTCTCATGACGCTTGCATCAGCTACGGCAGCCGTTCGTGTGGGTACACTTGCGGCTCTCATCCCGGGGTTGGTAGCAGCTCATGTTGGAACTAGAACTTGGTTGATACTAGCCCTGCACATCGCTGGTGCGCTGGCAACAGTTGTTGTGATTCTCGTTCAATCCCGTACTGGTTTGCTGATGGCTGTCCTCTACACCGGCTACTCCACGGTGGTCCTGGCGCTGAATGCTCCCAATGGCGCTCTGAGTTCAGTGACGTGGATCATTGGTGGCTTGACTTTGCTGATGACCCTCGCATCCTCGCTAACAGTACGGCGAAAGCAGAATCTGTTATGGCCAGTCTGGACCGCACTATTAGGCGTGATCGTGGGATTCGTGGTGTTGTCAATCCTGCGTTGATAACCGGCTCTTCATACTTGAGGGTGTCGGGGTGGCGTTCGGGGTTGGGCGTGTCGTGGCCGGGTAGGGGAGGTCTTCCGCTGATGGGGGTTCCTACACCGTCCGTCTGAAAAACCTCGACATGCCCAATTCGAGCAGACTCAAGGCGGCGGCATCACGCTCCCCAAAGAGGTTGTGCAGTGTTCCTTGCCCCGTCGCTGGGTTGTACGTTTCTGGGTAGAAGTGGGATTCCCAGGTGTCATACGGCACAGCTGAGCAACCTCAGCCCTTCATGCTCTGAGACGTACGCCGGACCTCGGCGTATGAACGCCGAAAAAACTCATCATCATCAATGACACCCAGTAGGCAGTCGATCATGTTTTCGACGTGCTCACGGGTGGGTTCAAAGCCTTCATGCCATCCTGCGGCGAGTGACTGACGCACGGCGTTGCGCTGACGTGCGTCGAGGCGGTCGAAGAGTTCTGGCCAACGGTCTTCAAAATCAAAAATCTCAGACATGAGGGGTCTCCTGTGACGACGCCTCCCATTATACACCAGGCTAAGCTCAACTTATTACCAACCGGTCCAACTCAGGCATGCCCCTCTCCTAGGCGCACTCTCTTGACCTCCGCGCACCACAGCAGCTATCCTGGACACTAGGACAAGGGCTGAAACGGATACTTGGCAGCGCGAGCTGTTAGATGATGACCGCGAAACCCGGTGATCAAGTGCCCAAGGACTAATAGCCTTCGCGGCGGCAGACTGATACCACGTCCTGCAAACCCCCTTCCCTTTGGGTTGGGGGTTTTGTGTTGCCTGATTGTGCGGGCTATAGGCGCAAACGTGGTGCTTTAGACGGCGTGTCGTGGGTCTAGTGGGCGCGTCCGGCCCAGCCTTTGCGTGGCCAGAGTCCTTCTTCTGGGGTGGGGGTTCCTTCCGGGATTCCGTGGCGTTTCTGATCGGTGTGGTTGGGGTGTTTTGGTGTGGGGATCCGGCGGGGTGTGGGGCGCCCGTCGTGTTCCCATTGGGTCAGGACTTCGGTGGGGGTCGGGGGTTGTGGGGTGCGCAGGAGGAGAGCCCATTCGGCGATGACGGCTTGGTGGTAGGCACTGGCACCGCGGTGAGCGTGGAGGAGTTCACGCACGACAGCGTTGATGGATTCGACGTGGTTGGTGGTGGCGCAGGCCGGCGGGTCGGCTGGTGTGCCGTCGGGGTTGGTCAGGTAGGTGAACAGCACTCCTTGGCGTGCCAGTCGTGCCAAGCGTCGGTAGGCGCGGCGCGTGCGTTCATGCGTGTACCACCAGGTTTTACCGGTTTTTGACGCCCATGCAGGGTCTTGAGCGGCGAAGGTGCGCTGTGACATCCATTCTCGGAAGGTGTGCCCAAAGTCGTGGAGCATCGTCAACCACGCGCTGGCTTGGTCGACGCTGGTGATGCTCGTCAAGCGTCGTGACAAGGCCAGCAACGCCCGTGCGGGTTCGGTTCTGGGATGCATGGTGAGGTCGCGGATGATGTCACGATGAACGTGGACCAGGCAGCGTTGCACGCGCGTGGAGGGCCATAGGTGCGCGATAGCCGCCAAGGCGCCTGCAGCACCGTCGGTGGTGACCACATCGGCAGGAGCGAGGCGTTCAAGTAGGGCCGTGTAGGCCTGCGCGGATTCGTTGGCCGCCCACTGCCACTCCAGCACATGCTCGCGGTCTCGGGCGATCAGCAGCACCCATCCGCCTGACAGGTGCATGCCGTCAATGAAGATCTGATCGTGGACCTGCCCGGTGACGGGCGGGTGAGGTACCGGCACCTGCCAGCACCAACAGGTACGACGCCGGAAAGCGCGCGCTGAGCCTTCCTGTTCGTCTTGGGTGTGCCGAGACGTCGCCCACGCGATGAAGTCTGCCAGCTCATCGGCTTGTTCGTGTCGGCGCGCACGCCCTGATGGACATGTGGTTGACAGGGCGCACGAGGTGCATTTCCACCGTTGAGCGCCCGCCGCGGTGTGTCCATTCTTCTTCATCGGCACAGCGCACACCGGGCAACGCCGAGCACGATTCGATCGTGTTCTCACCCACTACACGATCACCCCAGAAAGTCAAGGAAGCTGCGCGATTAACCGCCCGAACCTAAATAACAGCGACTTTCGCCCGCAATCCCAACCTAAACACGGAACTTAAGCACCACGTTCGTGACCTATAGTCCGATTGTGCGCCCCCTGGCTAACTAGTGCACTAGCCACCTAGCACACTGGCTGACAAGTAGGCTAGGGTGCTAGCGCATTAGTGGATGGAGGGACCTCGGCGTTGAGGGGAGTCATCGCGTGGAAGCTGCGGGGGGCGTGTAGGAGCGGGGCGCGGTGATTATCTTTGTTGACGCGTGTTCATCATCTGTTCGAGCCGTGCACTCTTGTTACGTATGAGTTGGGTGGTAGTAGCATCTGGGGTGCTTGGGGTGGCGCGCGGGCCACCAGTGCGTGGCTGTGCGATGTGGTGGAAGATGGGGATGAGCGAATCGGGTACAGGTTCGTAGGTCCCAAGATCGGGTCCTGAGAGCATGCTTGCTTGGTTCCAGACGTGTGGGCTGACGCGCGCGAAGTCGAAGGTGAACTGTGACTGCTCGGCCACGTGCTCCATAAATATTTTCGCGGTGCGGCCGTTGCCTTCGCGGAAGGGGTGGGCTTGGTTGAGGTATGCGAAGACTTCAGCGGATGCGCGCGCACAATCGTCCAGGTTGAGCTGCGCCCAGCTAGTTTGGTTCACTAGACGGTGTACGTCGTCGAGGTATTGGTCGACCTCACCGGAATGAACGTCAGCAAACGATGACATGTTTTTTGACATGTTCACGCTCCGGTAGTGGCCAGCCCACTCAAAGACATCCTGGAACAGGTAGCGATGAATAGCACGAAGATGCTCCGCATCAAACGTGCGTTCCACATCAGCAATCTCGTATGTCAAGTTGCGCGCACGCGACAGAGTATACGCGTATTCGAGTAGACTCGACGCAACGGCATCACGTTCGCCGTAGAGGTTGCGCAGTGTTCCTTGCCCCGTCGCGGGGTTGTACGTTTCTGGGTAGAAGTAGGATTGCCAGGTGTCGTACATTATAGCGACGTGGGCTTGTTGTTTGTGTTCTGCATGAGGCGCTTGACTAACTCCCTTGAGCGGCGCTGGTACTCGCTGAGATCAATCAGCCCGAGCGCGTAGTCTGTCAGGTTTCGACGTGCTCACGGGTGGGTTCAAAGCCTTCGTGCCATGCTGCTGCGAGGGCTTGCCGCACGGCGTTGCGCTGACGTGCGTCGAGGCGGTCGAAGAGTTCTGGCCAACGGTCTTCAAAATCAAAAATCTCAGACATGAGGGGTCTCCTGTGACGACGCCTCCCATTATACACCAGCCTAAGCTCAACTTATTACCAACCGGTCCAACTCAGGCGTGCCCCGATCCTAGCTACACTCTCTTGACCTTCGCGCGCCACATCAGCTATGCTGGACAATAGGACAAGGGCTGAAATGGGCCTTCCACTTTCGGGTGGTTGGTGACCGCGAAACCTGACGAACCAGAGCCTCGTAATAGCTTACTCGTGAGCGGCAGACTGACGTCGGTCCTGAAAACCCCCTTCCCTTTGGGTTGGGGGTTTTGTGTTGCCTGATTGTGCACCCCTGGGCCTGTGCGCAAGTTGTGGCTTATAGGCCAGGTTGTGTTGGTTTTTGGGCTGTCTTTCGTTGCTACAAAGCCGAAAGGTGGGGGTTGGACTCGTTGTGACTTGAGTTCTTGGTTGGCCAGGTCGTGTTGGTTTTATCCCGGTTTTTGATTGATATTCCGCGGTAAGGTCGGGGTTTGAATCGGCTTGGATTGGGGGATGGGAAATCCTCGATGCAAAATCTGTGGTGGCACGACGCAAAAATGGGGCTCAACTCGAGCAGGTAGGCCAAGGTTCCGCTGTCTTGCGTGTAGGGCAAGCCAGTCTCGGCGTAACGATACCCGTGCCCGGCATTTCAGTGCGTTTTTAGACTTCGTCACCGGCAAATACACCCTGGCCGATTACGGGCCCAAGGGACGCACCATACGACGGCGTAACGAACCATTTTGGCATCTATGGCCAGTTTCTCCATTGGTTGACGAGGTTCACCATGTGGTCTTTGTTGACGGAATCTACCTGTCCCACAAGCTGGTGGTTCTTATTGCCTGCACCAAGACCCATGTGCTTGGCTGGTACGTGGCCAAGGGTGAGACCACCCGCGCCTGGCAAGCACTGATGTCTAGGATCGCGCCCCCAGATGTTGTCGTGTGCGATGGTGGGCAAGGCATCGCCAGCGCGGTGAAGACCACCTGGCCTACCACCCGGATCCAACGCTGTGTCTTTCACGCCTATAGCGCGGTCAAGCGTAAGACCACCACCCGGCCACGCACTCAGGCAGGTGTTGATCTCTATAGTCTTGCTCAGGCCTTGCTCGAGGTCACTACCGTTGACCAGGCAGTGGCATGGATGAGCAAACTCGCCACCTGGAACACCACCCTACAAGGAATTCCCTAGCCCAGCGCACCCGGCTACCAGACGGACGTTGGGTTGCCACCCATGCCCGGCTGATCCAGGCCAAGAACTCCCTCAACACGCTGGTCAAACAAGGCACGCTGTTTACTACCTCGATCCCGCCCTTGACCGTGAAGGTGACCCCATTGCCAGGACGTCGAACCTGATCGAGGGCGGGATTAATACCCAACTACGCTGCGTGCTACGAGCCCACCGTGGCATGAGTCTTAATCACCAGGTCAAGACCGTGTTGTGGTGGTGCTACCTGCACACCGAGTTCCCTGCCACCCCAGCACACATCCTTAAAACCACGCTCACCGACCAACAGATCATTGACCAATTCGACAAGGCCAGCCACCGCGCCCAAGCGCAAGCCGAGATCGACAGGTGGGGAACCGCAGTTAACTGGACCGACTTCCACCACAGCGGAACCTGGCACGAAACCTACTAAACCGAAACCAACACGTTTTGGCCTATAAGCCCAAGTTGTTGACGGTTTGTTTATGCGGCTGTTGTCCAGGCCGCTTGGTGTAGTTCGTATTCGATGGGGGATTTGCCGCCGAGGCTGGTGTGGATGCGGCGGCGGTTGTAGAAGTCTTCGATCCAGGTGGCGATCCCGGTGTAGACCTGGTCGCGGGTGGTGAAGGTACGCCGGTAGTAGTACTCGGTTTTGAGGGTGGCCCAAAAGGATTCGGCCATGGCGTTATCCCAGCACACTGCGGCCTGCCCCATCGACACGGTTCCTTTCATGGCGCGCATGTAGGCGGCCAGCTTCTGGGAGGTGAGCTGTGTGCCCCGATCGGCATGCAACACGACCCCTGCGGGGAAGGCGCCACGGGTGGCGGCGACCGCACGCACACCCAAATCCACGCCCGCGCGCGCCAGAGCATGGCGGACACATGGAGGCCCATAGGTGCCGCCCGACACCTCGTGTTCCCAGGCCACCGCCTCATCCAAACGCCGACGCGCCAGCGCGCGCTTGCCCCGCTGGGGTGCACGGTTTTTCCACGCGTAATAGCCCGCTCGCGTGACACCCAAGACCTTGGCCATCAAGGTAATCGAGTAGGAAGCCCTTGTGCGCGTCCATCAGTTCAAAGCGCTGGTGTTTTGGTGCACGGAGGCGAAGAAGGCGCTGGCTTTTCCCAAGAACTCGTTCTCCTTCTCCAGCTGGCGCACCCTCCGGCGCAAAGCAGTGATCTCAGCTTCCAGCTCGCGTGGATCAGGGCGACCCTCACGCACGGCTTGACGCCGCTCGCGCTCGAGTTTGACCCAGCGGCCCACCACCGATTCACCCAGCCCTAAATCCCGGGCCACAGACGCGATCGAAGACCCTGTATCCAACACCAAAGACGCAACATCACGACGATACTCCGGCGTAAAACGACGACGAGTTCCCATAACAGGCACCTCACTTTCCGCAGGCACACACACCCGCTTAATGAAGTGTCAACAACACCAGCCTAAGCCCAGCCATCGCATGTGCCTTTCTGGGGATACGGAAAAGCCCCACCACAACACGTGGAGGGGCATGAGGAAGCCGGAAAATTGGGGTATTGGAGCACTCTGACGCGTGATGTCTGCGCGCTTCTTGGCTACCGCAGCAGCTACGTACTAAACTGGCCCCACCAGTAGCGGCTCGCCACGTCTTCGGATGTGGTCAGAGCCGGTCATCATGTGCCGAGGGTGTCCTATCGGAACAGAGAGGCCAAGCCCCTGGCGCAATCGTGACCTAGTGCGTGCTCGGCATCAGTGTGCTAACGTGGGTGTCAACACGACCGGTTCCGCTGCCCATCTCGATGGGAGTCCAGGGCCGGTCCCTTTCTATCTTCACGAGGTCGCATGGGGACAAAGCCGTTCAAGAGCTATGAGGAACAGGTCAGTATCCTCCAGTCACGAGGAATGGGCATCGACGATCCGGCTCATGCTGCCGAAGTTCTGCGTACGCATAACTACTATCGGTTATCGGGTTACTGGCACTCGATGCGTCAAGTAGATCCCCAAACACATGCGGCACTCGATGTTTTCAAGGACGGCGCCACCCTCGATCTTGTCCTCGCGCTCTACGACTTCGATGCTCGATTGCGCCACGCGGTTTTTGCGAACCTTGCTCCCGTAGAGCTAGCGATCCGTTCATTGCTTGGCTACCATCTCGGGGCACTTGACCCGCTGATTCACCTCGATGCATCGAAGCTCAGTGCCACCGCGAGCAATCCTTCAAAGCGCAATAAGGGCGCTACTGAGCATGATGACTGGGTAAGGAAATATCGCCAAGCGTTGCGTAGCTCTCGGGAGGACTTCGTCGAGCACCACCGCAGCCAATATGACGGAGTCCTTCCTGTCTGGGTGGCTGTTGAAGTCATGGATTGGGGAATGCTCTCCCACCTGTACAGGTTTACTCCCAACCCTGCTCGCAATCGCATAGCTAGAGAGTGCAATATGAGCGGGCCGCAATTGGAGTCGTGGCTAAAGTCGCTCAATATTCTGCGGAATTATTCGGCTCATCATGCTCGCTTGTTTACGCGAGTGTTCGACATTAAACCAAAGACAATCGATGATCCTCGTATGAAGCCAGTTGAGAGCGTCTCACATCTCGTGTTTGGTCAGCTCAGCCTCATACGTTATCTGCATGCTGTTTTGGGAACAGATGGAGGTGTACCTGACCTCGCAGGCGTTCTGGAAAGCTATCCTTACAACCAGCTCGTCTCGTTCCATCGCCTGGGCACGCCCGAGAATTGGCGCGAGCTCGACCTCTGGTCCTAGCTAGATTGCTGACCCACAGCAACGCGAAAGCCCGTGTCGAAACACGGGCCTCGGAATTGGGAGCACTATCAGGCGTCCATCTCCAGAGTGCCAGATTTACAGCAGATGGACAAGACCTGCGGCGGCGCCAACTAGGGTAAACTCTACTGGCGAAGACCCCGGAACGATCCCCAGCTTTGGCTGCATCGCCGGGGTTACCGCTTTTCTTACACTGGTACATGCCCCGGCGAGAATACCTGTACCGCAAGTGCTGCAGATGAACTGTGTGCCCCGATCAGTGTGGAGCACGACCCCAGTGGGGAAGCCGCCACGGGTGGTGGCGGCCATGCCGAGCGCGGTGATGACCAGAGCGCGTGCTTTGCTGCTCACCCATGGCGTATCCAAGCACTCGACGCGAGTGCGCATCACGCACGGCACACAGGTAGACCCAGCCTTGGGCGCACCGCAGGTAGGTAAAGTCCGTGATCCACACCCGATCCAGGGCACCTTGGTCCCACTGGCGGGCGCAGTGATCCTCATGGGCCACCGGACCCCGCCCGCCGCACCTCACCGGGCGCGGGTGCGTATTCAGGCCCGTGAGACCTTGGCGGCGCATCGACGCGGCGACCGCCCGCACACCCACATCCACACCCGCGCGCGCCAGAGCATGGCGGATGCGAGGAGCCCCATAGGTGCCGCCCGACACCTCGTGTTCCCAGGCCACCGCCTCATCCAAACGCCGACGCACCAGCGCGCGCTCGCCCCGCTGGGGTGCACGGTTTTTCCACGCGTAATAGCCTGCGCGCGTGACCCCTAGAACGCTGGCCATCAAGGTAATCGAGTAGGAAGCCTTCTGCGCGTCCATCAGCTCAAAGCGCTGGTGTTTTGGTGCCGAGACGCGAAGAAGGCGCTGGCTTTTCCCAAGAACTCGTTCTCCTTCTCCAGCTCGCGCACCCTCCGGCGCAATGCCGTGATCTCAGCTTCCAGCTCGCGTGGATCAGGACGACCCTCACGCACGGCTTGGCGCCGCTCGCGCTCGAGTTTGACCCACCGGCCCACCACCGATTCCCCCAGCCCTAAATCCCGGGCCACAGACGCGATCGTAGACCCCGTATCCAACACCAAAGACGCAACATCACGACGATACTCCGGTGTAAAACGACGACGAGAACCCATAACAGGCACCTCACTTTCCGCAGGCACACACACCCGCTTCACGAAGTGTCAACAACACCCGCCTAAGCCCAATTCGAGTAGCCTCAAGGCGGCGGCATCACGTTCACCGTAGAGGTTGCGCAGTGTTCCTTGCCCCGTCGCGGGGTTGTACGTTTCTGGGTAGAAGTAGGATTGCCAGGTGTCGTACATCAAAGCGACGTGGGCTTGCTATTTGTGTTCTGCAAGAGGCGCTTAACCATCGCCCGTGAACGGCGCTCGTACTCGCTGTCATCAATCAGCCCGAGCACGTAGTCTGTCAGGTTTTCCACGTGCTCACGGGTGGGTTCAAAGCCTTCATGCCATCCTGCGGCAAGTGACTGACGCACGGCGTTGCGCTGACGTGCGTCGAGGCGGTCGAAGAGTTCTGGCCAACGGTCTTCAAAATCAAAAATTTCAGACATGAGGGGTCTCCTGTGACGACGCCTCCCATTATACACCAGCCTAAGCCCAACTTATTACCAGCCGGTCCAACTCAGGCGTGCCCCTCTCCTAGGCGCACTCTCTTGACCTTCGCGCACCACAGCAGCTATCCTGGACACTAGGACAAGGGCTGAAATGGGCCTTCCACTTTCGGGTGGTTGGTGACCGCGAAACCTGACGAAACAGAGCCTCGTAATAGTCCACTTGTGGGCGGCACGCTGAAGTCACGTCCTGCAAACCCCCTTCCCTTTGGGTTGGGGGTTTTGTGTTGCCCGATTGAGCAGCTGTCGCACCCAAGTCGGGTTATAGGGTTATAGGACACTACGTGTTGCTGGAAGGGTGACTTTTTGGCTTTCTGGTGCGGGAAAGTCGGGCTATAGGCGCAAACGTGGTGCTTTAGACGGCGTGTCGTGGGTCTAGTGGGCGCGTCCGGCCCAGCCTTTGCGTGGCCAGAGTCCTTCTTCTGGGGTGGGGGTTCCTTCCGGGATTCCGTGGCGTTTCTGATCGGTGTGGTTGGGGTGTTTTGGTGTGGGGATCCGGCGGGGTGTGGGGCGCCCGTCGTGTTCCCATTGGGTCAGGACTTCGGTGGGGGTCGGGGGTTGTGGGGTGCGCAGGAGGAGAGCCCATTGGGCGATGACGGCTGGTGGTAGGCACTGGCACCGCGGTGAGCGTGGAGGAGTTCACGCACGACAGCGTTGATGGATTCGACGTGGTTGGTGGTGGCGCAGGTCAGCGGGTCGGTTGGTGTGCCGTCGGGGTTGGTCAGGTAGGTGAACAGCACTCCTTGGCGTGCCAGTCGTGCCAAGCGTCGGTAGGCGCGGCGCGTGCGTTCATGCGTGTACCACCAGGTTTTACCGGTTTTTTTGACGCCCATGCAGGGTCTTGAGCGGCGAAGGTGCGCTGTGACATCCATTCTCGGAAGGTGTGCCCAAAGTCGTGGAGCATCGTCAACCACGCGCTGGCTTGGTCGACGCTGGTGATGCTCGTCAAGCGTCGTGACAAGGCCAGCAACGCCCGTGCGGGTTCGGTTCTGGGATGCATGGTGAGGTCGCGGATGATGTCACGATGAACGTGGACCAGGCAGCGTTGCACGCGCGTGGAGGGCCATAGGGTGCGCGATAGCCGCCAAGGCGCCTGCAGCACCGTCGGTGGTGACCACATCGGCAGGAGCGAGGCGTTCAAGTAGGGCCGTGTAGGCCTGCGCGGATTCGTTGGCCGCCCACTGCCACTCCAGCACATGCTCGCGGTCTCGGGCGATCAGCAGCACCCATCCGCCTGACAGGTGCATGCCGTCAATGAAGATCTGATCGTGGACCTGCCCGGTGACGGGCGGGTGAGGTACCGGCACCTGCCAGCACCAACAGGTACGACGCCGGAAAGCGCGCGCTGAGCCTTCCTGTTCGTCTTGGGTGTGCCGAGACGTCGCCCACGCGATGAAGTCTGCCAGCTCATCGGCTTGTTCGTGTCGGCGCGCACGCCCTGATGGACATGTGGTTGACAGGGCGCACGAGGTGCATTTCCACCGTTGAGCGCCCGCCGCGGTGTGTCCATTCTTCTTCATCGGCACAGCGCACACCGGGCAACGCCGAGCACGATTCGATCGTGTTCTCACCCACTACACGATCACCCCAGAAAGTCAAGGAAGCTGCGCGATTAACCGCCCGAACCTAAATAACAGCGACTTTCGCCCGCAATCCCAACCTAAACACGGAACTTAAGCACCACGTTCGTGACCTATAGTCCGGAAAGTCGGTATTTTAGTTGGTTGGGACCAACTATGAGGATGGACAGATCGTGTTGCTGGAAGGGTGACTTTTCGGCTTTGTAGCGCGGGAAAGTCACTTTTTTAGTTGGTCGTGTTTGCCTCGTTCCTGGGGTATAGGACACTGCGTGTTGCTGGAGGGTGGCGGTCTGCCCCGCTCGCCTTCCGCCCCGCGAGCTTCGCTCGGCGCGTCGGCTCGAAGCTCGGCCAAGCCCTACCACAACACCTGGGACTAACCCCAGCAACACGAAATGTCCTATAACCCTCGTCCTCTCGCACCATACTCAGTAAACTCGCACGTAATTCCCCTGCGGCTCCTTCAAACATTGAATTTGCATCGTTGGAATTGCAACGTTTTCCCGCGGTCTCGAAAAATTACCGTCTTAAATTATGTGCGAAATTTGTCTGGGCCAGGCCTGCCATCGCCCGCCGTCATCGCGGCCAAGCCCTACCACAACACCTGGGACTAACCCCAGCAACACGAAATGTCCTATAACC
>BNJU01004792.1_pt1 | contig 15540 bp, 12 predicted proteins | sample 8539281 | NCBI WGS metagenome assembly BNJU01 (sample SAMD00202456, study PRJDB9452) | human saliva metagenome | isolation source: human saliva | place: Japan
GAAGTCTTTGAAGAAGGAAAAGAGTCGGTTTGGAAGAAGGAGAATTTTACCCCTATCCGAGATACTAGAGGAAGAAGACAAGCTTTGATTTGAGTAAATGTAAAGGGAGATAAATCTCGACAGCGAGAAAAATATATTAGGTGCTTATAGCCGAGGATGCTAGAGACTATTTTTCATTATTGCCCATAGAACGAGAAATAGTAGAGCAGTTAGGAGGCTATATACAGAGAAGAGAAAGGGCTTTTTGTCTTATGTGGTAACAGAGGATCAGGAAAATCAAGTCTCGAAAAATATCTTTTGGATTTGTTGAAAATCATAGAGGTGCTAAAAGATAACAAAGAAATTCTTGTAAATGTATCTTTTTAGTGGCAATAAAGATTTTCATAGAGAAATTTTGATGCAAATCTCAATGCTATTACTAGAAGAATGAGCGATATTGAAATCGATGTTGATGATTATGTTTATAATGATGGCAGGTATTATCCGACTCTAGAGTATAATGCTGAGGAAAAAGTAGTATGATTGATTAGAACAGGATCAAAATAAGCATTTTTCAACAATACATAGAAGACTGAAAAAATTGAGGAAAATATTTGAGATTAATTCAAATATTTATAATTTATGTAACGAGTTATCAAATCAAACTAGTAATTTATTTGAACAGTTTAATCTTTTTAAATAAACAGAATAAACTCCAAAACAGTAAGTTTTCTGTTTCATAGAGTAGATATTTCAAATTTTCGAAAAACATTGACGAACTGTATCATAAAGGTTGAGTATTTTGAAAGAAAAAGTCGAGTCGAGCTGATAAAATTAGAGAAATTCTTGTTTATTTCTCAACAACAACTGCAATATTTTGATCTAGAAATACAAATACAAAGAGGTATTTAGAATCAACTACTTCAGAAGTATCATCCGAGCCATCTATTGATTTAAGTGCTGATATAGGAATAATAAAATCGATTACAATTAAGAGGGAAAAATTTCTTCAAGTAATAATGAAGAGTTGTCTCGGGAGTTAAAAAGTATTGTTACTGAGGAATTAAAAGAGCGTCAGTTACTACTGACTTTTTAAAAACATGTCTGAATACTTTAATATTACTTTTTCTATAGATGAATTAGATAAAATGTAACTACAGCTACAATTATTGATATGATTGATAAAAATAAAAAGGTTATTCTTTGATTGTAATGTTTCGACATTAGCTAATACAGATATATCCACTGCAATATCTTTATTGGAAAAATCAGATTATATTTCTGAGCCTAATATTATTGTTAGTTCCTGACTTAGGCATTTTGGATTACATTCTACAGGGTTAATAATAAAGGGTCTGTCCCTAAGTTATGATTTTATTAGATATCCTAGATTCCTATTTTCATGAATAAAAATGAATAATAGGGAGTTAAATTATGGTAGAAAGATATGAGGAAGAACTTATTATTCCAAAAGGATTTGAACTTTATAAGTTTATGAATTCGACTCTTTATAGAGATATAAATCAACTTTTATAAACCGATGATATTGAAATTTTATTAAGAGTTAATTGACTTATTGGATTTTGTCGGAGAATTATCTAAAAGAAGAATATGAACAGTTTGAGAATAGTAATAATAATGACTTGCATTCTTTAAAAGTTAAAAGTTTATTCATCGTAAAAATAATAGAGCACTAACGTCACAATCTTTTGATTACTTTTTATTCTCCAAGATAGTCGAAGCTAGTATAGACATGACTAAAGCATTGAGAGAGTTTAATAATAAGAAACCGATATTCGCAAAATTTTTGAGACAGCTAGTTTAAAACCAACGATACTTTCAGATGAGACTGCTTTTTGAAAAATTAATCATATAGATTCTCAAACTGAGAAATTTTTACACTTTGTATAGAATTTCAGATTATCTAAAAATTGGGTATTGATGATGAAAAGTTCAAAAATATCTTTGTTGCAACTATCTGAACCAGGAAAGAAAGGTATATCATGATGGAAAAACTTATCGTTTTGCAGAGGAATTTTATGATCCTTCTCAAGGAGTTGAAGATGCACGAGCTATCGTAAAAAGAGAAATGTGGTTGGTGTTATTTTATTCTATCCTTACGATCATTCAGAGAGTGCTGTCCCTAATCACAAGCCATACGAAATGGTATTATTGTAACTGTAACTGATTTTTGATGAGATTATACTATATCCATATCTAGGGTTATATTGGTTTACATTCTCACAGACCATCTTATCTCACAGAGTTTTAAAAAGAAATTGAGTGATCAAAAATATCCTAGTTTACGAAAGTAGAAGATGAAAAATTTGTGGAAAGGATGTTTCTGAAAAAGATAATAAAGACCTCGAAAGATAAAATTTTTGATGTATGTAAAAAGAAATAAAAAGATGGCTTTAGTGATATGAAATATAGAGAGCCAACAGGTAAACATCTTGACTAAATCATCGATTTATATTGTCATTTTATTATATATCGTTATATCTCCTTATTATGAAAAACTGGTTAGCAGAGCTGGAAAAAGGCATTAGACTAAAGGAGTCTGATATGGAAATAGAAATTTCTGATTTTCACAGGTTGCAAAATTGCCCTCTTTGTGGTGATAAGCTCTTTGACTATCTTACGTGATGACAAAGTCAAACATATCCCATGCCCTAATAGTGGGAACTGCCAGGGTGGTGGAAAGAGTGTCAGGGAAAATCTGATATAGTATTGCATTAAAAGAATATCCTTTCAAGGTTATTCTTTTTAACTTTGTCCCTAAAATAGTTGATTTTCGTCCCAAAGAAATATAGTATTATTTGTGTAAGGAGGAATGAATCATGAAAAATCAGATGTTCTGATTTAATAAAGTATCATTATGAGGGCAGAGACAGAATTTAGAAATCAATCCATAGCAATTGCTCGGAACTTCAATAAACATGGTGATCACAATTAGCACAATATATTATGGGTTAATGTCTCAAAGTGATAGATTCATGCTGCAAATAGAGAATCCTAGTGAGTATTTGACTCCTGTTAAACTAGATATTGGTCCTCTCCCATTGCCTCTTTCAATTATGAATGATTTAAAAAGGAATAATAAACGCTGTCAATCATCATATTGGAATAAATAAATTTTTATTTGTGGGATCTCCAGGTACTGGGAAAACTGAAAAGTGTAAAGCAGGTGGCTAGACTTATTGGCAAGGAATTACTTGTAGTAGATTTCAGTCACTTAGTAGATAGTAAGCTGGGGCAAACAGTCAAAAACTTAGTAACTCTTTTTAATGAAATCAATAATCTTCCTTTCAAACAAAATTATATCATCTTATTTGATGAAATTGATTCCATAGTACTGGATAGGGTTAATCAGAATGATTTAAGAGAAATGGGACGAGTGACTTCTGCCTTTTTAAAGGAGTTGGATAGGCTGTCACCAGAAATTGTATTAATTGCAACAACAAATCTTTTTGAAAATCTTGATAAAGCAGTTACGAGAAGATTCGATGCCATAATTGACTTTGACCGTTATACTGATGAAGATAAAGTAGAAGTAGCTACTATTATTTTTAAATGAGTTATTAAAGCAATTTAAGAATGTAGCCAGAGATTTGAAATGTTAAAAATTATATATAGTTCTAATAAAAATTCCAAATCCAGGTGATTTAAGGAATATGATCATGAACATCATTAGCATTTAGTGATCCACAAGATCCACATGATTATCAAAAACGTCTCTTAAGAAGTTTGCATAGTGGAAAAATTTATCTATTTCTAAATTATCAGAATTAGGTTTTACAGTTAGAGAAATTGAAATTTTTAACAGGTGTTTCTAAAAGTAGTGTATCACGAGAATTAAGCGAGGGTTGACATGAATACATTATTGACATTACGTGGAAAAAGTTTTACACAAAAATCAAGAAATAATGGTATGGGACCAATAACTATACCCAAAAAGCAATAATTACATTGGAACATTTGAAGAATCTTCATTTTTCATTAGAAGAAACGAAAACATATTGGGAGAAAAAAATAACGTTATCGATGGTATTTTTGATCAGTATTTACTATAATCGAATTGTTGCCAAAAAGTAACCGTATTAATGGCTATTTCAATGTAGGAGGAGGAATCCATTCCTAATGATACCATTGTGGGAGCAAAATTCAATGAGGAGAAGACAAAAACATATTGTTACTCATTATATTTCTAGAGATACTCTTAATAAAAACAATAACTGTTTTAAGTAAGATAATTGAAGTTTTTTGAGGAACATTTTGATAGAGCGATAACATGTAGATGTTCTCTGATTCATCAACGTTTGCTTCTATAAATTTTTCCGGAGTATGGTATTTCAAAAAGCAAATTTCAACAGTATTTGAGAGATTCTTGCTTTATTGAGAATTTTGAGGGGTTGAGCATCACTACTGTTTCGATATTCAAAAATTCTATCGTGACATTTTTATGATGTCCATACAGATATTTTTAGATTACTGAGTAAATTAAATATTGATATTTCAGTAGCTAATATTATGAATCAGACCACGGTCTTGTCTTGATGATATTGAATTACTACTATCAAAAAGCTCCCTATCTTGTCTCCATGATTGTGGAAGATTTTTCTAAGTTATCTGTAGATGATTTTTCTTTAGATAATAATGATTTAAAAATAAATCTTCCATCTCCAATGAACGAACCAGTTGTTGGCGTTATTGATACCTTATTTGACAAAAAGAGTTTTACTTTAATGAGTGGGTAGAATATCATGATTTTTGTCTCACCTGATATTAGAAAAAGATAGCCAAGATTACAAGCATGGGACAGCTGTGACTTCTTTAATCGTTGATGGAGCCAATTTGAACCCTAATCTGGATGATGGTTGTGGAAATTTTAGAGTAAGGCATTTTGGTGTGTCACTACAAAGTGGATTTAATTCATTTACAATCATAAAACAGATAAAAGAGATTGTTTCTCAGAATTCTGATATTAAGGTTTGGAATCTTTCTTTAGGATCCAATGATGAAATAAGAGAAAATTTTATCTCTGCAGAGGAGCTTATTAGACGAAATTCAATTTGAGAATGATGTAATTTTTATCATAGCTGGGACAAATGCTTCGGTAATAAATGGGAAACGTAAAAAGAATAGGTGCTCCTGCTGATTCACTTAATTCTATAATAGTAAATTCTGTTGATTTTAATAATCAATCAGTGTCATATTCACGAGAGGGTATTGTTTTATCATTCTTTGTTAAACCAGATGTGTCATATTATGGAGGAGGAAATGGTGACTTTATAAATGTTTGTGAACCTCTAGGATTAGGTCGTGTAGCTGGAACAAGTTTTGCGGCACCTTTTATTGCAAGGAAAATGGCCTCATCTCATTCATATTATGGGACTTAGCTGAGAAGAAGCAAAGGCTTTGCTAATTGATGCAGCAATACCCTGGAATGATAAGAAAACATTCACTGATTTATCTTTTGATAGGAAAATGGTATTGTTCCAATAAAAATGGATGATATTTTATCTACACCTGATGATGAAATTAAATTTATTGTGTCAGATATCTCTAGGGCTTATGATACCTATAATTATGATTTTTCCAGTACCTATTTCTAGTGAGAGTTATCCATATGTAGCTAAGGCAACAATGTGTTATTTCCCTAACTGCTCAAGAAATCAAGGGGTTGATTATACAAATACTGAGATGCAACTTACTTTTTGGTAGGTTAAAAGTCAGACGGTATCGAATCGATAAATAAAGACAACCAGCATGCCGAAGATACCCCGGGATATGTGAGAGAAAAACGCTGCTAGAAATATATTTAGGAAATGGGATAATGTCAAGCATATTGGAGAGTCGTTTACTTCTCGAAAGAGAGCTAAAGCAATTTTAAATCCATCTAATCCTCAGTGGGGAATGAGTATTAAAAACAATCGAACGGTTGAAAAGCAGTGATGGACAGGGAGTACGTTTTTGGTGTAGTAGTTACATTAAAAGAATTAAATGGAGTTAATCGTATTGAAGATTTTATTCAGCAAGCTGAATTAAGAGGTTGGCTAGTTAATAGATTACAAGTCGAAGCTCAAGTAGATCTCTTTAATAGTTTAAATGAAGAAATTGAATTTGAATAGTGTATATATTATCATTATTCGAGATATCAGGGTACAAGAGGGGTAAGATATGAATATTACTTATATAGTTGGAAATGGTTTGATTTGCAATATGGTTTTGAAAAACAAGATATAAGGATTTCTATGAATTTCAAAATAGGGCTTACATAAGTAGGAAAGAGAACGAGGAAGAATATTCAAATCTCATTTATGAGTCTCTATTTTCTGATAAAGTAAATGATTATGAAAAATTGGTCAGATTTTTGAATTGTCAATTGGTAAATTAACAAAAAGATTACGACCTCATCTCCTCAAATGTAGAAATGAAGGAGAAAATTTATAGACGATTTTAGTGAAGTAGTTGACGATTTAAGAGAATATCTACGCATACAACAAGACCTGAGAATAGGCAATAGAATTGATTTTGTAAGCTACTCTAAATGATATGAAGAAATCTTCTCCTGTAATCAATCAACCCACTATTGATAAAAAAATATAATGAAAATCTACATCAACGACGATATCGTGAATATATTAACTCTTAATTGATACAAATGTAATCGATAAATTATATAATGAGTCAGCAAAATCATTCAGCAATCAATTACGAACTAATAATTATAAATTTTCATATTGCAGCCTCCAATTCATGCACATGGAACAGTAGATATTTGCACAGTTTTAGGAGTTAGCGACGAGACACAGATTTCAAATAGTTTTGATGAAGAACAAAAAGAATCCTTAATAAAAAATTTAGTTTTGAAGAACTATAGAAAATATGGATGTTAAAAATAGTGATATTATAAAAATTCTGACATCATAATTCTTTATGGGGTTTTTCTTTGGGAGAGACTGATGGGTATATCTGGAGATCAGATTAGCTGAAAGATCAATTAAAAAGTTCTGTTCCTGTTATAATTTATTATTATGTACCTACTTGATCCAGGGAATCCAACTAGAGTGAGACGTTTATATAAAATGGTAGAAGACAAATTTCATACATAAATAGTGGTATAAACTTAGAGTTAGAGAAGAAATTAAGAGATAACCTTATTGTTGTTATTGGAAAGACTATTTTTAATCTGATGGAAAGGTAAGCAAAATATATAATGGAAACATGGCAAGAGTTAAAAAGTTACAGTGAAGGTGAGGGAGAGGAGTAGTCTCAACCTCTTGATTGAGTTAGGTGCCCAAGGTAGCAATCGAAGATAGTATGGACTATGTTGGAAATGTCGACCGCTTCAGTGAAATTTTTCCTGAGGTTGAGCAACAAGAAGAAATCGTGGTGACAGCCTACCATCCTGAAACGGTTGATGTGGCAGTGGTTGAGGCAGACTTGCAGGCTCGCTCTCAGCAGAATTGACAGACTTTATGGATTTGGGTGAGGTCAAGATGGGGACGACTGCCTTGGCTGAGGAAGACTGGGCAGACAACTGGAAGAAATACTATGAACCAGCTCGTATCACCCATGACTTTGACTATCGTGCCGTCTTGGACAGACTATGAGGCGACTGCTGGCGAAAAAGATTATTAAGCTAGATCCGGTATGGCTCGGGACAGGAACTCATCCCAACTACCAAGATGAGCCTCGCCTGGAACAGGTCTTCGTGAGGGGAAACAGTGCTCAGATGTGGGACTGGATCAGGCGTCCTCTCTATTGCTAGCTCGCTACTTGGTGCTAAGGAAATTTTCGCCTATGACCTAGATGATGTGGCAGTTCGTGTTGCTCAGGAAAATATTGAACTCAACCCTGGTATGGAAAACATCCATGTAGCAGCAGGAGATTTGCTTAAGGGAGTTGAGATTGAGTCAGATGTGATTGTAGCTAATATCTTGGCGGATATCCTCATTCATCTGACAGACGATGCCTATCGTCTGGTTAAGGACGAAGGCTACCTCATCATGAGTGGTATAATCAAGGACAAGTGGAACATGGTGCGTGAGTCAGCAGAAGCAGCTGGATTTTTCCTTGAAACCCACATGATCCAAGGGGAGTGGAATGCCTGTGTCTTCAAAAAAACCAAGGATATTTCTGGTGTGATTGGAGGCTAGCATGCAACAGTATTTTGTAAAAGGTTTGGCTAGCTCCCCAGTCACGATTGAGGATAAGGAAACCAGCAAGCACATGCTTTCAGGTCATGCGCCGAAGAGATGATGACCAGAGTGACCTAGTCTTTGATGATGGGATCAAAGCGTTTGGCGCGTGAGTTAATGTGAGGCGCGTCAGTTGGAGTTGATTGAAGAATTAGCTGACAATGTAGAACTACCAGTCCAAGTGACCATTGCATCAGGCTTTCCCAAGGAGATAAACTGGAGTTCATCACTCAAAAGGTGACAGAACTGGGTGTTAGTCAAATCTGGGCCTTTTCCCGCAGACTGGTCTGTCGCAAAATGGATGGCAAAATTGGGAAAAGGTCGAAAACTGAAAAATTGCCCTTGGAACCCAAGAGCAAAACACCGCGTAACTTCGTTCCAAATGTCTGCCACGAGAAAAAGGCGGATTACTAGCACAACTATGGACCAGTTTGACCCACATCGTGGCCAGCCTATGAAGAGTCCTGCCAAGAAGGTGAAACGGCCGCTCTGATTCAGTCATGACTGGGATTGGAAGCTGGAGTAAACCACTCTCTTTATCTTTGACCGGAAGGTGGTCTCACCCGCAGAAATTAAGTTTTGAGCTAAGGAGCAGTCTTAGCAGGACTTGGCCTCATCATTTTACAGGCAGGCGCGCCACTTCACGCCTTATATCAATATAGTGTTTATTAGGAATTTAGAGAAGGCAGGAAGAAGGTGGAACAAAAACACCGTTCAGGAATTTCCCGAAAGAAAAGGAACTACAGGATTTAACAGCCTATATCTGAGCCGTGATTTCTTGCGTGCAATCCAACGAAGACATCAATCAATTTAAGCCGTGACTACAAGACAATCTTCATACTTTGAGAGTTTGAAAAGACCTTTGCAGATTGGAACAAGTTATATTCAGATGGAGCCATATCAGTGAGTGCGCCTTTATGCCTCAGACGATGAGACCTATAACCAATGATTTTTGCCAATATCATGAGCTGGGATGGAGTTTTCAAACAGGTCACTGGCATGTATGACTCTTCGGTGACGCCTTGGTGAAACGAATAGAAGAAGTCTTTGGACCGTTTGGGTGACACACATTTGACTGCAGCCATTCATCAAGCCAAAATTAAAATATATCTAGGGGCGTGATGTGGAGAAGGCCCAGCCGACCCAGTTTGGAGTGGAAGTTTTCCTGCAGTCCAGGACATTGTATGGATGCGGGCTGGGGACTTTTGAGATGGTGACTTTAGGCCTATGGCAAGACCTAAAAACAACATGACCTATGAAATTTCTACCAAAATCCACACGAGATGCTGAGGTTCGTGAAAATCTTTCCATTCCTTCTGAAAGGACAACATAAAATACGACAAAGCAGCTTGCTTAGCTCAGGTCAGGTCACAAACTCTTGGCAGATATGAAGGGCTACGACACCGGTTTTGATTATCTTTTAGTGAACAAAGTGGACCGTGCCATGTTTGATACATAGATTGACCTCGTCATGAAGGCCTTTGCCAGTTGCTCAGCGATATCTCAAACATGTTGCCAAGGTTAATGGTCTTGAAGATGACCTTTGCAGACTGGAAATTGGACTTGGACAGCGCCCTAAAGATCCTGGTGGCTAATGATGTTCCCTATGGTTGGTCATGAAGTCAGTAGAACCACTAGGTCAGAATATTATCAAGGAAAATTTGCTCTATCAAGAAGAGCGCGCTAGGTGAACTTAACTGCTAACAGTGGCAAAATTCAGGTGGATATGCTGTAGATCATATCGTGCACCCTTATGTCCTCATGAGCTGGACGGGCCGTTTGAGCAGTATCTGCCACCTTGATTCACCATGAAATCAGGCATTCTGGTCAATTTATCTTTCCTGACAATCACCAAAGTTACTTCAACGCCCATATGTCGACTACTGCGTCAGAAACGCCGTCAACCTTCAATGAATTCTTTGAAAGGCGTTGCGGACGCAATCGACAATCCGCGTCAAAAACGTTTGCTCTTGCCGCAACCGACAGTTCTCGCCCATAATTTCATCACGCCCACCTCTTGGAAGCAGCCAGCTGACGTAAGATATGTCATTGATTGAAGAAGGGAAACTTTTGGGTAAACAAACTCAGCAACATAATGAAGAGTTTTGTGTAGTTTCTGGGGAGATGCTGTGAAATTGATGATACAACTGACTTGGTCGCCAAAGCTCTATTCTTCTATAAGTTTAACCCAATTCACCTCTGCCGATGTGCAAATTTCAACTACTGCTATCTCCATCACGGAACAGTCGGGCGGGTTGATCGATGTAATAAAGGGTCGGGTGGCAGGCACCTTGCTTGGTCGGCTGCTTGATTGTTGGACGGATATCGGCGGACAGGGCCATCCGTGATACCATTCAATTGCTTGTCTATTTTTGATTGTAGTGCTCCTTTTCTAGTACTTGATTGGGAGAAATAAATCATAAAAGTGCAACAATAGAGCTATATTATTTGAATTTAGAATAATAGTGTGTATTAAAAGTTTATAAAACTTTGTCTTCAGACTCTGCATCATTAGATCTGTCAGTTTATATCTTATCGTGACGTTAGACTAGAAATACTTAGAAAAGGACAGAGATACTAGATATGTCAATAAAAAGCAACTTATTTATCATTGGAATTACTATATGATTATATTTTATGATTTGAAATTCAGTCAACCTATTTCTTTAAAAACTTATCAGGAGGCTATTCAGTATACTAAATAATCAATATGAAAATGCGCTCAAACTTTAAATGGCGACGAGTTTAATAAATCTACATTAATAAGTCATCCCTACTAATAAAGTTTATTACATTTAAAATATATGATTCAAAAAGTCCTGATGATCTAATATTTAGATATAGCTACAGTGAAAAGGATGAGATTACAGCCTTTTATAAGAAAATGAATATCCAAACCGTTTGATCTTTCAGTCTATCAAAATAGTAGTAAATCACTTCTTTAGAACAAAAGGAAGTTCTGCTAGTCTTGAAATCCTTTCATTTTAAAGATAGATAATTCTGAAGGATTGTATAAATGACAAGAAACGACTCGAAATTGATCCTTAGAAGATGAAAAGAGGTTAGATTTTTCAACCTCTTTTTAAATATAATAAATTGCCTACCATCAATAATGTCGTTTGACCTATAACCTTTGGTTAGTCCTCGCCAGCAAAGCTAACTACTGCAGCTGTCTTCTAGTTCAGATAAGCATTTCAATATAATATCTTTGAATATTTCTCCCTCATCGTCTTTTCCTTATTTTCCAACCCCATGAGCAGAAGCCTCATACGTATTTGAGTATTTAACGATACCTGGAGCATAGGCGTGACAGTGGTCTTACAGCTCTGCTTCGTCACGCGCAATGTGAGTAATACCACGGGCAGCGGGTGCTTACCCGCCGTATGCAGTCAGTCTGGTTCAAACAGCATGACATTAGTATTATTGATTTTACCACCGTGACCAAATTACTTTAAATTGAGCTTGAGCAACGTATACAAATTACCACCGACATTAATATGATATATATTGCTCCTCTATAATTATATCCAGTGTAGTAGGAGCGACACAGCGTTATTTACAACATTCAAGTCTCAAAATCAACTTTGGAAAGCTACAACTAACTTCTACTTATTTAGATACATCAACTACAACAACAAAGAAACTTTATCTATGACAATTAATAAACTACTTTCTCAGCTATTTTCATGTTGTAATCTAAAACTCAACCTTAAAACCATAGACAAGCGTTTTTGATTGCAAAATAAATCACTCAACCTGCTATAACATTCTTTAGATCAATAGTTCCTCAGTATCCATGATACTAAACATTCATAAAAATTCAGTAAAGGTTTATATTAAGTCGTGATAGGTTTTAAAAGTCCTATCACATTTCAGCATACAATTTATGAAATTTGTATTAAACAAATAGCGATTTTTGAAATTAACCCTCTGGTGAAAAAACTGTCTGAGACTAACATTGTTTGTCTCTTATAATAGTAACTGAAAGAATATTATATAATAGATGTATGATTAGGGGTAGGCTGATATATCAAGAATTGAAAGAAAATAACAGAAAACCAAGTTATAGTCAAAGAACCAGTGGTTACTTGGAAGCATAGGGATCAGTCCGAAATTATTATTAGTTTTACCAATTTATTCAAAGGATCAGAAAATTATTACAAAGGCAATTTCAATTTACTCTTTATGATTATTTCTGATAATTGGATACCGATAAAACTCAAATAAGCTGGGCTTCAACATATTACGTTCTTTTGGGCACTTATTATCTCTTATCTATATGATAATAACACTCTTTATTATCAAATTATGGCTGATATCAAGTACATTATCGATCAGTTTTCCTTGAAAAGAAGGATACAGCTGGTTTTCAAGCCCAGTATGAAGATTACAAGTACATGCGCATGGGCAGATCTCTTGACCAGGGAGCGTTTATCGTCAGACTTTTCTTGGAGTCAATTTGTAGGGGTGTTTTAAGGATCCTTGGTCAGCTGTTTAAAGAATTTCAATTCGATTTATAGATGATGAGGTAGCCAGTCTTTAGAACCTGTTTTGAGACAGTGGATCCAACATTTTAGCCTCTTGGATAAAGTCCTTGGTTTTGATAGAAGAGACAGAATTTTTATAAATTTTCCAGTTTTAGATCTTATCCTATTAGAAATCCTGCTTCTTTGCTCGACCCAGGCAATGGTTACAGATGACGAGAAAAGCAATTCAATCTTTCAATATTAGATTTCTGATTATTAATCTTGAAAACTTACTGAATTTTAAACATTTCTTGAAACTTTTCCTTTTATTATAGACTAATACATAGTTTGAAAAGGATATCATGAAAAAATTTGTTTGCTGGAATTAATCGGTATATGCTTGTGTTCATCGGAACAGGGCTGTTGTTTTGGAAATGGTGAAGGACTTACATTTTCTTAGGTTACTCTTGCTTTTGGTTTGTGTCGTAGTAGCCTTCTCATCAGAACTGTTTCAAATTGCTCACTTAGACTTAGCTATTTCTATCGCTATATTTTATTATCAAATAATTTATCATCTTCAAACTTATAAACTTCATTCTTATAGACCAAATGATTTAGTGCTTTCCTTACATCGGATCTATACTCTTCCTCTTATGAAATTGATATATCAACTGCAAGTCTTGTTAATACTTTATGATAAATAACTATCTTTAGTAGTTTCTTATTTAAAATATTATAACATTCTTGTTTTATTATTAGTCATCATGGCTATCAACAAGCAAAATAACAAATCTAGTTTGATGATCAGTTTATCATTATTATGATTCTAGCTAATATTGACATCCTGGACTTTCTGATAAACCCAGCTCGTAAACTTGGCTCCTATATTGTTAGGTTGGCACAGCTTTCTTCAGCAAATTTAGATTTTCATCCTTGCAATCATTGATGGCGATTCTTTTGTATTTAAAACTTCAGAATATTGAATTTTTAAAAAAGCGCGCCATAAATAAAGACAGGGCTTTTCATCTTTATGCTCAATGAAATTGAGAGCAGGCTGTACGGTTATCAACACAACATAGATAGAACTGACGAAGTCAACTCAAAACTTACTGTTTTGAGGTTATTATGGATAAGACTGACAAAGTCAATTACCTATATCTCTGACAGGAGTGACATTGTGTGGTTGAAGATTTTCCAGTATTAACTGATTTGTCAATTTCTCTGGATAGAAGTCATATTGGAAGGCGTTATTCTTAATCCTTCTTAGTTCGATCTCCATGGTTGTAATGAGGGTCGATTGAAATTACTTACTTATGATGGGTACCACAAATTCTCAAATAGCGAGGGTCTATGGGGTGTGCGTCTTTCCCATTAGTGCAGTTTTTATTGAAATCTCCGCGTTCGGTAAGTTTGAGGATTTGACTCCTTTGAAATTTGTCCGCAGAATATAGGAAATATAAGTCGTATAAAGTCAGGTTATGAGCAGTGATTGGGCAAAGGAGAATAAATTCAAGACAGTTGGTTGATAAGAAATAATCATTTCTATGACGATTGTCCAAAGTTCGAGACTACAAGTTATACTCAGAAATGTAGATTGGTTTCTTTGTTACCTAATATTTAAGTTTTCATTTCTTCTTATTGTGTATGATTTTCTTTCTATTTTTAAACTTACTCGTTAGTTTGTCCTATTAGAGAGGATATGGAGTTGAGGAAGGACGCAGACACCTTTAGCTTATAAATGTGACTCATTTAGAGTTCTTTGAGAATGATCCCGGTTGATAATAGACAATGTACTCTGGCCTTGACTTAGGGTTTCAGCCAAATGAAGAGGACATCTGATTTGAGTATACATTCTTAGTCCCTTTGGCGACCCGTCAGCATCATCAAGACAAGGGATTTTAAAAGGTGACTCTGGATCCAGTTAGAAACGATAAAGTCCAAAGTCTCAAGGTCAAGCTGCGTCTTGGATGAAGGAGGTTTTGGACTCAAAATAACCTAGTCGATATATATTAATTTTGCCAGCAAGGCCTTGGAAGTTTCAACAGCCAGGTAACACCACGTTCCATAAGCTTGGTATTGATTGAGCCATATTGGCTCTGCTAGGATGAGATTTCCCCAGACAGGGTGCATAGTCGTAGCTAAGCTTGCTTCTTTCAATGATTCTTCATCAGCTGTCATGCAGGTGGTTTTCAGAGACATCCCAAGTAAAAGCGATGCTGATCATGATGGTAATCACAACCCATGGTGCGGACAAACATAGTTTTCTGTGCAAATGGCGATATTACTCTTAGGGTTAGAAATTTCTAGAACTGGTAGTTTGAAGTCCGTTCATGAGTCGTCAACCATCGTCGCTCTGCAAGGCGATCCGGGAGGGTTTCCTTGAGGCGAACATATTTGAGCAGGAACCCATAAATCTGGCAGCTCTTGGCTCATGGTTTGAAAATCCCAGGCTAAACCATATTTCCAGCAGTCATATTCATGTAGGAAGGTTTCCATTGAGATAGCGATGATCCAGGTAGGAGCTCTAAGTAGTCCTTAGATAGCTTTGATGTCTCCCAAATCATGAGTCCTTCACACCTAATAAATCTAAAAATCTACTGGCTTGGCGATTTGCAGATGATAATTATGACCGTATTAGAAATTTAAATTTTCTTCATAGTAGAAAGTGGTGAGCTATCGAAAGTAAATCTTTTTAGACTAAGTTCTGTGAAAATTAGACAAGTTCCCGTTTGTTTTGATTTCTTTGAGGCAAAAGAAACATCAAACCTCTCACTGGAGATAAGCCTCTAAGCCATGGCATGTGGAGTGTGGGCGGTTAGTCTCACAGCCAGTACCGTGTGCCACATTATGGCAGGTCAAGTCTTCTCTGAACATGATCAGCATGCATGGCT
>BNJU01000714.1_pt1 | contig 15532 bp, 9 predicted proteins | sample 8539281 | NCBI WGS metagenome assembly BNJU01 (sample SAMD00202456, study PRJDB9452) | human saliva metagenome | isolation source: human saliva | place: Japan
ATAGATCAAGAGAATACAGATCTCTGAAAAGAAGTTGGAAGCATGGATGAAGGTAAAGTAGGATTTACACTGAAATGCAGGATATGACGACATGTGTGTCAGAAACATAAGAGGTGGATAGGAATTAGAGTAATTTTACTAAAATAATAATATGTTGACATACAAATAAACAAAAAGAATATATAATTAGTAGAGTAACTGTAAAATTATAAAAAGATAAAATTTTAGGAGGACATGGTTAAATTCGAATATAATTTATTTTAGTGGTACAGGAAAATACTGGAACAACAGAGCATCATCGAAGAAGGAGCAAAAAGCTGCAGGAGCAGCAGGAAGTAATCTCTGAGATTCAGCTGACGAAAGTTCAGCAGATGCTGATTGTGTGATTCGGACTCACCCGCAGGGATTCAAAGAAGTACACCTGCAAGTTGGAATTATACGAAGGAGTAAAAGAAAATTAGTTGGAGAGCAGGACTTTTGTTCAAAGACCGATCAGAGGAGGAGTTCATGAGTATGTGGACGCAGGAATTAGACAACGCAGATGTATTCTGTTGGAGTATGAGTGTATCAAACACTTGCTCCCAGATGATGATGCAAATCGAAAAATGTAAGGAATATGAAAAGCAATAGTTAGCTAATAGTTGAGTATAGTTTCATTTCAATGTTTATAGCATGAGATGAAACTTTTCTTTATATTATTTCTCAAACAGAGCAATCAGAATATACCGCTCCCCATTATCCAGCTTTTCCTGCTTTATTTTATTCTTTCAAGAGGAAGATATTCGAGATATATGTTTTTCAGTCTTTTAAATCCTTCTTTTTCAAAAGTGTTTAAAAAGTAACATTTTCAGGTATTGAAAATATTATTTTTAATGACTTCCGTCGATTAAAGGTGTTACTGATTTCAGATTTTTCTTCGTTTCTATTTTACTGTTTTCAAAAAGATCTGAAATAAATTTCTTTTGTTTTCGACATCGGTACACAAAATCCTGTACCGGTTCCATTGACTGCATTTACCATCTGTTTCTGTAAGTCTATTATCTCTTCACTAATATCTTTTATTTTCGTAAGAATAAAATCTGCGAGATATCATAGCCTGTTTAAATGTTGTATTATAAAATAGTATAAAAGGATAGTTTCTTCCTGCTTTATTCCATATTTTACAGCAATATCGAGTATGTTACAAAAGGAAAGAGATATGGAATTTTTACCATACAATAATGAGGCTCCTGTCTTTTCATGAAAATATTCCCACAGTCAAAAGAAGTTTTATTAGATTTTCAGGTTTTATATACTTTCCATGATGAAATTTTCTAAGACTTATTTTCAAATGAGCGTATCAACCTTATTCTGTCTGAAAAACAGTGAGTAGATTTTGTAAAACTGTTATTCCATATTTCCCATATGAAATCCTTTTCCTTCTTTGAAAAACTCCAATATCAGATAATCACACATTCCAAATGAGAAACTTTTCAATCAGTATATCTGCAACATTGTGAGTTGAAGATTTTATATGTTTTCAACTTGACAGTAAAGTTCCAGTTAAAATATTTTTAATGAATAAGCAAATTGAAAGCATTATAATCCAACTTTCCTACAATTTTCTCCTGGAAAAGGAAATCCCAGAGTCACCCTATTAGGCTAGGAGTCAGGCATCAAGATGCGAAATATTGATTTTATAGGAAGGAAGTAGTGAATGACAGTATAGAAAAGGCGCGTCATCCTTCAGTTCAGAAGTTTTCATATCTTCTATATATATGTGGATAGTATCTGTCCTGAAATTCCCTCTATTTTCAGTTTATATACAATGTCATAAAACAGATTTTATTAAGTCTCAAAATACTCTGATCCGAACCATAGCAGCATTTTTAATTACAAATCCTTCTGTTTCAGGTCGAACATTATATGATTTTCTTTATTTTCCCCATAACTTCGATATTTCCAGCCAACACCCTTAGTCCGGAAAGCAGGCATTGATCCCAAAACCAAATGGCTTCAGAAGTTCTATTGTCTTGAAAAATCATGACATCGCATTGGAATCTGCTTATCAATACTACACTTATATCATCTTCCTTCTATGGATCTTTTGCATATTCATTAATTTTTCTTTTAAACAGTTCAATATTTTAATTGAATTAAACCGCCGCCCTGAATGGCCACTGAACCAATAAATAATTCAGACATACTTCGGAGAGCTTGTATATTGAAACCTGCAAACTACTTTCTGCATGATCCCGACTGCGATTCTTCGTCTCTTTGACCCATAACAATGAGAGCTGTAGTAGTATATACTTATTTTAGAAGCTGCAATTTGCTATAATCCTGATGATATTCCAGGGAATAGTCAATGATTACAAAAGTCTCAGCTGATTTAGTCAACATCAATCATTTCCACAATTCTATCTGAAAGTTCTTTCTCGCTCAAAATTTTTATTAATCAGTTCTTTACTATACTCATTTCGGTTATTGCCGGGAGTCAGCAGTTTTATCTACCATTTTTGTATCCTTAAGCCTTCCGGCGGCATTTCTTAAATACAGGTGCAATTATAAAACCCACATCATAGGTTGAAATATTCTGACTTTGATTATTTTCCTTTATTTTCACCGCTATTAATAGTCTATGCAGCAAAAAGGCAAGCCTCTGTTTTAGTAAAAGGAAGCCTTTCAAGTCCAAATCTTGTAAGAATACGGTTTGTCTGACAGAAGTGGAAATGATGTTTTATGATAGTTCTATGGATACAAGATCCAGATATTCAAAGGCTTCTTTACCGTAGCTTCAAAAAGTGACAGTGTATAAATACAGTTCACACCTGTCAAAGTGATTCAAATGTATATCTCACTTTTCAACTTTTAGGATTAATGACTGCTAGTGCTTCAGGAACTCCTTGAAGATTACGGTGTGTCTGTTATAACTCGGAAGATGTGTGGAATGGCAAATTTTATTTCCTCTTCAAAAGCAGTAATCCACAATCCCACAGTAATGACAAGCTCTCCACCTGAACTCTTGATCAGCATCATTATTCAGGCCATACCTTCATCCCTGATATAGGAACATGTAGCATGACATTTTCTGCCCCTCAGTTCTTTAGTGCCAGATACAAAACGGCAGTTGAAGTGATTCCGCAACATCGTAGTCGCTACATATCCATCATATTTTTATTTTTCCGGATAGCCTTCTTATAATTTTAACAGATTTTTCCACATCATGAGTTTATTAGGATTTTGAAGATTTTCCAGCTAGGATTTAAGAAAATCCTCATTCTCCAGTGAGATTTTATTCCTTCGAAAATAGTATTTTCGGCATATCTTTATCAACAGGAATATTATTTATTTTATATCTCTTTATCTTTTGAATATATATATTCCATTTTGTATTGCATATTAACTCCTAGATTTTTAAAATATTATTTCATATCTACTTTTAACATATTATTAATATAAAAGAAATAGTAAAGTCACTAATATTAAAAACAAGGAATAATCAAATTTATTACAAATTTTTAATAAAGTCTTGTTAAAATATAAAATATAATATAATAACAAAATAATAAATTAAAAATTATTAAAAATATAGGAGGTTAATTAGTGGAAAAATTAAAAAGGTGAAGGGATTTACACTTACTGAGGTTTTAGTTTATATGTCAGTTGTGGCAGTTCTTTTTACAATTGTTTCTGTCAGCAGCAAAACCACAAAATGAAACAGAACTTTGCAGTGGCAAAAAGAAAATATAGGTATGTTCATAAGAAAAATTCAGCAGCATGCAGCAGAACAGGAATGGAATATACACTGGATTTCAGATATCTAAAATACTGTATTTTTATGGAAGAAACAGCCGGAAAAAGGATATAATTGATAAAATGGCTACTCAGGAAATTTTACATATGACAAATAATACTGATAAGAATGCTGATTTATGCGAGAAGGACAACAGATGAAGGTAATTTTGAGGGATTTTCTGTCTATCTTTTAAATAAAAAAGGAGACAGGATTTATTACCGCATTTCAACAAATACAATAATGCTGCAAAATATCCCATAATAAGCTATTTACAGGGCAAAAACCTATAAATGTAAAGGATGATTATACAAAATCACATTTATGGGAGGAAGAGCTGTAAATGAAAAAGGATTCTGGAATAATGAGTATTTTCCTGTCAGATAAAAACTGCAATAAGCAATATTTTTAAAACATCTGCAATAATAGCGGACAGGCATAGTTTTCTATATTTTCACATTAACTTTGTAACTTATAAGGAGAACTTTTAGGCGAACAGGTGCTTTACGTAAAAATGGACGGAAAGACAGGCTCTGTGCGAAGGTAAATCACAAGTCACCTGAAACAGCAGGCTTTCCATAAAATAGTAAAAATTTTGATTACGGATTTTACTTATAAAAATATAAAATAAGGAAAGTTGTTGAAAAATGGTTCCTCACAATTGAAGGGAAAAATAGTGGGGTATAAGGGTTCAAAAACTCAATGGAATGAGGAAATACATTTTAAATATATTTGATGAACTTTTTATTACAGAGGACAATCTGTATGCTTTTTCACTGCGGCACTGGGAGAAAAGTCTGAAAGTGGGAAAGGATATGAAGGACAGGTTTAAATATACAGGCTTTGTACATCTTATTGTTATTTCCAGGCTCACATATTGGCCTTTGTAATAATGGGAATTGTAGAAAATACTCGACACGTTGAATATTAAATATAGAATAAAGTATATAGCTGCTCTTGTGGCACTCTTCTCTTTCACTGTACACTTGCAGGAATGTCGCCCGGAATACTTAGGGCGTATATGTGGGAGCAATGATGATATGTGCAAGAATTTTGAGCAGGAAGACAGTAAAAATCACTGTTTGTTTCACTAGTTGTCATACTTGTGCAAATCCATATGCAATATTTGATATATTCTATGCAGCTGTCCCTATATGGCGTAATTGCGATAATATTTGTTTATCCGCCAGAGAAAACTGTAAGAAATAAAGTTTTTAGGAAAAATGAAGGGCAGGAATTTCCAAAGATACTGTAAAACTTCTGCTACTGAGTCAGCCATCACAGGTTACAAGTATCCTCTTTTTCCTCTATTATTTTGATAAACTTCGTTATTTTCCTTTTTACTTAACATAGTAGGAGTACCTCCTGGAAACTATTCTGATAGAAGTATTATTTTTATTACGTTATGCATATTCTTTATCACAGGTGTTGAATATTTTATTCGTTCCATTGGCACAGATTCTTTTGATAACGGTTTTGAAGGATTTACTTTTACTGGAAACAAGATTCCACTTTTCACAGGCTGACATAAAAGGAAAGGTGGATATATATCTGTTGTGGTTTATTATATTATTCTAGCAGTACTATTCTGCGCATGACAAAAGTCACGCTGCAAATGGATAAACAGAAGAAAATACAGGAAAAAGAAAGCCAAGCTTTCATGAAAGGAAATAACAAATGTTTGATATGATTTCACATGAAAAATAAAATGAAATTAAAAATGAAAAAGCTACACTATACTGTTAAATTATATGAGAGGTGATGAGAATGCTCGTTGAATTTAGAAAAATGTCATGAAAAACAGGGAGCTAGTGTAGAAATTTCTGAAATAGTAAAAGAAATTTTGTACTTGTCATGTTGGAATTATGTCGTTAGCGAAAATATTTCAATGTCTGAAAGCGTTCAAAGTTCAAAGGAAAAATTCTAAAAATATTGAAGCACAGTCAAAAATATATCTAGGAAGATGAAGAGTTTATATTCTATAACTTATCAGATCGGTTTTAGCAAAGTCTCAAGGAGCCCTAGCCTGATAAGCCGCCAGATGATAATGACAGAAGTGTAGATGTAGGTCATCAGGAGAGACTTCGAACAAAGTGAGGGAAGAACTGGCAGATTGTTTTGCAAAGTCCTTCAAAAGAAGAAGCTGAAAAGACAATGGTATGGGTGGAAGTACCAGCGGGAGACTATCAGGATGGGAAGAAGGTTTCTGATACGGAAAGAATACAGGTGATTAAATGTATTGGCATCTGATGTAAAGGAGATATTCAGGAAATATAAGGCGCATGAGAAGCTCTCTTTATAAAGCGTCTTATTGGCTATACATGGAGAGTGTCAAATTCTGAAGCTTTCATAATACAGGGCGTGCCATAGATATAAAACCTAAGAAAACTCATGGATAGTGGAAGGAAGAGTGCTTTGTAGGTAAGAGTGGGATCCACATGAAATCCCTTATTCTACAAAAAGCCTAATGGTGATGTCGTAAAGGTATTCAGAAAAAGAGGCTGGGTGCGGGGTGAAAAATTTAGAAAGAAAGATTATATGCATTTTGATTTAAGGAAATGTAAAAAGATTATATAGAAATGAGATTGTCTCAAAATAGTAAAACTATAACAGATGATATAAAAACTATATTTTATTCATTTACTAAAATTTTCACCGACGTAAAAAAGTCATTCATTAAGAAAAGTCAAAACTCGCCTTTCGGCTCCAAACAGTTGACTTTTTTCTAAAATTCATTTGCTGTTTGTATTGTGAAATTTATAACACTCATAAAATATAGTTTTTACAATCTTTAAAATTTTTCATTTGAGACAACCTGATATGATTTCGTATATTTTTAGATAATCTTTTTACATTTCATCAATGTTTTCAATATCTTCAATACATTGTAAGTGATTTCTCTTGAAAAACAGGTGAAAAATAGAAGTTCGAGATTTTCTTCAAAATTTTTTCAGGTAAAAATTTTACATTGTTTCACAAAAGCTGTATCAATCTTTTTCTCCCGGATGAGCAGGACTGTTTATGGCAAAAATCATATCAAAAATATGAAGCAAGAAATTTGAAATTCTATGATTAACACTCACTGAATCCTCTTGTCATAGCTTTTTTATCTGGTTAGGGTATGAAGGTAATGATGAATCAATAAGCTTCAGCTGATGATTTATAATGTTTTTCTTCAACTGTTCAGGGTAATCAAATGAATACTTTTTCCTTGTATTTTGTCAGATTTCCATTTTTATCGTATAAAATCCTGCATGTACGCAAATTATGCCACATGCATGTAGTATATGAATTTCTGGCCTGACATTTTATAGCTACATCTTCAATATCCTGCATAAAATCTTTCATATTTCTATAAAGAATATCAATTTCTATTCCCGTTATTTCAAAATGCAATTGTCTTCGTATTCCCAAAAATGATTTCCTATTTCCATATATTTACAAAATTTATTTAAAAATATTTTTCTATCTTTTTCATCGACAGGCGAATTTTACATATACATAACATCGTAATCTGATTTTTCATCATAATTTTTCTCCCTGCTCTTGAACCACCAAGGGCAATTGCTTCAACTTCCTTTAGTTCAGATAATTCTTTGAATAGTAATTCTACCATTATTCGCTTCCTCCTGTTATTATTTCCCGAATTTATTTGATAAAAATTATAATATATATAAATTATCAAATGGAAAACAGATGGTAAATTACAGATTACCGAGTGGGAAAATGAAAAAATGAAACTTGACAAAACTTAAAAAGAAACTATAGAATAACCACAAAAATAAAGTATACAGAAGAGAGGGTAAGAAAAGAATGATTGAATTTTTAAAAATATAAAAAGTAAAATTGAATTTATCATTTTGGAGGATGATGCACTTCAATTGGAAAAATATTAAAAATTTCAGGTAATTACTTATTTTTGATTCTTATGATTCAAAATAATAAAAAGAAGGTATAAAGCTTTTTAATAAGTGAAATAAAAAGAGTTATTTTTAAAAAGCGATTATATTGAAAAATTAGAAAATAAAAATGAATTGAAAAATCTATGAATATAGGGAAAAAGAATGCAATTAATAATTTAAATAAGATAGATGCCTGAATATAAACACTATTTGAAAAATATGAAAGAGAGGAGAATAAAAAGGTAAAAGATGATATATATATAAGATTTCATTTTTGTTTGTTTTAATATATTGTAGTTTATATATTTATAAAATTGTAATAAGAGAAGATATTCAGAAAATACCTATATGCATATAAATGAGTATTATTTATTAAGTAGTTTTGGTTGATGAAGAGTCAAATTCAGTAAAAATAGTAAATAAAAACTTATAATAGTTGTATTATTGTACAAGATCTTTTTAATTATGAAGACAAATATAGTTTGTAGGAAAAAGTAGGAATAGAAAATTATGATTATCTTGATTGTGAAGAAGAATTGAAATACAAAGGTTATTTTATATAAATTTTTGATAATAAGAATGATGCAAAAATTTAATTTAACTGAAAAAGAAATAAAAATAAATTTCGTCTCAAATAAAATATTTAAAAAGCTAGAAAAATTTTTGAATGAATATGGAGAAGGAATTTAGCACCAGTAGAGGAAGCAATAATAATTGGAATATTTTACAAACATTAATAATAATATAATAATTTTTAAGGGCTGCTAATATTTTATTTGCTAAATTTAAGAATGAATCGAAAGTCTTAATTTAAAAGACTGTATATATCATTGAAGTATATCTGAAAAATCTTGGACAAATAATTTGAAAAACTAATTTTCTTTAGGGCGTGTCTGAAAACCCTGAAATCAGTGATATTTTTTAATGATTATCAAATAAAATACTCATACTCAGTTTAAATCATTGCAGCAATATCTACTACAATAAAAGAAAAAGTCATAGGAGGACTCTACTATGCAAAAGAAGATACGAAGTTTCAACAGTAGTTGGAGATGTTGAAATCAGCAGAAAGCTGAAGAAAGTCCAATAAACAGGGACTTAGGAAAAGCCAATGAAGTAATGAAGGACACTCATAGCAGAACAAATATCAATGTAGAGCCAGACTATTGAGTATGTGACTAATCCTGGTAAAGCTGAAAGAGGATATTGAAAGCTAAAAAGAGATATCAGATGTAACAACAGCAATAAAGGAATCAATCAAAGCGATAGAGGAGATGACAACAGAAATTTCTTTTGGATGGCTGTGAAAATTGTGAAAAATGATAAAAATAAAAAGGTACAAGAGTTTTTAAAAATTCTACTACAGAAACATTTGAAAAATGGAATGATCTATTCTTCCAGATAATTATTGGGTAGATGAAAGAAAATGAACTGGTTATATTTTTTGAATAAGAAAGGACGAATTTAATACAGTGACTGTGGAAAGTCAGTTACAGAAAAAGAATGAATCGACCTGTTAGACATTGTATAATGAAGAAAAGTTTGTTAAAAGAAAATCAGATGACAGTACCATATAAGAAAAATATGGATATGAACAAGTCTTTTCAGGAGTTGATGAATAAAATGCTGGAAAATAAAAAGATATTACTATTTATTAATTTGTTAGTTTTGAAATTAGTGTTTCCAATTCAAAAATAATGATATAATCTTGGATTATGAAAAATTTACAAAAATAAAAATAATGGAGGTAAAAATTGATATAAACGGAATTGGAGAAAGAAGAAGAATTTATTTCTATGACAACGGAGAGATTGAAGATATTTCATTTTGAAGACGATGGGACTTTTTTATTGAAAAATTTAAGATTAATGTAAAAAAGATATAGATTTCTTAAATAATATTTCTTAAAAGCTATAAATAGTGTTGGAAATGATAAAATCGAATATATTCAAAAATTATAAAAATATAGAACTGAAATTAGTAAGAAAGATAAATTTGAAATCAAAGGTTATCAAGAAAAGAATACTATGGAAATATAGAAAACACAGCAGTATTTAACAAAGAAAAATGAACATAAACTATACTCAACTAGTTGAAAGTAAAGAACTTTTCTTTTTAGAAAATAATGTATATTTTTATGAAATTAAATATAAAGATAAAAGTCTTTATGATTTCAAATTTTAAAGATAGTTATGAAGATAGTGAGATTAAAAAAATTAATAGAAATAATATCAAAACCGTTATTTATTTTGTATAATGAAAAGGAAATAAAAATTCCATTAAAGGTTTTCTAGTGAAAAAGATTATACCGCATGTTCAGATTGAAAAATAAAATTTTTAGATAGTTCTCACTACGATTATTCAAAATATACTTTTACTAGATAACAGGGAAGTAATAAAAGAAAGTTTTGAAAAACTGAAATGATAAATCAGTTAAATTTGAAAGAAGAGAGATATAAATTAGGAGATGATTTAAGTAATTATTTTGAACAGAATTTTTCAAGATTTGAATAAAATATCAAAAAGAACTTAGTATATTGTACAAAAATTCATTAGATGAAATTACTGAAAAAGAGAAAAATAATTCAAAAATTTTTGTATTGTATAATAATGAAAAATTGAAAATCCAACAATATATAAAATTTACTATAATTCTATAAATCTCACATCCTAATAACTAACCAAGATAAATATATTGACAATATAGTAAATAAGCTGGAAAAATTGAAAATGCAGCCTCAAAGGAAAGTTGTAACACAAAAACAAGGTTAGTCAGAAAAGTAATCCCTCATAATAACTATATTGAACGTGAATCTAATTTGCCTGAAATTTTTCATAAGTTATGAACATCATGAGACAAACGAATCTTATAATAAAAATTTTCAGGACTTTTTATATGATGTGTTTCAGAACGAAGATAATTGTAATGATATAAATTTTTAACTATGAAAATTTATATTTTTGAAAAATTAAGGATTATGCCTTATTTGGAAATATAAATACATTAAATAATATTTCAAAAAATTTTTAAAACCAAAATATAATTATATTGGGAATACAGTGGAAGAAGAGGTAAAAAGATTGGTATAAAAATATAATGAGAGTTTGCAATTATGAGAAATTAATAGAAAAGATGAAATTTTCCAAAAATTTAAAAATAAAAACAAATGCTAAAAATAATAATTATTTTTTCTTTCGTATTGAATTCTGTATGTTAAAATAAAAAGAGGAGAGGTTAAGGAGAGTAAATTTTTGGATTAGAAACATTTAGTGTATAGGTTAAGAAGTGCAGGTTCTAAATTACCAAAAATGAAGAGAAGGTGAAAATAAACAATGAAAATAAAAATACATTCTTGCTATTTGTACTTATAAATTTTTAATGGAGAAGTAAAAGAATTATAATTGTACTGACTGATTTCACTTAATGAAGATAACAAGTTTATTGATCTGCATACTGGAAAACAAATATGAAAATAAAAAGAAGGAATAAACAGAATGCAAAAGCTGTAACAGGAGGTCCACAGAATAATTATCAACCCTTTTTAGAAACAGAATGATCATCATTATTTTTGACAATGCTGTACTATCATTAGAAATCAAGAATGGAAGAAATGGTGAGCTTGAAAGCAAAATCAGATTCAATAATGAACTCTGGAAAAATATAATTATTTAGGATTAGATGGAGAAGTTTATATAGATGGTCCAGTCTCAGAATTCCGGGCTATTCAATGAAATTAAATTATAAAATATAGAAACCAAACGGGAGAACTTGAGTATATACAATAATGGTAAAATAGAGAAAGTCAATGTTAAGAAATGTATAGATAGATTTATCACATTTTTCTGATGAGTTTGAAAAATATGTAAATAGTTATGAAATTTATGATTAATACAGGAGAAAAATTTTCTCAGAAAGTTTAAAACTGAAATGGAAGAACTATCTCGTATACACCTAGTGGGAAACAGCATAAAGATTAGGAAATTAAAAATCGTAAATTATAGGAGGAAGGGAAGTGTTCGCAGTCCGATGGAAAATCTGATTCTGAATATTATTATCATAAAATGCAAAGTAAAACATATTTCAACATGGCGCAGTGGCAAGAACTCAATACGATTATGATATTAACGGAAGAATGCTAAGAGACACATTATAACAAAAGATGGAGAAATAGACAATAGATAGACACACTACGTTAAATAATACTAAAACTCATTTTAAATAACGGATTTATTATAAATTTTTAGCAAGAGATTAAAACTTAATACTTCCAAACAATACAAAATATTTTTATATCAAATTCGCCCATATAGCCTCTATAATCCAAAAATTTTCATTTCAGGCATAATTTATACCAAAAATTGATTTTGAGCTGTATAGATGTTATATGGCTTTTTAGATAATACTTTAAATGTTAGATAGTATTTTCAAACCAGTTTTCAAAATTTTAATTTTTAAATCTTAAATAAAAATTTGTTTGGTTATTAATACACAAATTGTATTTACATCTGTATATGATTGATGTTAAAATAATATAACTCTAAAATACAAATATTAGGGCAGGAAAGACTTGGCTAGAATAGTTACGGTACAACTATACAGATGAACTATGTAAATGGAAGCGTCGGAGCAAAGGCAGTGAAGCCCAGGCAAACAGCAACTTCTACGCCAACATCGAGTAAACGCCGGATTTACACGTTCAAGTAGTTCAACACACTCACATACTGAAAGTGCTGTAGTTAAGCGACAATGAAACCAATGAATGAAAATTCTAGCATTACCTACAACAATGTAAACAACATAACGTATCAGGAACACAGGGCTCAGGGTGGAACATTCATTTACAATAATGTGGCAAATATTCAGAAGGAAGCAGTTGAGTTAAGACACAGATACAGTTCTGAAAAGTTCAGGGCTTTGAGTGAGGCGCTGGAATAGGGCTCAAACGGACAACAGTCAAAATGGTACATGTGGAAGATTTCGGCAAACAGAAGTAACCAGAATACAGATGAAACAGCTACATCATAATGGAAGTTTTACTCACGTAAAATGAAGTCTCACAATAATACGAACAATGACACTTTCAGATTTAATCAGGAAGGTGGAAAAGTAACAGGAAACATTGGAAAGTTGAAGTATGCTCAAGACAGACATAAGTACTACTACTGGAAGCAGTAAAGAGTGAATCTGGAATAAGTGCAAACGAGTACCAAGCTCTGCAAACATAAATGCGAGCAGAACAATGGAAACAGGGCATTTGTAGATAATCAAAGCTACATTCGTTGTTGGAGAAGGAAGCAATCTTCATGTTGGAACAGTTGAAAATACTGGAGCTGTAATTGGTAAGGAAGGAAACATCTACATTCAAGATTGACACTATGTTGGAAAAAGATATCCAAAATATGATACAATGACAACAACAGGAGGTCTCAATAGAGTTTCACTTGGAGGAAACCCAAAAATTACAAATGTTGGATTTAATCAGGACAGCAGGGATAAACAGGCAGATTACAAGAACACAGCAGTTGGAGATGTTGAAATAGCAGAAGTTGAAGGAAGTCCAATCAACAGGGACTTAGGAAAGCCAACGAAGTAACTAGCGACACTCATAGCAGAACAAATATCAATGTGAGTCACAGGTTATGAATATCTTATCTAATCCTGGTAAACTGAAAGAGGACAAGCTGGGATGAAAGTGGCGCAGCCGGCGCCGTGGCAAAAGCGGCTTTGCGATACAATCGGCTCCAAAGATAGTTCCTTGACTTTTCGAGAACCGAAAGAGTTCAGGAAATGAAGAAACTAGGGCTATTGATACTCGAAGGAAAGACAAAAGAGCAGATAGCACAGGAAATGCAGATAAATATGGAGAAAATTCTTTTGTAAAGAACGGCAAGAAATTAGAAATTAACTCTATGTCAATTGTAAGTATCGAGTGACATCCCATGCAAAAATAAAATGAATGCAGCAGGACGGTAGTTGAAGATGCTCTGAGTATGGCCAAATGCGGACAATATTTCATCAGTACAGCAACTTTAACTCAAGTCGTGTATCGGACGAACTAACACATAACGTAACTGGTAAAGATACAGAACTACTAGCAAACTTTGAGAAGCAAGAGTTCAGGATTTATAGAGAAGGTAATGGATAGGGTGGTTATCTTTGCCAGAACTGGTGGAGGATTGAACTGGAACAGCGAAACATTGACGAAAGAGCAGAAAGATAAGGCTGGCTTAGTTATCAGGATATTGGAGGAAAAGTTAAAATATCGAATTATCTTAGAATATATAGAAGTGCAAAACAAGGTGAAGCCGTTCACTCGCCGAAGATGACTAGAAGTAGGAAAAGATATGAACTTAATTTCTAAATTAGAAAAAGAGTACACGATAAGTTAGGAATTAAAAAGTTATAACTTGCCAGATTCTCTCAAAAGTCGGATTTACAAGGGAGTTTAGCTGAAAATGTTATCGAAGGCTTTAGAAAATGAACTCACAGAATGAACTAACTGATCTTAAAAATGCTAGTGGAGATAACAAGAAAATAGAAGAAGAAATAATTCAGAAATATGGTATTTCTAATTCTGATTTAGCTAAACATGCAAGAAAAATGCATCTGAAAATAATAAAAGGAACAATTTTAAAAGTTCAAATGCAGAAAATCAATTTAAAAGAAATTTTAAATAACAAAAATTTGACTGATAATGAAAATTGTAGAAACAACAGAAAATTTGGTATCAGTCGTAACACTACGATTGAAAAATAATTCTCAAATTTCTCAGGAAATAATAAAAATGCTTCATTAGAAAGGATAGTAGCTCAAGATACTGATAGAATTGCTATTAAGATGAGATGGGAATCTCAATTTCTTAAAGATTTTTATGCAAATACTCAAAATTAACATAGACCACTTGTGGCATAGACGAAGACGATTGTGTATGGTATGCTGGAAATGATGGTAAATTATCATCTTCACAAAATAGTTTGGGAAAAAGGAAAGTTAAAAAGTCCTCTACAGCCAAACATTCACTAACTGGAAAGGTAGCTTTTTATTAATGAGAATTATATGTCAAAGGAGAAGATAAAGCAGCAATTTTTAGATTCATGGAATGGAGAACCTGCAGTTAAAAATTCTAATGAAATATTTGATACAAAAAGCTTTGGAAAAGGAAAAACTATACAAGTGAGAAATAATTTAACAGAAAGAGTTATAAAAGGATCAACATACAATTTTTGTCAGAAATACTCCAGATGCCTATGCGAGATCCAGTGTCACTCTAATGATGCTAAGATAAAGAAATGGAATAGAAGGAAAAGGGCCGATTCAATACCAGGCATAGATTATCATGCAGACGCTCCTTATAGTGTATGATGGAATTGATAAAAAACAGGATTAATTAAAGTAAGAGATCAAGAGAAAAAAGCTATACCATATGTAGTTTATGGACATGAAGTGAATCATGTTCCTATAATCAAGAAGGGATAAATGAAGCATTAACACCTATTATCAAATATATAGAGATGGAAATGGAATTCATTTTAGTGGGGAAAGAAAATTTGCACAGTATCAACAGATTCATTAGATGATTTCTATATAATGAAATTATAAATGATTTGAAAAATAAAAATTTTACAGCTTTATAATAAAGAGAGGCAAGATAGATACTGTACATTCAGAAATATTAAAAATTAGAAGATAAAAATTCAGATTATTACAAATTTTTAGAATTGAACTTGAAGAAAAATGAATAAAGCATTCACAACTACTGTGAATTTGAATATTCCGTTTTTGATTATCCAACTAATAAAGAAGAAATTAACACAACGGGAATAAAAGGTAGTAAATATGAAAAATCATCCACTC
>BNJU01002466.1_pt1:0-2500 | contig 15524 bp, 20 predicted proteins | sample 8539281 | NCBI WGS metagenome assembly BNJU01 (sample SAMD00202456, study PRJDB9452) | human saliva metagenome | isolation source: human saliva | place: Japan
AGGACTGGGACCAGGAGGGGATGCTGTGCCTGTATGAGCTGGTCAGTCACCATCCAGAGTTACTAGTTGGTGAACGTCGCCGATTATATGTGTGCTTTAAAACCAAATTCCGCAATCGCATCCTAGACTACATCCGTAAACAGGAAAGTCACAAGCGCCGTTTCGACAAAGAGCCTTATGAGGAGGTGAGTGAAATCAGCCATCGCCTAGGAGAAAAAGGACTGAGACTGGATGATTATTATCTCTTTCATGAGCTTCTAAAGAATTACAAGGCAAGTCAGGGGAAAGAAAAACAAGAACAACTAGAACGTCTGATGGGAGGAGAATGTTTCAAAGGACGCAAGGCACTTCTAGGAGAATTAAGAGTGGTATTGAGTGATTTTAGATAAACTGAAAATAGGCAAAAAATCCCTTGACAAAGTTTGAAAAGTAGGTATAATAGAAAGAGTTGAAAAACTCAAGGTCCGTTGGTCAAGGGGTTAAGACACCGCCTTTTCACGGCGGTAACACGGGTTCGAATCCCGTACGGACTATGTGTGTATCGCAGAGATGAAAAAAAGTAAAAAAAGTTTCAAAAAAGTGTTGACATAGGTCAACAGCTGTGATATACTAATATAGTTGTCGCTTGAGAGAGATTGAGTGACAAAGACCTTTGAAAACTGAACAAGACGAACCAATGTGCAGGGCACTATAACTAAGGTTATAGTACTGAACAATGAAAAAAACAACAAATCTGTCAGTGACAGAAATGAGTGAGAACTCAAACTTTTAATGAGAGTTTGATCCTGGCTCAGGACGAACGCTGGCGGCGTGCCTAATACATGCAAGTAGAACGCTGAAGGAGGAGCTTGCTTCTCCGGATGAGTTGCGAACAGGGTGAGTAACGCGTAGGTAACCTGCCTGGTAGCGGGGGATAACTATTGGAAACGATAGCTAATACCGCATAATAGCAGTTATTGCATGATAACTGTTTGAAAGGTGCAATTGCACCACTACCAGATGGACCTGCGTTGTATTAGCTAGTTGGTGGGGTAACGGCTCACCAAGGCGACGATACATAGCCGACCTGAGAGGGTGATCGGCCACACTGGGACTGAGACACGGCCCAGACTCCTACGGGAGGCAGCAGTAGGGAATCTTCGGCAATGGACGGAAGTCTGACCGAGCAACGCCGCGTGAGTGAAGAAGGTTTTCGGATCGTAAAGCTCTGTTGTAAGAGAAGAACGAGTGTGAGAGTGGAAAGTTCACACTGTGACGGTATCTTACCAGAAAGGGACGGCTAACTACGTGCCAGCAGCCGCGGTAATACGTAGGTCCCGAGCGTTGTCCGGATTTATTGGGCGTAAAAGCGAGCGCAGGCGGTTAGATAAGTCTGAAGTTAAAGGCTGTGGCTTAACCATAGTACGCTTTGGAAACTGTTTAACTTGAGTGCAAGAGGGGAGAGTGGAATTCCATGTGTAGCGGTGAAATGCGTAGATATATGGAGGAACACCGGTGGCGAAAGCGGCTCTCTGGCTTGTAACTGACGCTGAGGCTCGAAAGCGTGGGGAGCAAACAGGATTAGATACCCTGGTAGTCCACGCCGTAAACGATGAGTGCTAGGGTGTTAGACCCTTTCCGGGGTTTAGTGCCGCAGCTAACGCATTAAGCACTCCGCCTGGGGAGTACGACCGCAAGGTTGAAACTCAAAAGGAATTGACGGGGGCCCGCACAAGCGGTGGAGCATGTGGTTTAATTCGAAGCAACGCGAAGAACCTTACCAGGTCTTGACATCCCTCTGACCGCTCTAGAGATAGAGTTTTTCCTTCAGGGACAGAGGTGACAGGTGGTGCATGGTTGTCGTCAGCTCGTGTCGTGAGATGTTGGGTTAAGTCCCGCAACGAGCGCAACCCCTATTGTTAGTTGCCATCATTCAGTTGGGCACTCTAGCGAGACTGCCGGTAATAAACCGGAGGAAGGTGGGGATGACGTCAAATCATCATGCCCCTTATGACCTGGGCTACACACGTGCTACAATGGCTGGTACAACGAGTCGCAAGCCGGTGACGGCAAGCTAATCTCTTAAAGCCAGTCTCAGTTCGGATTGTAGGCTGCAACTCGCCTACATGAAGTCGGAATCGCTAGTAATCGCGGATCAGCACGCCGCGGTGAATACGTTCCCGGGCCTTGTACACACCGCCCGTCACACCACGAGAGTTTGTAACACCCGAAGTCGGTGAGGTAACCTTTTAGGAGCCAGCCGCCTAAGGTGGGATAGATGATTGGGGTGAAGTCGTAACAAGGTAGCCGTATCGGAAGGTGCGGCTGGATCACCTCCTTTCTAAGGATAAGGAACTGCGCATTGGTCTTGTTTAGTCTTGAGAGGTCTTGTGGGGCCTTAGCTCAGCTGGGAGAGCGCCTGCTTTGCACGCAGGAGGTCAGCGGTTCGATCCCGCTAGGCTCCATTGGTGAGAGATCACCAAGTAATGCACATTGAAAATTGAATATCTATATCAAATAG
>BNJU01002466.1_pt1:7500-15524 | contig 15524 bp, 20 predicted proteins | sample 8539281 | NCBI WGS metagenome assembly BNJU01 (sample SAMD00202456, study PRJDB9452) | human saliva metagenome | isolation source: human saliva | place: Japan
GGGATAGATGCACATTACTCTGCCCTTGTAAGCTATGATATGAGAGGAGGATATTGAATGTGATTAACGAAGAAATTGCAAGAAAGACACTAAGCCTTGAGATTAAGGCTGCCAAAGTAACCGGAAAACTTCTTTTAAATCTGTTGAAAAAACTGATAAAAGAAGCAGAGAAACTGGGAGGGCTTGAAAAACTCGTTAAAGTAAACGGAAATGAAGTCAAGCTCAAGGATATTGCGAAAAAAGGTCAACTGGAAGAAATACCGGTAGAAGAAGCGGAACTGAAAGAACTGAAAAAAGAGCTGAACAAATACGGTGTTAAGTTTTCGGTCATGAAAGATAAGGAAACAGGCAAATACGCCGTATTTTTCCAAGCCAAAGATATGAAAATGATGGAGAAAGCCTTTAAAAATGCTCTTGCAAGCTCAGAAAGAAAAACGGAACGGAAAGAATCCATTCGTAAAAATATCGAGAAGTTTAAAGAGATGGCAAAAAATACTGTTTCTAAGGATAAAGTTAAGAATAAACAGAAGGAGCAGAGCCTATGAGCAGCTTGATAACATTTGAAAATATGGAATTTGGGAAACTCACTGTAATGGAAAAAGACGGTGAGTTTTTCTTTATCGGAAAAGAAGTTGCCGAGAAGTTGGGATATGCAAACACGAGAGATGCTTTGGTAAGACATGTGGATCCAGATGATAAAGCTGATGTCGTGTTTCACGACGGCAGACAAAGAAGAAATATGGTATCTATCAACGAGTCAGGATTATACTCCCTTATCCTATCTTCCAAGCTGTCACAGGCAAGGACTTTAAAAGATGGATAACCACAGAGGTATTGCCGAGCATTCGTAAAAATGGCGGGTATCTCAAGAACCAAGAAAAAATGAGCAATGAAGAAATATTGGCAAATGCGGTACTCCTTGCCAATCACCTGATTGCTGAAAAAGAAAAAATCATAGAGGATTTACAGCCGAAAGCTAAGTATTTTGATGAACTGGTGAATAACCATCTGCTTACTAATTTCAGAAATACAGCAAAAGAGCTTCATATCCCACAAAAGGTATTTATTCAATTCCTCATAGACAAGGAACTTATTTATCGGGATAAGAAAAATAGACTTCTACCCTATGCCAAGAACAATAAGGGATATTTTGAGGTAAAGGAATGGTGCAAAGAAGGAAGTGAAGCGGTCGGGATACAGACCTTTGTAACACCGAAAGGCAGGCACTACCTATTACTTTTGATTGGAGGTGAAAAGACTCGTGATAGATAAAATATTAAAGGACATGAAAGGCTTGTTCAAAGTGCAAGATAAGGCAAAGTTTGTTAAGCAAAACATTCCCTATCTTGCATTTTTCTATTTAGGCAACATCTTCTCTCATCATGTAAGAAGCTATACCGGTGGTGATGTCATAGATAAGATATTTCAGGGTATATTAGAGCTTAATACCATGAGCTTTATTCCAAGCGTACACCTTATGGATATACTGACAGGAATCGTTGTTGCTGCTATAATTAAATTCATTATCTATACCAAAGGTAAAAATGCCAAGAAGTTCAGGCAAGGAAAAGAGTATGGTTCAGCAAGATGGGGAAATAAAAAAGACATTGAGCCGTACATGGATGAAAAGTTTCAAAATAATATCCTGTTTACCCAGACAGAACGATTAACCATGAACGGCAGACCGGCTAATCCAAAGTATGCAAGAAATAAAAATGTACTTGTCATAGGTGGATCCGGAAGTGGCAAGACTCGATTTTTTGTAAAACCCAACCTTATGCAAATGCACTCGTCATATTGTGTTACCGATCCGAAAGGATTAACCTCTTAGGGACAGAGAAAATAAAAAACTTGGAAAGGAGGTAATTCTCATGTCAAATACAAAAAGAACAGGACAAACAGCCCTTTATGAGCGTTTAAGTCGAGATGATGAAATGCAGGAGAAAAGCAATTCCATCACTAATCAAAAAGCAACTACTTGAAAGTTATGCGAAAAGAAACGGCTTTGTAAATATCTATCACTATACCGATGATGGAGTAAGCGGAACAACCTTTGATAGAGAGGGATTTCAGAAAATGATAAAAGCAGTAGAAGAAAACAAAGTATCTACTGTGATAGTAAAAGATATGAGTAGGTTTGGCAGAGATTACCTTAAAGTAGGCTTTTACACCGAAATACTTTTTCAAAGAAAAAGGGAGTAAGGTTTATCGCCATCAATAACGGAATAGATAGCGAAAAAAACAAGCAGAAAGCGACTTTACCCCATTTCTAAATATTATGAATGAATGGTATGCAAGAGATACCTCAAGAAAAAAATACAATCCATCTTTAGAGCAAGAATGGAAGAGGGTAAAAGAGTATCACCAAGCGTTCCATACGGCTATTATAGAAATCCTAAGAACAAACAGGAGTTACTTGTCGATAAAGAGAGTGCAAAGGTCGTAAACGCATTTACAGGCTTGTAATAGAGGGATATGGAGTAACACATATAGCAGACATATTAACCAAAGATAAAGTCCTTATTCCGTCAGCCTATGCCCAAATACATTACCCCGAAAATAACCATAGCTCAAAGAAAAGAGGAATAGAAGACCCGTATTTTTGGACACCGACCACAGTAGGTTATATCTTAGAAAAAAGAGAATATATGGGTCATACTGTACTTGGTAAAACAATATGCCTTGATTACAAAACTAAGAAACGCAGAAAGGCAAAAGAAGATGAACTCATTATCTTCAAAAACACCCATAAAGCCATCATTGACGAAGAAACATGGGATAACGCTCAAAGGTTAAGAAAAACAGTGAGAAGAAGTCCAAAGTACGGAACAACCTCACACCCCTTTACAGGACTTTTAATCTGTGCAGATTGTGGAGGTAAATTAAGTTACAGAGAGCCGGCAGAATATAAAGAAAAGAAATATGATTGTGATTATTGCTTTGTATGTCAACATTACAGACACAGAAAAGGCTCTTGCAGTATGCACTACATCAAGGTAAAAACAGTGAATGAAATTCTCCTAAAATCAATCAAAGAAATCACAGATTTTGCAAAAGAAGAAAAGCAAGAATTTCTAAAAGTGATGAACAAATTATCCGATGAAAAAAAGGGAAGAAAAGTATCAAGATGATAAAACGAAATTAGAAAAATTATCTTCAAGAAATGAAGAACTAACAACCCTTATTACAAAGCTATATGAAGACCATGCACTTGGAAAAAAATTCCCGCAAAAACACTTTGATAGATTATTTAATATCTATGACACGGAGCAACAAGAATTAGAAAAAGCAAATACAGTATTTTTGAAGATGAAATAGAAAGCTATCATCAGAGAAAAAGTTGACACCGATAAATTCCTAAAGATGATAGAAAAATATACCGATATTGAAGAACTGACAGTCCCAATGATAAATGAGTATATAGAAAAAGTTGTAGTCCATGAAGCCACAGGGGAAGAAAAGGAAAAGATAGAAAACAACAAGTTGATGTGTATTTTAACTTTATAGGCAACTGTCAAGTACCACAAAAAAAGCCGATATAGAAAAAAATGGCTTTAAAAATGGTATAACATTGTTAATTATTTAGAGAGAAAAATTAGAATTTGTACATAGGATGGATTAGACTAATGAATATACATGAATTTGGAAAAGGTAATGAACAAGCAATTCTGCTGATACATCCTTCTGTTGTAAGATGGGATTATTTTGAACATTTAATTCCGCTTCTCAAAAACAAATATCATCTGATTATCCCGGCTCTTCCCGGATATGATTCTGAGGATGAAAGTGACTTTACAAGCATTGAGAAGATCGCTGCCGAATTGAATGAGTGGCTTCAGGCTGAAGAGATTGCCGAATTGTATGCAGTATATGGGTGCTCGATGGGCGGCTCCGTTGCTTTAATGGTAACGCTTGGACAACTTATTCCAATCAGACACTGCATTATGGACGGAGGCATTACACCATATCAGCTACCATGGCTTGTCACACGCTTTATCGCCTTGAGAGACTATCTCATGGTGATGCTGGGCAGGACAGGTGGAGTGCGCTTGCTTGAGAAGGCTTTTGCTACCGATGAATATTCGAAGGAAGATCTTCAATATGTTGCAGATGTTTTGAAGTGCTCCAGTAGAAAAACGTTATGGAGAACTTTTGACTCATGCAACAACTATAAGATTCCACAGCCCATTCCGAAGGTCGATACGCAAATGCATTACTGGTATGCCGATGGCGAAGAAAAGGAGCGAAAACTTGATATCGCCTACATGAATCAGCATTTTCCGCAAACAGAATTCAAGGTTTTGCCTAAACTGGGGCATGCAGGTCTTGTTTTACTGAAACCGGATTTATTTGTGACAATGATAAACGAATTGTTTTGAGACAGACAAATTGCAGTTTGTCGAAGTAAAACAATTAAATACAAGCTATAACATAGCAGTTCACGAAACAGTAAATCAAATCGGTTTACTGTTTTTTTCTTTACTAAAAAAATCAGAAAGGAGAACAGAAAATGAAAAAAATATAGATGAAAAAAATCTTAATGGCAGAAGAGGAAATTAAGCAGTTACAAAACAAAAGAAAAAAACTCATCAGTCAGCAGAAACAGGAAGAACGAAAGAAAAGAGATAAAAGGCTTTATGAAAAAGGAGCAGTTTTTGAAAGTATCTTTAACGAAAGCAAGGATTTTACCAAAGATGAATTTTATCAGCTAATTACATTCCCAAATATCAAAGAAGCAATAAATGAAAAAATCCTAAAAATCATGGAGAAAAGAGAAAAAACGGAAGAAGAAAACATAGAAAAACAAGAGAAAGTAACGGAAACAGAGCAGTAGTCCCTTGTTTACAAGGGCGCACTTATACACCCTAAAGGGTGTGTGCGTTCTCCGAAGGCTCTTGCAGAGAGCATATCAGCTAAAGCTGATACAGGGGAGCTACACTCCCCTACGGAAATAAATTTCCTACCCCTTGTGTACTTACCAAAAGAAACCGGATAAAAAACAATCCGATTTTTTTAGTAAGTCTTATCCATCGCCACTGTATCCACATCAGAAAAAGAGAGGAGGTTTTAGCTATGGCGATATATCATCTTAGTATAAAGATTATCTCAAGAGGCAAAGGCAAAAGTGCGGTTGCAGCAGCTTCTTATCGAAGTGGTGAAAAGATAAAAAATGAATATGACGGCATAGTCCATGACTTTACAAGAAAAGGCGGAATAGCACATACAGAAATCCTATTACCACAAAACGCACCACAGGAATTTTCAGACAGAGGAACGCTATGGAACAGTGTAGAGAAAATAGAAAAAAGTAAAAACTCACAGCTTGCAAGAGAAATAGAAATCGCCTTACCCAAAGAATTAAACAGGGAAAAACAGATAGAACTTGTAAGAGAATATGTAAAAGAAAAATTTTGTAAAAGTCGGTATGTGTGCCGATATTGCTTTGCACGATAAAAAAATGACGGGAATCCACACGCTCATATCCTATTAACTATGAGACCGTTAAATGAAGATAAAACATGGGGAGCAAAAATCAAAAAGGAATATATCCTTGATGAAAAACGAAGAAAAAGTAAAAACTCAAAAATGGCAATTACAAAACAAGGAAAAATAAATACAGTCGATTGGAACGAGCAAGACAAAGCGGAAGAGTGGCGAAAGACATGGGCAGATATTACAAACAAATATCTTGAAGAAAAATAGCATACAGGAAAAAAAGTAGACCATCGTTCCTATCAAAGACAGGGCATAGAAGAAATACCGACCATTCATTTAGGAGTATCAGCAAGTCAAATGGAGAAGAAAGGTATAGCCACCGACAGAGGAAATATCAATCGGGAAATCAGAAAACAGAATAGGCTATTACAAGAAATCAAGTTAAGAATAAAAGCCTTAATGAGATGGATAAGGGGAATTGGAAAAGAAGAAAAAGCAGAAACTGATAAACTCAAATCCACCCTCCCACCCAAAGAAAATTTGCTATCCGTTTTTGAAAATCTTATCCGTAAAAATGCAGATAACCATAATACAGATTTAGAAAAATACATCGAAAGCTATCAATTCTTAAAAAGAGAAAAACATTATTTCCTTATCTGAACTGAAAGAAAGTATAGTTACTTTAAGAGATAAGAATTACAAGACCACAAGAGCCATTAAAGATACTGAAAAAGAAAATAGATGGTAAAAGTACAGCTTATTGACCAAGCCGAGAAATATTTGAAGTATAAGGACATCTACAAAGCCTATACGAAATTAAAGAAAATAAAACAGGAAGATTTTTTTATAATGAGCATACGGCGGAGCTTATTCTATTTGAAAGTGCAAGGAAACATCTCAAAGAGCATTTAGGGGAAAAGTAAGACCTTAAATATATCCAAATGGAAATCGGAACTTACCACTTTGAAGAAAGATAAAAAAAGAGCCTATATAGTCAAATATTAGAAATACGAGAAGAAGTAGAGCATGCTGAAAAAGTTAAGACCTGTATAGAGCAGTTACAGGAACAAGAAAAAAACAACTATCACAGGTAAATAGGAATGAGTTAGACCTATAAAACTAAGTAAAAAAAGTATATAATATTAACTAGTGAAGACAAAAAAATAAAAATTTGAAGGAGGCGTTTACATTTGGGGAAAATAGAAATGCAAGAGAAAATAAAACCTGTTTTTGAACGGCACTGCAGAAACTATGCTTCAAAGTTTTGATGAAAATAAGGATATTCTTCATTATCAGTTTACTGCAACTCGATATGGAAAAAGATCTTATGAAATTCAATATCGAGTGGTGGCAAAAAAACTTCTTGATGAAATGAAAGGAAGCAAGATATGAAATCAATAAAGTTAGTTAATTCACCAATCACATATTTTATCAGTGGAAGAGATTATACTGAATGGATACTTTTTTTATTCACGCTGCTTTTTGTCAATCATAATATGTTCAAATCACAGTTTGAATACTTTCACAACAAATACAATATTTTGGCTGTTGACATTATTGGTCATGGGCAGTCAACGGATACCCAAAAAGGGGATGGCATAGATAAAAATGTCAGAATGGATATTCGAAATCTTAAAGGTGGAAAAATATTGAAAAAAAGTACATATTGTCGGTGTTTCATTAGGAGCAGTATTGGCACAGGATTTTTGCGAATCATTATCCAAACTCAGTAAGTTCAATGGCTTGCTTTTGGAGGATATGATATCAATAATGTTGATATTAAAATGCAAAAAGCAAAATGGTGCGAAACAGAAGGTGATGATGTTGAAAGCTCTCTTTTCGATTAAGTGGTTTGCAAAAAGAGAACAAGAAAAATTTCTGCGTATACTTTACAGGCACAAGATGAGTTTTTTTGATATGAACATACTTTTTTTCCTAAAAAAATCATTTATATTTATGGCAAGGCTCAATAGTATGATAAATAAGTATAAAACTGGAAAACGAAATTACCCTTTGTTGATTGGATGTGGAAGCTTTGATATTCCAATGGAATTAGAGGCAGTAAAAACAATGGAAAATAAGTGAGCCAAATTGTAGGGTAGCCATTTTTTTGAAAAATGCAGGACACTGTGTCAATATGGATGTGCCACAAGAGTTTAATGAAACTGTAGAGGATTTTTGGACAAGTGCAGAATAAATAGACTGAAAAAGATATTGTTTTTTTATGAGAAAAAAATTGAATGCTGTGGGAAAACAAATCCCAGTTTTTTTCTAACTGAAAATAGAAATTAAATAATACAATAGAATATTATTTTGAAAAACAGTAAATCAAATTGGTTTACTGTTTTTTTCTTTGTCTAAAAATCGGAAAGGAGGACTTATGAAAGAAGAAAAAAAGAGAAATACAAGCACCACCCAATAAACAGTTAATAATGGATATTGGAAAGACAAAATATACTGTAAACCTACATTTCAAACAAGGTACAGGAGAAACATACAAGGATAAAATACTGAAGTTAATCAAGAGAGAAACAGAAAAGATATAAATTTGTCAAAGAAATTTTGTTTATGTCCTTGACAAATCTTCC
>BNJU01002246.1_pt1 | contig 15518 bp, 15 predicted proteins | sample 8539281 | NCBI WGS metagenome assembly BNJU01 (sample SAMD00202456, study PRJDB9452) | human saliva metagenome | isolation source: human saliva | place: Japan
TCTATCGCCTTCTCTTAGCTTTCCTAGTCAACGGTGGTGTTCTATTTCTCTTCTTTCATGCAAAATGGCTCTTGTTTTGATCTATCTTCAGATCACTTGCTTTTTATGTAAGATAAAATCCTGTCACTCTGACAGGATTTTTAGTACTAAAAAAGCAAATCAAACGATCTGCCTTTTCACATTATTTAAAAACCAATATCTTTCATTTATGCCTCTAGTTACCTTTACTAGTTCTCAAAATCTCAGCCTGAAACAGGGCCTACTTCTACTTGGTTGGCATCTAGAGTCCTGATAGAGTTCTTTCTGGTAAAGAGCTCCTAAAAAGGCTTTGTAATCTAGTCTAGCTACTGCTTCATAGTCTTCTGGTTTTGAACCATCTCCAGATATTTTTACCAAATCAATCTCCCAGACAAGCTCTTGCCTACCAACTGCTCAACGTAAGGCGCTGGAATCACCGGTTCTTTTGGCAAAATGGTTTTTCACCCCTGAGCCAGGTGATAGATCCCCATGAACCTTACCTTCACTATCTGGATAGAATTTAGCACTTGCAGGATAAAGCATCTGACCCTTGAACCCTTTCTTTGACTAATGCTTCGAAAACGTGCCAAACCATCTTCTTCTGAGAAAGCTTTTCCAAATCCTTCTTATCAAAAGTAAATAGGTGATAGAATATCCCTGGCAGAAACCTAAACGAGCAGCTTTATCAGCCAGATAGTTTTTAACAGTTTCTTGGAAATAGTTTTCCAAATCAAAGTCTGCCAAGCCTTCAACTGCTTCACCAACCTTGCTAGATAAAGCTCGCAAGAGACTCTACAATCTCCCAGTCCGCTCTTGTAATCAAGTCAGGAATGATTACTTGATAGCCGTTTTTGAGTAGTCACAGTAACGAACTTTAAAGAGAAACTGAGACTTTTCCCTACGATTCCACACTCGATATACTCAAGGCGATTGAGAGGTTGACGGAGATAAACAGCATCATAACTATGCGACTCTAGGCCTTCTACTAAGCCTAAAATTGATTTAGCTGTAAGAATCTCCTGTTGTCCTAAAATACTTTGTTTATTTGGAATAAAAAATGTCTTCACCATAATGGTCTCCTTTGAAATCGTTTACATATAGTATACACCATTTTCCTGAAAGATGCAGAAACAAATTTAAGATTTTTTAGTCAAAAGCATAGAAAAACAGCCCTTTAGGACTGTTAATGTTTATATACAACTTCAGAATGGTCTAGTTCTCACCAATCTGTGCTAAACGCTCGATGACTTGATCTTGTGTCAATTCATGTTCCAAAACATAGCGATTACGTGGGTGAACACGGCACTCGTGTGAGCAACCACGGAGATACTTGTCTTCGTTGTCTTCTGATGCCAAGATACGGCGGTTACAGAATGGATTTCCACAGTTGACATAGCGTTCACATGGTGTTCCATCAAACCAATCTTTCCCTACAATGGTTGGATTGACATGGTTGACATCGACTGCAATACGTTCGTCAAAGACATACATTTTTCCCATCCCAAAAGTTCCCTTGAACTTCTGGATCCTTTCCGTAAGTCGCAATTCCTCCATGCAATTGACCGACATCTTTGTAGCCTTCACGGACCATCCAGCCAGAGAATTTCTCACAGCGGACTCCACCTGTACAGTAAACAACGACACGTTTATCCATGAATTTTTCCTTGTTATCACGAACCCATTGTGGTAATTCACGGAAGTTGCGGATGTCAGGACGGATAGCCCCACGGAAGTGTCCAAGGTCGTACTCATAGTCATTACGAGTATCAAGGACCACTGTATCTTCATCTAGGAGGGCCTCTTTAAATTCTTTTGGTGACAAGTAAGCACCTGTTGTTTCAAGAGGATTGATATCGTTATCAAAGTTATCATCCTCTAAACCAAGGTGAACAATTTCCTTCTTGTAGCGAACAAATATCTTCTTGAAGGCTTGCTCACTTTCTTCGTCAATCTTGAACCAGAGGTCTTCCATACCTGGAAGGCTGTGAACGTAGTCCATGTATTTTTGCGTTGTTTCGTAGTCACCAGAAACGGTTCCGTTGATCCCTTCGTCAGCTACTAGAATACGGCCCTTGAGTCCAATAGACTTACAGAAAGCCAAGTGGTCTGCAGCAAATTGTTCCGCGTTTTCGATGGGAACATATTTATAGTAAAGTAAAACTCGAATATCTTTTGACATGTGCTTCTCTTTTCTAAGATTAAATTATCAGAATTTTTTTCATTCAACTATACTCAGTATACTCTCCCAAGAAAGCGAATGCAATTTATTTGACCGAAAAATAAAAAACAAGACCCATTTTCAAATCTTGTTTTAATTAAATATTCGATGAAAAAAGTTAACAAAAAGATATCCATGGCCTGTCTTGAATAAATTACTAATCATGATACCAATAAAGACCTGACTGATAAGATTTCGAATCCAGAAAAATTGCACTGATTTCTAGGAGTAGATGGTATTTTTTTCATGTACCTATTACCAAGGCTACTTGTAAGGCAAATGCCTGCTTTTTGAATACATATAATTAAGTGTATTTACTCTAAAAAGAATCACCACCCCGTCTGGAAATATCCAGACAAGGCAGTGATTGCATCTTTTAGGAATGAATACACGAAATCAATCTATCTTAAGATTTTTTGTTTTTCAAGAATTCGTCGTATTGTTTTTGCATTTCATCCAATACTTTTTGGTAAGCACCTTCAGATTTAAGTTTTTCCATCAATTCTGGAATAGCTTTTTCTGGGTCTACAGTACCAGTGTTGATAGCTGTATCGAATTGTTGCATAGTGTTAGTGATAGCTGAGATTTCAGATTTCACGTTATCAGTGTTAAAGATAAATCCAAGCGCTGGAGATTCTTTTGCAGTTTCCAAGTCTTTCTTAGATTGTGCAATTTGTTCATCTGTAACGTTTTCGTTGATGTAAAGGATCCAGTTGTTACCAGTGTTCCATCCTGACATGTGAGTGTTTCCTTTGTATCCATCAAGGACTTTAACACGGTTTTCTTTACCTGCAACTTTTTCCCAGTTCTTGCCTTCTGGTCCATAAACAAGTCCGTTCAAGAGTTCTGGGTTAGTGTTCAAGAGGTTCAACACTTCCATTGCTTTTTCTTTGTTCTTAGAGTTGTTTGAGATTACAAAGTTTGCAACTTGAGTTGTTTGGTTTTTCTTGATGAAGTTAGTAAATGGTTTGATTTGGATGTCTCTGTTAGCAACACGAGAAAGCAAGCTGCTACCGTAGTCAGCTGGTCCTACTGTTTCTTCACGAACAAGCCAAGTATCTTGAGTAAGGTCATATGAAGTTTCACTTGTTGCTACGTCTTTTGGAATGTATCCTGCTTCATAGTATTTGTGAAGAGTCTTCAAGTGTTCTACGAAACGAGGAACTTCGTAACGGTTTACGATCTTAGTAGTGTCACCTTCAAGGTCGATAACGAATGGAAGACCATTTGCAACTGGGTAGTCAAAGTTTTCTGATGGGATAAAGTTTTTACCAACAGCGAATGGCATTACATCTGGAGCTTTTTCTTTGATTTGTTTCAATACTGGTTCAAGTGTTTCGTATGAAGTTACACCTGAGATATCGATTCCATATTTTTCAAGAAGTGGGCCGTTGAAAGCAAAGTTTTGTGAAGATGCAACGTTAGCTGCAACTGGAACAGAATAAATCTTACCGTTTACAGTGTTACCTTTGATGTAAGCTGGGTCAAGCGCTTTGTAAAGCTCAGCTCCTTCTTTCTTGTACAATTCTGTCAAGTCAGCATAAGCACCTTTTTGAGCGTTTACGACATAGTTATCTGCAAAGGCGATATCATAGTTTTCACCTGATGAAGTAATAACTGACATTTTCTTGCCGTAGTCACCCCAACCAAGGTATTGGATATCTAATTTAGCACCAACTTTTTCTCCGATGATTTTGTTTGCATTTTCTAGCAATTCATCCAAGTTATCTGGTTTGTCACCGATTTGGTACATTTTGATAACAGTCTTATCACCTGATGACGATGATGATTCAGCAGCTTTTTGGTTGTTCCCTTTAAGGTTACCACAAGCTGCAAGTCCAGCAGCCAAAGCTAGAAGGCTAGCTGAAGTAAAAGCATATTTTTTCCAGTTTTTCATGATAAAAACTCCTTTTTTTATTTTTAAATTTAAAACAATTTTAGTGACCTACTTTTCAACTAAGAAAAGTTAGATTGGGTAGAGAAAACTTGTTTCTCAGTGTCTCTTATTCTTTAACACCACCGATAGTTAAACCTTTTACAAAGTAGCGTTGGAAGAATGGATAGAGAATCGCAATTGGAACAGTCGCAACAACGACCATGGCCATACGACCTGTTTCTTTTGGTAAGGCAACAGCAAGTTGTCCTGACATACCAACTGACTTAGCAATGTAATCCATGTTGTTTTGAATTTGCATCAGCAAATATTGCAATGGATACAAGTTATCACTCTTGATGTAAAGTAGGGCATTGAACCAGTCGTTCCAGAATCCAAGTGCTGTCAAAAGTGTGATAGTCGCAATCCCTGGAAGAGAAAGTGGTAAACAGATTTGGAAGAAGATCCGAGCCTCACTAGCCCCGTCGATACGAGCTGATTCGAGGATTGCTTCTGGGATGGTCTTCTTGAAGAAGGAACGCATCAACATGATGTTGAAAGGTGATAGAAGCATCGGAACAATCAAGGCCCAAATAGTATCACCAAGGTGAAGCAATTGAGTTACCACGATATAGCCTGGTACCAAACCAGCATTGAACAACATACTAAGAAGAGCGAAAACTGTAAAGAATTTGCGATACTTAAATGTTGAACGTGAGATGGCATAAGCGTATGTTGTTGTGATGAATACGTTTGTCAATGTACCGACAACTGTCACAAAGGCTGAAATAAAGAGCGCTTGTAAAATTTGTCTTTAAACTGAGCCAAGAATTGGAATCCATCTACACCAAACTTGGAAGGGAAGAAACTATATCCATATTGAACAATACTTTTTTCGTCTGTAACTGAAATAATGATTACGAAGATGAAAGGCAAGATACAAGAGAAGGCCAGCAAACCAGATATGATACTAAAGAAGATATCTGCCTTTTTGCTGAAGGAGTGTATGCCAACATTATCAATTTTTTCTTTTTGAATTTTTTTTGCCATATGCTCCTCCTTTCTAGAATAGTGCTGAGTTAGGATCAACACGTCTTGCAAGTAAGTTTGATAGGATAACGAGAATCAAACCGACGACTGACTGGTAGAGACCGGCTGCTGAAGCCATACCGATATCTGCTGTCTGAGTCAATCCGTTAAAGACATAGACGTCCAATACATTTGTTACACTATAGAGCTGACCTGCGTTGTGAGGGATTTGGTAGAAGAGACCGAAGTCTGCACGGAAGATGTTTCCGACTGCAAGGATGGTCAATACTGTCACAAGCGGTGTCAACTGAGGGATGGTTACGTTACGGATACGTTGCCATTTGCTAGCACCGTCCACTGTCGCTGCTTCATAGTAAGTTGGATCAATACCCATGATGGTAGCGTAGTACATAACACTACTGTATCCAAACCCTTTCCAAATACCTAGGAAGAGGAGAAGATAAGGCCAGATACTGACGTCAGCGTAGAAGTTAATCCCCTTCATGCCAAGAGCTTCCAAGGTGTGATTGATAAGCCCTTTATCGATGTTTAGGAAAGCATCTGTAAAGAAACTGATGATAACCCAAGATAGGAAGTAAGGGAACAACATAGATGTTTGGTAGATTTTAACCATCTGCTTAGAGCGAAGTTCACTAAGGATAATGGCAATACCAACTGACACGATCAAACCAATAAAGATAAATCCAAGGTTGTAAAGGACCGTATTTCGAGTGATGACAAAGGCATCCTTGGAACTAAACAAGAATTTAAAGTTATCTAGTCCGACCCATCTACTATTTATAATACTATGGACGAATCCTTCACCAGTCATATGGTAATCTTTGAAGGCAACCACATTCCCAAAAACTGGAATGTAGAAGAATAAAATCAACCAAATTGTTCCTGGTAAAACCATTAAGAGAAAAATCCAATTATCTCTTAAAGTTTTTGAAAACTTATTCATAATTTCCTCCCTTTTTATTTTTTTCTAAAACTTCATAATCTCACATTTTTAGCCTTGATAACGTTTACAAAAATAGTATACTCTTATTTTTAGGACAGTTTAAACTACAAATTATAGAAAAAACTCCACAAATTATTTTATGTGGAGAACTTTTTTATATGAGAAGTGTGTTTCACGAGAAACATTCTGCCTGCATAGAGTTTTTCTAGGTCGTATAAATAGTGGATGCTGTCGCAATAGTATGCCACTGATTAGCCGTTGTAGCTGCGAAGCCCTTGTCTGCGTAAAAGTCAGTAAATGGAAGAATTTCGACTTCTAATTCTTCGATGCGGTCAATTTGACCAGCCAAATAAGCCTCGATACGGCTTTCTGCTCGCTTGATGCGTTGCAAGAGCCCACCCATACGGATATCTACTGTATCCAAGCCAAAGACCTTGTTTTCTTCAACCATTGCTGGCTAAAGAGCTTGTGGAAGGTTTCAATCTGACTTCTTAATTTTGGTAATTCTTCCCTAGCAATTTGTTGCAAGCTCTCTTTATCATCTGCTTGATAGGCTTGACGAATGCGTCGTCCCACATCAACCTTGCCACTTAAAATAGCATTCAACTGGGCCTGAGTTTCGAAAAGATAAGCGTAGACTCCAGCTTTTTCTTTAATAGCAGCAAGAGTCTCAGCTGCCTGGGCAAAGTGAGGTTTGTCCTGTTCAGGTGTCATGTGCTTGTCAAGAATTGGGCAGAGAACATCCTGATAAAAAACATAGCGGTTAGGATTAATCCCACTGAGATTGTCTGGTAGATCTGGCAAGAGATTGGCAAGATCAAGTTGCATGAAGTCCTCAACGGATAGACCTGTATTGGTCTTGAAATGAGCTGACAAACGGTCTAAATCATTGTGGTAGCTTAGTTCTGCCCAGATTTGTAGACTTGGCAGAATAGAGAACTGAGCTGTTTCACCACCATTATCTCCCCAACCAGTCACAATGACTTCCTTGATCTGATTGGCACGGCAGGCTTTGTTTGCTTCGATAGCGATGAGACGACTGAAATGGTTGTGTGGTGTGAAACCAATCCACTTCCAAGCACCACCTGCAAAGGCAATATCCTGGCTAATCTTGTGGTGATTACCGAAGTTACGGTTGTATTTTTCTTCGCTATCCTGATAATAATCCCAGTAAACCAAGGTCACACGGTCTTTGAGGCGGTCAAGATAAACACGAGTTTCTTCTGGAATTTCGACATCACGGTCGTACTGGCCATCTGCTGACATGAGTTTGAAGAACATATCGCTCCACATCTGGCAGTGGAAACCATACTTGTCTGCAATATCCAGCACACGCTCCAAATGTTGGCACATGAGGAGGCTACGGTCCACAACACCGTTTAAGATGAGATAGCGTCCCAAACCAACCAAGTGGGCTTCGTCCATGCCGATATTGACCTTGCGTGTTTGTAGTTTAGACAAAGTCGCAAACATGCCGTCGATTAGGTCGTAAACTTTTTCTTCGCCGATGAGGAGAATGTCCTCTACATCACGAAGTTGCTGGACTTCTTTAACACCCCATTTAACAAAGGCTGATAAGTGAGCCAAGGTCTGGATACATGGTACAAAGGTCATATCAAACTGCTGGGCGTAGGCTTCGATTTCCTGTAATTCTTCAGCTGAATAAGCCCCGCGGAAATAACCAAAATAAGGTTGCCCTTCAATCTGATAGGTATCTTCCATGTAGAGCTCAAAGGTTGAATAACCCATCAGAGCCAAAACTTCAATCATCTGCTTGGCTGATGCAACATTTAGAACCGCATTTCGCGAACAGTCAGCCATGTAGGCTAAATCTTCATAAGCCGCTTGTTCTTCAATCTCTACCTTATCACCTTCTACCAAAGCTGTTGCGAGAACAGACAAGGCGCGATAGAGTTGGTGAGGTTTGCGATAAGTCAATTGATATTCTCCGCCCTTACCCTTGATAGAGATAGAAGCTTGGTCAGACTGAGCGACTGCCACTTCTACATCTGGTAGTGAAATGTGATTTTGAAGTAAGTCTATAGCTTGCTGTTGTTTACTGCTAATTCCGGTAAAATTTACCATTGATTTTCCTCCTGTAACCAGTTGACAAGAGCGCCGTAGAGATTGGCATCTGCCTGATAGGTGCAGGCTTGGATCACTGGCGCAATTGTATATTCTTCATATCTTTCCACAAAGACGTCTACTGCTTTTTGCACACCTTTGATAAAATCTGGGTTTTGACTGATAGAGCCACCTAGGCTAATGACATCTGGGTCGATTAGATACTGGATATTGAGTAATCCTTGAGCAAGATTACGATTCATCCGCTCAATGGCTTCTTGGCAAAGGGCATTGCCTGCTGAAGCCTCTTGATAAACCTTACGGCCATCCCAGTCTGACTGACCTGATTTTTCAATCACATAACGAACCATGTTTCCTGTAGAAGCTAGTTGTGACCAGTTATTGAGTTTTTCTGCTGGTTCGATAGTTGTCATGTAACCAAACTCTCCACCCAAGCCATGGCGACCACGGTGAATTTTGCCATTGATAATCATAGCCCCACCGATCCCTGTACCAATCACGACACAGGCTGCATTTTCAATCTCAGGATGAGCTAGCAGTTCACTAAGTCCAACACAGTTGGCATCATTTTCTAGATTGACAGGTAGCTGGTGATGAGCTAGCGCCTCATACCAAGAAAAACCATGGATGTAAGGAATGGCACTAATTCCCTCGATCACTCCTGTTTCTTGATTGACCGCTCCTGGAACACTCATAGCAATCCCACGATAGTCCTGTTCTGACAAGCGTTGGTCCAACCAAGCCAAATAAATCTTCTAGAGTTTCTGGAGTTGGGGTGCTGGTCTTATCTAAAATCTTTCCATCAGGAGTTAGACTAGCAAACTTAATGCCAGTCCCTCCGATATCAATCGTTGCAATGGTCATTGCTTTTCACCTGCAAAAAGGAGCGAATCAGCAGTTGGTTCTTACTTTTTCGCTCCTCCTTTCTGTTTATGTTTACTTTTTTGAAATTAAATTTCTTCTTTTTGAATCAATTCTGTACGAATTTCCTGTGGTGCCAATAGTCCTGAATGGACTGGATATGGGCGTTCCAACAAGTCAAGAATAGTTTGTTGTTTTTTTCAGACACGCGGATATTTTTCTTGACTCATGTTGTAGTAACGAAGGACATAACCTTCTTCATTCTCAGCCACCTTAAAGGCTGTTGGGCAGACTTGTGGCAAACTGAGTGCCGGATGGTTAAAGAGGCTACCCGTTGCTGCAACGCTACCCTCTTGTTTTGCAACTTGAAGAGCTGTAAATGGCACCTGGAAGGCTTTGGCACGACGGAAAGCTGAGAAGCGTTCCCCTGCTTGGTGACATTCTACTGCAAATTCAACTTCGATATCGCGCAAGCACTGAGCTTCCGGCGTTGGGAAGTAGCCCCAGTCACCGAGTTCGCCTGAAGCACGAAGAAGGGTTACAGCCATGGTGTCATCTCCAAGAATTTCATACTCGTGCAATCCTTTATTGGATACGGTTACTCCTTTTACGTCATCATACAAGCTTACAAAGGCTTGTTGGTGTTGTGGATTTTCAGGATTTTCCCAAGAAGCTGCTGGTTTATTTGGTCTTGTTACAACTTCATAGATGCTTTCAGAATCATTGCTTGGACGATTGTTATGAGTTTTCACCAAGAGACGGATGCGGTGATCCTTGGCTGTGTTGGTAAAGCGAGTCTTGAAGCGAATCTGTGGATTGTCCACAAAGACGGTCATCTCAGTTTCAAGAGGAATGGTTGTCAACTCTTCTGAACGACCTGCATCTCGTTTCATGAACTCGATGATACCTCTTTGTTCTGCATCCAATTTTTCATCTGCGCTAACTGGAATAGTCAAGTCATGTTTGAGCAAGATTTTGGCATAGCGAGCATTGTTTTCTAAGACTTCATAGCCTTTCAGTTGAGCGTAGATTGGCTCAGTTCCTTTTGGCTGGAAGTAAATGTACTCGTTACCAATATCTCCACGGTCCTCGAATTGGATGAAATCTTCGTAGGCTTCGTTAGTAGTCTTGTCGTAGACTGTAATTCCTTCATCTACACTCACTGTCACGAATGGTGTATCAATGACTCCATTTTGGTAAATACCATCACGGTGATCTACTTGACCTTCGACCAATTGGAAGCTTGCCCAAGAAAGCGGAGCAAGGTGGACTGGGATTGTCACGCGCACTTGGCGTGCAATATATGGTTGGCGGAATTTATCCTTTGGCAAAGTATAGCCAAAACTTGCTCCCAAGTCTTCAATCTTGGCTTCAATGACATGACCATCCAAATCTTCAACATGATACTCTGGCAAGGTTAAGGCTGCCATTTTCTTGAAGCCCTCTGTCGGGTGCAATTCCTTAAATGGACAGACCGCTACATCGACAATCGTGCTGACGGTATCTACTTTATCATGCAAAGCTGTATTGATAACAGTGAAAAGATGCTCACTTTGTGCATTTTGGGTAGCCAACTTGCCCTTCCATTCGTTAAGGAGGTTAGTCTTAACAAAGTTCCCAACTTGGTTGACCTTGGCAAAACGAGTTTCCATTTCACGGTGAACTTCGTCAATACTGCATCCACAAATACTATCGTGCGGTGCATTTTGCAAAAGCACTTTCCAAGCATAGGTCAATTGATCTTTGTGGTTATGTCCACCAGTGATAATGGTTAATGGTTCCACGACCTGCTCTAACAAGTTGCTATTTTCTTGGAAGGCTTGTTTGAGATAAACACGTGAAGAAGAGGTGTTAGCAAGGGTGTACCAACCATCCGTTTCCTGACTGGTCAATTCACCTGTGACCGTTGATAATTGTTCAGGAAGGGCACTTTCCAGTGCTTGGACATATTCGTCAAATGAGCTATGAATAAAGGTCACGTCAGGGAAGAGTTCGTTTGCCACACGAATGGCTTCGCTCAGATTTTTCTGAACAGGCTGGTGGTCACAACCGTTCATCATCAACCATTGGTTGGTCGATGCATAGTCACGGACGTCTGCTAATTTTTGCTTCCAGAAAGCCAAAGCCTCGTCTTTATCCACTGGAATTTCATTCCCGTTACTGTACCAGTTAGCAAAAAGAATGCCGAGTACACGGCTACCATCAGCCCCTTGCCAGTACATCTCAGAAAATTGAGAGGTAAACTGTTCATCTTCAAGGACTTGATTGTCAAATCCGATTGGCTTGACACCGCGACCAAAGGCTGCTACGTGAATACCTGATTTTTGAAGGATTTGAGGAGCCTGCCCCATATTTCCAAAGGTGTCTGGGAAGTAACCAATTTGAGTAGATTTGCCCCATTTAGCACATTCCGCTTGTCCAATCAAGGTATTGCGGACGTTAGCTTCACTGGAAATCAAGTAATCATCCTGCAAGATATAGAAAGGCCCAATCTTGAGCTTGCCTTCGTCGATATAACGTTGCACCTTGTCACGGTTTTCAGGGCGAATTTCTAAATAGTCATCAAGGACAATGGTTTGTCCATCTAGGTGGAAGCTCTTGAACTCAGGATCATTTTCAAAAAGATCAAACAGATTGTCAAAAAGTTCCACCAACTGCATACGGAGACTTTCAAAAGGTAGATACCACTCACGATCCCAGTGACTGTGAGAGATGATATGTACAACAACATTTTCCATGAGTAAAACCTCATTCTAACTTAAATTTAAAAATATATTTGTGATTCTTTCCTAGAATCAGTTGAGCGAAAACGTGCTCCTTATACTCAATGAAAATCAAAGAGCAAACTAGGAAGCTAGCTGCAGGCCGCTCAAAGCACTGCTTTGAGGTTGTGGATAAACTGACGAAGTCAGTAACCATACCTACGGCAAGGTGAAGCTGACGTGGTTTGAATTTGATTTTCGAAGAGTATTAGCGAATATCTAGGTAATCCAAGACCAATTCACAGAACATCATGTTGGCCCATGAGAACCATTCACGAGAGTAGAGAGTCGGGTCATCTACGTGGAAGCTTTCGTGCATAACACCTGTTCCGCCATCACATGCAACTAGTTGGTCTAGCAAGTATTTTTTCTCAGCTTTATCTGTAGCTGTTAAGCCTTGAATTGATAGGGCAATCGGCCAGATATAACGATAGAAGGTATGAGAGCTTCCGAGACCGCTAGCGTATTCTCCTTGGTAGAAGTAGGGATTTTCAGGGCTGAGAATGGTGCGACGAGTTGCTTGATAGACCTCATCGTTCACATCACAATAACCAAGATAGGGAGCAGCTAACAAACTTGGTACGTTAGGGTCGTCCATGATGCTAGCATTTCCTAAACCGTCTACTTCAAAGGCATAGATCTTCTCGCCCTTGCTGTTAGTCGTGTAGGCGTAATTTTCGATTCCTTCTTGGATTTCAGCTTGCAGACGTTTAGCATCAGCAATGATGCTTTCACTATCAGCTAGACTCAATGTAGCAAAGATTTCTTGGACATAACCTAAGACAACGACTGCAAACATATTTGATGGAATCAAGTAGCTATACTGACAGCAGTCATCGCTTGGACGGAAGGCTGACCAGGTCATCCCTGTCACCGCAAAATCAGGTCCAAAACCATCATTAACCAAAGTGTCTTCCTTACGATCGGTATCACGGACGAAACGGTATGGTGAGTTATTGTGATCTTGCTCCACCGTCCAAAGATGAAGAATCTCCTTGGTCGCCGTAACAAAAGTTTCATCAAACTGGCTAGTCTCACCAGTTTCCTTCCAAAGAAGGTAAGCCAATTGCAAGGGATAGCAAAGCGAATCTACTTCATACTTACGTTCCCAAATCCAGCCATTGAGGTCTGTATGGTCTGTCTCGTGATGACCCTTCCAGTTCTCCTCAATATTGAAAGAGTTGGCATAGGGATCCTTGAGAATCAAAGTCATCTGGCGTTTAACCAAACCAGCAATGGTCTGGCGCAAACGAGGATCTCTTTTGGCCACATGAAGGTATGGTCTAAGCTGAGCAGTCGAGTCCCGAAGCCACATAGCTGGGATATCCCCAGTCAGCACAAAGGTCGAGCCGTCTTCTAAAATTTCAACTGTATTGTCTAAAGTGTCTGTATAGCAACGCTCAAAAACATCCACCCATTCAGGATGTTCCTTGGCTCTCTCCGCTACCTCATCTAGCCACTCTCTGACGATTTCTTTAGAATAAACCATAAACTATTTTGCCTCTTTCAAACAGATTTTCATTTTCAGTATATAGCTTTTAGCCCAGAAAATATATACACAAATGTTAGTCATTATTCTACAAAATTGTTATATTTTGAAGTCATTTTCTAAAAGTTTCCTTTTTCTGATATAATGTAGAAAACTACAGAAGGAAATCGCTATGAAACCGATACTTGAAACCATTGATACCCGTTTTGGCACCGCTAGTAAGCATGCCTTTTCACGAGGCAATACACTACCATACACTGGAGTACCTTTTGGGATGAATTACTTTGTTCCACAAACTAGTGATCAGGAAGGATCTTGGTTTTTTGATCCCCATCTTCCCATATTTCAGGGTGTTCGACCAACCCACCAGCCTAGTCCTTGGATTGGCGATTATTCTTGGTTGCTACTGACTCCTGTTACAGGAGAAATCAGTGGCGGTACCCTCTTCCATCGTCAGTCTTCTTATAACCTTGATCGTGCTATTTTCAATCCCCATTATCTCAGAGTTTTTTCTGAGCGTTATCAGATTGAAACCCAACTCACACCTACTTGCTATGGGGCTTCTATTCAACTAAGACAGATACAAGGCAAGAAGCTCTCACTCTATCTGCATGCAGCTGATGATTTATCATTAGAGCAAGTAGATGAGCGTACTGTCAGCCTTGGTCAAAAGCGGATTAACTGAAACAAATAAGAGTCCCCTCTCGTTATGTTCACTGCTCTCGCATTCTCTACGGATATTCTATCTATCAATCAAGTGGGGCAAGACTGGCATATCGACTTGGCTGGAGCAGAAGCTCTAGTTCAACTAGCTATCTTTTTATTTCTAAAAGAACAGGCCCTCTTTAATCTGCCTAGAAAAGACTTTGAAGAAATGAAATCAGAGGCTAAAGCAAGTTGGGAAGACCTTCTAGGTCGTTTTGATGTCGTGGAAACCGGCTCTGTAGACCGAACATTTTTTGATCACTGTCTGTATAGACTCTTTCTTTTCCCACAAACATTCTATGAGGTAAATGAGCAAGGCGAGACTATTCATATAGACCTTGCTTCAGGGACGATCAAGCCTGGTCTGCTCTTTACCAACAATGGTTTTTGGGATACCTTCCGCACTTCATTCCCTCTCTTTGCCTTGATTGTTCCAGAGTACTATCGTCAATTTCTTGAGGGCTTCCTCAATAGCTATAGAGATACTGGGTATCTCCCTAAGTGGCTGGCTCCTGACGAAAGAGGAATGATGCCTGGGACTTTGATTGATGGTGTACTAGCAGATAGTGCTTGCAAAGGACATGGCACCTGAGCTTGAAGAAGAATTTCTCAAAAGCCATGATTGAAACTGCGACATAAGGCAGATCCAAAAGTCTATCAACGGGCGACACGGCCTAAGCCAATACCAAGAACTGGGCTATTTATCCACAGATTATCATGAAAGTGTCAGTCACACACTTGACTATGCTTACAGCGATTTTTGTATCTCTACTTGTTCAGAAAAATTAGGTCAAGAAGAGCTAGCCCAAACCTATGCTCACTATTCTAAAAACTATCAAAACCTCTTTTGACTCTGAGACAGGTTACATGAGGGCGCGTGATGTAGATGGGCAACTTCCCGTCCTGACTTTTTCTCCTTATAGTTGGGGGCGTGACTACGCTGAGTGTTCAGCTATTCAAGCCAGTCTCGGTGTCTTACACGATATTTCTGGACTTAGCCAACTAATGGGAGTGAAAGAAGTCTTTAGCAACTATCTTTTGAAAGCTTGTCAAAGTCTCCCACTTTTTGAAACAACGGGCTATGGATATGAAATTCATGAGATGAGCGAGATGGCAACAGCTCCATTTGGTCAACTAGCCATTTCCAACCAACCAAGTTTCCACATCCCTTATCTGTTCCGACTACAGTAATTATCCCCAATATACTAGTCTCTTAATCAAGACCCTCCGTCAAAAGCCTTCCGAGCTAGCTGGGATGCTTATCCGGGCGATGAGGATAATGGTAGTCTTTCGGCTTGGTATGTCTGGTCTGCTCTTGGACTTTTACCCAACCTGCCCAGGAAAAGCAAGTTATGACCTTGGAATTCCACTTTTGATCACCTTCGTGTCTATCTGGCAGAAAAATCAGTGGTTGGATGTTCGTACTCAACAAAAATTATGAACACTTCCACTTTGTCCAAGACTGTCAACTGGACGGAAAAGAAAACAAAGTATCAGCCATCAGAACTGCTCAA
>BNJU01000569.1_pt1 | contig 15490 bp, 23 predicted proteins | sample 8539281 | NCBI WGS metagenome assembly BNJU01 (sample SAMD00202456, study PRJDB9452) | human saliva metagenome | isolation source: human saliva | place: Japan
ATATTCTATAGAGCCTATTAAAGAGATTTATATTATAATTATCTTATGATATATGTATCCCATCTCTTAAGGAGGTATCGCTCATGAAAGAATCTACTAAGCATAAACTAATCTCTAACCCTAAAAGTATCATCTGTATAGGTCTCAATTATGCGGACCATATTGCGGAAACCAGTCTTGCTACACATGATTTTCCAGAAATCTTTATGAAAACTACAAATGCGCTTGCAGGTCATCAAGATACAATTACCATCGAAGATGAGTCCTTTCATTATGATTACGAAGGAGAGCTCGTCATCATCATTGGTAAAGCAGGTAAAAATATATCTCGTGAACAAGCAAAAGAACATATTTTAGGGTATACCATAGGTAATGACGTATCAGCTCGCGCTTTACAATTTAGAGGATCTCAATGGATTCTCGGCAAATCACTAGATAACTTTGCCCCTATCGGTCCTGTCATCGTATCACCTGACGAATTTGATTTTGACAATGCTACCATTACAACGACCGTCAATGGAGAGGTACGTCAACAAGCCAAATTACAACAGATGTTATTTAAACCATATGAAATTATAGAATTTGTATCTCAATATATTACACTACAAGAAGGTGACATCATCTTTACCGGTACACCTAGTGGCGTTGTACTTGGTAAAAATGAAGAACGATATGGTTGGCTAAAATCAGGTGATACGGTATCTATTACAATTAGTGGTATTGGTACCTTAGTAAATCAATTTAAATAATTTCCTGAACAAATAAATAACCTATATATACCAAAAGAGATTACCTATGATATGTCTATCCATCATGAGTAATCTCTTTCTTCTTTTTCTATAAATCTATTTAAATATGATTTTACATTCTAATATGTACTATTTATGTTCCGCTTCAAGATCGAGCATATATTTCTTGCGTTCAATACCACCCGCATACCTGTCAATTTACCATTACTACCAATAACGCGATGACACGGAACAATGATAGATATAGGATTATGACCTACAGCACCTCCTACGGCTTGAGCAGAAAATGTTTCTTTGCCTTGTATTTCAGCAATCTTCTTACCTATTTCGCCATAAGTTGTCGTTTCACCATAAGAGATAGTTTGTAATATAGACCATACAGACTTACGGAATTCTGTTCCTTCTAATTGTATTGGTGGAGTAATAAATGGTTTTTGACCTTTAAAATATTGGTCTAGCCACATAATGGTCACTTCAAAAGGGCCGGTTTTTTGTTCAATATACTCCGCATCATCATAACTAGGAGCATGGCTTTCATCTACGAAAAATAAATCTGTTAAATACGTTAATGTACCAAGCATTATCATCGTTCCTAACGGACTTTCATAGGTGTATTTATAATTCATAGTACATTAACTCCTTCTTAAACTAACAAATCATTCAAAACTTTTTTAATATTATCATTAAATAATACAGTATTTTTATGAATTTCAAAAGGAATAGGTTGCTTTTCTACATTAATTGATACATACAAAGCATCCATATTGTCATGGGCCATGCGCATAAATGGATACTTAATAATCATCGGTGTATTATAGCCTACACCTAATTCTAACAATATAATTTTCTTATCTCTATGGCTCTCTATAAATGTAGCATATCTATCTTGTGCCGCATACCAACCCTCATCTTGTACAAAGGTGCCATCAATACGCAAATTCATCGTCATCAATTCACCACATCTAGGACAATGAGGAATTAGTTCTGTAGGAATTTTCATATCCTTTTGTTCCATTACCATACGGCGCACTTGTTCTTCATTATCATAAGTCTTTTGATGACATGGCTCAGAACACTGCCATAATCCATAATCACCTTGCATATAATAGAGTTTATTTTTATCTACACCAGCAAATTGTATTTGATGATCTACATTCGTAGTAATTACAAAATAATTCTTATCTTGTAATAATTTCATCAGATGAACATAAGGCTTACCTACTGGGACATCATATCGGTTGTAATAAATATGACGACTCCACCACGCCCAATACTCTTCCATACTTTCAAAGGAATAAATCCACCAGAATACATATCTGTTATACCATATTTTTTATGAAAGTCATCAAAGTATTTATGAAAGCGTTTACCACTATAAGAAAACCCAGCTGCAGTGGACATACCGGCCCCAATCCCTACGAGTACCGCATCAGCCGTATTCAAAAATTCTTTCACACGTTCTATATTATCCCAATAATTTGTTGTAGATGTCATAATCTATATCCTTAAATACATTAAATACCACTTGTATTTTACTATTAGTTTCTTTTAAATAGGTACGCACCGTATCGATTGCAATTCTGGCCGCCAATTCATTGGGAAATCTAAACTCACCTGTAGAAATACAGCAAAATGCAATGGACTTCAAACTATAAGCATTGGCTAACTCCAAGCAAGATCGATAGCACGATGCCAATTGTTCTTTTTCTAACTCTGTAACAGTATCATAAATAATAGGCCCCACCGTATGGATAACATGACTAGCTGGTAAATTATAAGCATAAGTCTTACGAGCTACACCTGTTTTCTCAGGCATATCCATATATTCTATCATCCGTGCACACTCCATACGCAGCTCAATGCCAGCAAAGGTATGAATGGCATTATCGATACACTTATGATTAGGCGCAAAACAACCAAGTAATTGATTATTAGCGGCATTTACAATAGCATCCATAGCTAGGCGTGTAATATCACCTTGCCACAAATAAATCTGAGACTCACGCTCTTCTATATCATTAATCGTTACAATGCCTTTTTCCTGTGCTAAAGTATTTAAGTATTCAGATTCTACCTTCATCCATTCAATGGGCATAGCACCAGCAGGACGAATATTACATAAAGATCTAAAGAGAGTAAATTGCTCCTCCTCACTCACAGGGATTTCTAAATGCTCCTTATGCTTTTCTTTGTATTCTGTTACTAAGCCCTCAACCAAATAGCGTAACCGTTCTTGCTGTGTCATATGTAACTCCTTTTAGTATAGACTATACTTTCACCTATTATATAACAAAAAACTGCTAGCACATACATATGCATATGCTAGCAGTAACTTTACTGTGATTATATTTGTAGTCGTAATTATATTATATCCCATATTAAGGTCTTACAAAAGCTTGTCCACCATGGTTGACGAGGATATCCCCATCTAATACTTTAGTGGTAACGTTTTGTAAACTATCTTGGATTTGGCTCATCATGAATCGATAACCTGGACTATTTACATGTTTAGTAAGAGCTGCTTGGTCGCTATAGACTTGGAATACATACCAACGATTTTTTGCATTTCTTTCACGAAGCACATAGCCAGCCTTATAACCCGCATCATCGCGCACGGCCCGTTCGATATCGAGTTGATATTGACGTTGTACTGCATCAATATCATTGCTATTGACAGTAAACTCTGTTAATGTCACTACTGCTTTACCGTCATTGACGATGGATAAAGCATCTTTTTTCTCAAGCAATAATACAGACTGTACATCATACATTTTGCGATTTGTTAATTTAGAACCTACTTCATTAACAAAGGCTTGATACTGATCAGATTTGCGATGTGTATCAATAGCAGCTAAATCTTTATAAATCTCTACTACATAAGACTCAGTTGGATTTCCTTTTACATGAGCTACATTCATAGATAATGTATTAGGCTCTTTCTCCATAGATGCCGTTAGATTGGCAACACTTGCACTATTATATGCGCCCTGTAACTCTGTAGGCACTTGATATCGATACATACCTACACTAGGTGCTGTATCTAGACCTTCATCACGTTCCATAACAAGAGCTGCAAAGGATGTGCTTACACCTAATACTGCAATCGCAGATGTAACTAGAATACGTTTTAATAATGTTTTAGTCATAAATACTCCTTTACATATATCTTGATAACTTTTCAGCAAACAAACCAATACGCTTATAAGTTAACAGATCACATGCTTTTTGCTGTAAATTGTCCAAATCTACGATAAAATAAATTGAATGTTAAATATGCTGGAATTGTACCCATAGTTTTAGGCATGCGACGAAATATATTTTTTATGGAATATAGCTCTTTATAAATCCAAAGATACCCTTTTTCTAATTCTTCTTTAGACATACCTAATGGTGATACAACTACGTGAGACGTATTATATTTTGATAAATCATAATCAAAAATTCTATTTTGAGCTTCCATGCTCTTGTAGAATTCAGTACCTGGGTACGGTGTGACAATATGTGATGTAATCGTATCTATTTTCTGACTGATAATCCAATCTAACGTATTTTTAAAAGTCTCGGGTGTATCTCCATCTAAGCCAAATACAAAGCTAGCATTAACCATAATACCACGCTTATGTAATTCGTTAATAAGTCGTTCAAACTCTTCACGATTATTTTGCATTTTATGAACACTAGATAGAGATTGAGGACTGATACTTTCAAAACCAATAAATAAACTCTGGCAACCAGATTCTTTCATTAAATCCATCAATTCAGGGTATTCCCCTATTTTCATAGTAACCGCTGCATTCCAGTTCAACTTTAAAGGTTTAATACGTTCTAAAAACTGTTTAGTCCAAGAAATATTACCAATAAAATTATCATCAATAAACATAATATGTTTTGTACCTAATCTTTTGATGTCTCCCAACACATCCTCTATATTGCGATTAATATATTGGTGTGTCCCAGAACTATTATAGCAAAAATCACACTTATGAGGACAACTTCGACTAGTAGAAACAACGTTATACCATAAATAATCGGTCTTATCTATCAAGTCATATGCAGGTGATACAATATCATCTCCAGATTCTAAAGGTGCAGAAACATATTGAGATTGCAACCGACCATGTTTAGTATCTTCTATAATTTGAGGCCATGTATTTTCTGCAAAACCTATACAAAGGCTATCAAATGCCTCCTTAGGTACGGTATCAAATGCTGTCGTAATATGTATACCACCAGCAATCACCTTAGCCCCTTTCTTTCTATATATAGCTGCAATTTCAATTGCTCTAGGCAATACATCAACAGTCACCGCAATACCTACTAAATCAGGTACATTATTAAAATCTATTTCTCTAATATTTTCATTTTCAATTATGACATCACACTCATGCCGAATAATATTAGCCACAGTTAATAATCCTAAATGTGGAGACATACGTATTTTTAAATCTGTATCCATAGGACGCTTCAACATACGTGGTTGAATCAATTTAACTTTCATGTAAAACCTCTTATATAACAAATACTCTTACATTATTATAAAAGATTTCCATTCTATCTGCATATAAAAACATCCTATCGATGAAAAACTATATTCAGTAATATTAGTTTCCATAAATAGGATGTTCTGCTTATATTGTTATATATTCAATGGTTGTACCATGTTCTTCAATTAAGTTAACTAAGTCTTTTCCTTGAAGCCATACAGTTGCATTATTTTCATTCGGATGGATGCCTATGAGATTATCCTTATAATCCGCATCAATATAGTAATGTACCTTACGGTCTTCATCGTGGAGCAAGCAGAATGGAGATACATGACCTGGTTTAATCTTTAATATATCCCATAGCTCTTCTTCAGAGCCAAAAGAAATCTTTTTCAGATTATGGTCCTTACGGAACTGTTTTAAATCCACACGCTTTGAGCCGCGTACAGTAATCAAATAGTAGTGCTCCCTCTTATGGTCTCGAATGAACAAATTCTTCGCATCCCACTCCGGATATGGCAACTCTACATTAGGCTTATCATCCATACTAAATAGCGGTGCGTGATCCGTAACTTCAAAATCGATATGATGGTCACGTAAACAATCATATACGCCTTGTTTATCTAACATGTAACACCTCTAATATATAGCTTACGCTTGGTGAAAGTAATATTTATAGTCATATTACTATTATATAACCTAATTATATAATCTAATTATCCCACCAAATTTATTCTGGAACTTTATAGGTACCATCAAATACAAATAATTCAGGATGTTCATGTACGAATGTGTCTTCATAGATTCCATCATATTCATAGACTACATCATCTTTTTTATCGAGGAAATCGAACAACTCCTCTTCATTTTCCCAGTCTTTCAAAATGGTCCATCGTTCTTCCCTATCAAATGGAATGGACCCACCAAAGTAATCGATAACGGATTGTAAATTATCTGCTAATGTATCCATCTTAAAGAGACGTAAGCCAGCAAGAGCATCCTCCCATACAATACCGGTAGAGTTAAAGAAGAACTGATGATGTCCACCATTATTAACCTCTGCGAAATACCAAGATATAGCATTGAGATATCGTTGCTCTAAGGTAAAAGGTTTGGCAGATTCTAAATAATCATCATATGAGCCATATATATTGATAGTCCAGTACATGGGCTCATTAATAGTCCACATATCGTCTGTAGCTTGTATCTCTTCAACAGTGATAGTGCGATGACGAGGTACACCTTTTCGTTTCTTCTTTTTCTCTGCTACATACTCATTATAGGCAGCACTTAAATCAGGATAGTGAGCTTCACATTTTTCAAAATCCATTTGCATATAGCACATATCAATGACTTCAAAACAATACGATTTTATATCATCAAGTTCCGCTTCCGTAGCTAAACGTACACCCTGATCTACTAACCTTAGCATCTGCTGCATAATATCTGATGTGTACGCTTCATTATTATCTAAAACAATAGCTCCATATGCATAGGCACAGCGATAATACCACACAGCATCACGATGCGCTTCATCAATAGACTCGAATACCTTAATTGCCTCTTTTTCATTTCCATTATTGTTATAAGCTCTACCAAGCTCACCTAATAAAGGTATAGATAAAGTTTCTATGCCTACACTAGTTAACAGATCAATAATAGTTTTTGCGTTTCCACTATCATTAAGATCTTTAATTGTTTGTAACTGTTCAGCATCAGACAAAGATAAAAACTGTTCAACACTTAAAGACATACAATACACGTCCCCTCATAGCATCAATATGTATATGAAATCATCTTAAGATAATTATAACAAACAACACAAAACTATGGGGTACAGATTTTAAAATAATAGTTTATAACTAAACAGCTATTTATCTAGCTACCAAGCCATACAACAAATACAGGAGTACCTTCATCATCATCGTCGATTTCATCGATATCGTCACCATCGAATTCATGGTCATCATAGGCTAGATTTTCAAAAAATACATAATCACCGAGCTCTTTATTGGCCATTAAGTTATGTAGCTTGAAAAGAAGCTCTTCAGTAGTAAAGTACTGCCCATTATCTGCTTTAAGGCGAGCATAGATTTCAACTTGCCACATACCATCTTCTTTATCATATTCTTCTAATTCATCATCTTCGTATAAGTATTCATTAGGGTGAAGCTGACTTTTGCTTTCAATCCAAGCTTCATAGCTTACAAGAATTTCAGGCTCTACTAATGGCGGTAAATTATCACGATTAACGTTATGCTCTTCTAAGCATTCATAAAACGCTTTAAGAAACTCTTCTCTAGTATAAGTAGTTTTATTGAACACCCAAGGAATTCCCTTAAACTCATGATAGTAACCTTCATATATTTTATTACCATCTTTATCAGTACCAAGATATTCAATCTGCTCTGTATTCTCATCCTTGTTAAACAGTTTTTTTAATAGCATCAAAAAAATCATAGGATAATCCTCCTTGTACTCTTTTTGAACTAATAGAGCTTAATAAATACTCTACTACTTCACAACACCGAACTAATCTATATATCTAAAGTAGCTTCTTTTGCTATTTTTATAGCAATATATCAGCCATCAATAGCAAAGTAATTTAAATCCTCAAACTCGTCGTCCCAAAATTCAAAACAAAATATATGAGTATAATCAAAGGTTTGCTCACAATAGGTGACAGTTCCATTTTCTATTTCAATTTTAGGCACACCTATTCGCGCTTTCACATCATCTATAGTAATAGATTCATCATACATTTCTCGAATGTCATCAAGCATGAAAGCTGCAATCTTATCAATATTTTTGTGATAATTTTGGGCAAGAACTTTTACAGTATCTAAATAATCGTCTGATGGTTTCTCATCCCAACAGAACTTTAAGCCTTCATACAGAAGACTATATTCACAATATCTCTCATCATATTTGAGTTCATTTTCTATCATAGGCCTCAACTCTCTCTCTTCAACATGCTTTGATTTCATTATTCATAATATATTCCTCAATATTGTAAACTAATCTCATATAAAATAACGTAGCCCAAAGCACAAAAATTATAATAATTTAATCTATTTTATTACTGTTATAAGTTTGCGTGTATAGTAAAAAGCCCTTCGCATAAGCGAAGGGCTAATCTATTATTTTCTTATAATGTTGTATACTAACTAGCTACCACACACAATATAGAATACAGGTATGCCATCTTCATTATCTATAAGTCCGTAACCTTCACATTCATGGCCTTCGTATTCGATACCTTCAAAGAATACATGATCGCCTAATTCTTTATTGGCCATCAAATTGTGCAATTTAAAGAGTAATTCTTCTCTAGTAAAATATGTACCATTATCCGCTACAAGATGAGCCATAAGTTCTACTTGCCACATGCCATCTTCTTTATCTTCTTCTAGTAGTTCTTCATCGGTTACACGTTCATTATCAAAAAGTTGGTCTTCACTTTCAATCCAAGCTTCATAGGTTACTAGAATTTCCGGTTCTTCTAATCTATCATCGTCATCTGATTGATCATCATCTACATATTTCTCTACTTCTTTATTGTATTCTTTGGAAAACTCTTCTCTACTATATGTATGTTTGTTAAATACCCAATGCACTACATCATATGTAGGATAGTTATCTTCATCGCAATCAGTAACGTCTTCAGTATCTGTACCTTCTTTAGTTTCTTTAGTATCTTTAGTATCTTTAGTATCTTTACTATTTCTCTTATCAAAGACATTCTTAATGGTTTCAAATATCAAAGGATAATCCTCCTTGTATTCTTTTGGCTTGATTTGAGTTAATAGGTATTTTACAACTTCACAACACCAGCCCAGCTGTTTATCTAACTGAGCCTCTTTCGCCATTTTCATGGCTGCCTCTATTAACTGTAGTGCCTTCTGTACATATTCAGATTCGTAGCTTTCACCAATAGCTAACATCGCATGAGCATAGCCACAGCGATAATACCAAGACCAATCGCGATGTGTTTCATCAATACGATTAAATAAATCAATAGCCTCTGATGCGCGGCCCTTATTGTTATACATACGTCCTAAGGTACTTAATAGTTTAGGAGACAAATTATCGATGCCCATATTAGTTAATAACTCCATAGCACGATTGATGTCTAAGTCCTCTTGTTCATTAAGGAGCTTAACCTTATCCGCATCACTTAATTCTTGAAACTCTTCATCCGTAATATCTTCTATACTGATATATAAGTTCTTAATAAAGTCACCAAAGTTATCTGCTAAGAAAGTAATTGAGTAATCACCTTCTTGATCTATCCGTACAACCTTAGGCTCACCGGTAGGACCGCACTCACGATAATCGAGGAAAATCATGTCGTGACCACCGGAAATCGTATCAGCTACAACGACACCGATAGGGGGATATTTTACTTTTGAAATCCAAAACTCATTTCCCATCTCACCTAAAAGAGAGTATTTTTTATCTCTATCGATGCCATATATTCCTGTTATATATACACAATCGTCATCATCGTTAATAAAACAATTTTTCTTTACTACACCACCATTATGGTTTTTAAGTAGCTCAATATATGCAGCAGGCAATGTATAACCTAGATCTGCTTCAGCTACTTTAATATCCTTATCAGTAACCGGTTTACCAATATAGGATTCAAACGCATAGTCAACATCATTCCAAAATCCGGTCCAATCAAAGTCTTTTAGATTACTCATAATACTCTCTCCTAGTTTAAACCAATATAATCTAAATTTTTAATTACTCATTCATAGAATAAGTTTTGATTAAAGCTTTTACCTCACGTCGTATCAAAATAGTATCTACAATATAGGAGACAATAATATAAGGAGATGCATTTATAATCGCTATAGGCGCTAATATAATTGCCACCCATAATAGATCTAGAGGATATGCATACCACTTAATATCTATGGTATTTAAAATGGGTATAACATAATCTATCACTCTTAATTCCCATTGCATTAATGGATTCAATTCCTCACTTGTTCCTACTAGCCAAGCAAAGATAATCCCAAAAAGCAAAAAATATACTATGCCAACTGGAATTAATATCTTCGCTCGCTTTTTTAATAGATTACGACAAATCTCATCTTCTTCCTCTGGTGCTATATCATATAACATATTGCACTGAATCTGAATCCGTCTAAATCGATAGCGAATATACTTATATAAAATGTTATTAGGTGTGTATAACATAATGGACTCCACATATAAGTCATACTAGCAAAATCATGGAAAGTATATCATCCATCTATGGCAAAATAATGTAAATCTTTGAATTCATCATCCCAAAATGTAAAAGAAAAGATATGGGTATCATCAAAGGTCTGCTCGCAATAGGTCACAGCATCACGTTCTGGTTCAATAATAGGCATACCAATGCGTGATTTCACGTCATCAATAGTTATATCACCATACCAATCTCGTATTTCGTTATAAATGAAAGTTACAATTGTATCTATATTTTTATGGTAATTAACAGCTAATAGCTTTGCTGTGTCTAAATTAGCATCTGTTGGTTTCTCATCCCAGCAAAACTGTATTCCTTCGTAGGATATGGTATATTGCCTTAATTGTTCATCATATATTAAAGGATTAGTCATCATTTGTACCTATTACATAGCTTTCCATTTTGGGTCTTAAATCTAGTACGACTTCCCAATCATCTAATGATGGTACCTTATGATGTGTAATAAATTCTTCTATGATTTGAAATGCCTCTTGATGTCCTAGCTCATTTACCGTATATGATAGCACCCTGCTCACCATCATTAGTTACACTAATCTCTATATGTAATAAATCGGTATCTTGATCACTACAAACTTGTACAAAGTTATACATTTTATAATCTATTGGAATTGCCTTTGCTGGTGATATAACTACAAAATCCTGCTCTTGATCCTCAATAGCGTAGAGATTTTGCTCAACTTCATTCAATGTAATTCCTTCATACTTATAGTCACCTACATCAATTGACCAATCTGTATAAGTCTTCTCAACTGCATCTGCCATATGTATCTCCTCAACTTTACAATATACATTAGAATAAGGTTTCTAATTGATATGCCATATCTACTATAAACTCATCAAACTTGCAGAGTTCTCGTAGCTCTTGATGCTCTATATCATAACAACCGATCTTTTTAGATTTAGGATCCCACACAACTTGCCAATGATCATATTCACCTAACTCTTTAGATAAACGCAATAGGTTACGGCGGCCTACTTTAAATGGAATTGTATCAATGAGAGGGAAAAATTCTATGGATATAAAATCAGACTCTGGCAATTCAAAATAAAGATTATCCGACTCTAAATGCAACTAATGCTTTTGGTAGTTTAAAAGGTTTCAATTGATCCATTTTATTCTGTAAATCATGATACTCAATTGGTTCTAGATTTTTAAAATACTCAGCCATTTCCATATCGCCACGTTCAATAGCAATACTATAAGGACGCATACCATCCTTTTCTGCGATAGTCACATCCGCACCATGTTCTACCAAGTATTTACACATCTGTAAATCTACGTACCGAGCAGCTACACATAATGGAGTTGGCTTAAAAGGATACACAGAATCAGGCTTATTGTAATTAATATCTACACCATTATGGACAAAGAAATCTAGGACCTCATAATTGTTTTCTGTTATGGCATTTCTGAAAGCTTTACCGCCATATTTTTGTACTGTATGGCCTAAATCATGAATCCGTTGTAGGTTCTCATATTTCTTGCCATATAAGGCAGCTTGAAAAGCATCTACATCCACAGAGTTCAAAGCATGAATATTGGCACCATGATTCACAACATAATCTATTACCTTTTGATCAGCATACCGTACAGCTAACAAGAAACTTGGGTTTTCTTCATCATTTAGATCTGTTCCATGTTCAACTAACCATTGAACACTAGGTAAACAATTCATTACTAATGCCAATTCTAGAGGGGAATACTCACTATACTTACCCAATTGTATAGGTTTATGAATATCCCAACCATCTGCTAATGCGGATTCTAAAGCTAGGATATTTCCTTTTACGATATCTATTACTATTTCAGGTACAGATTCAAAGGTACTAAATCTTTTAGATCTATCATGTCTCTCTCCCATGAGCTATATTTTTAAAATGATTATCACTAATTACATTATATTACATTTATAAGTATGAGTGTATAGTAAAAGCCCTCCGCATAAGCGAAGGGCTAATCTATTATTTCTCTTGTACTTGTTTACCACTCATATGTTCAATAGTGATTTCAAACATTTGAACTGCTCTACCAGCATGAGCAATCTCTTCATCTACAAGCTGCTCACTAGGATAATATTTCATAGCAAATTCTTTTAATCGAGCTATAGATTCTGGACCGGCCTCTAATAAACGGCATCTACCAAATACTACTGCACTTTGTACATATGGGGCCCATGGTTCAGTTTCATCAATATGCTCATCCCCATATACTGTAAAACATACCTTATCTGAAACTTTTAATGCATCTACTTTATGACCAGCTTTGGCTCCATGAAAATAAATTTTCTGTGTTTCATTATCATAAAAATAATTAATTGGAATGGCATATGCGTATCCATTATCTCCATTCATGGCCAAAATACCACGACGATTAGATATTAATAATGCTTCTGTAGCAGCACGATCTATTTCATTTATTTTTTTACGAATTGGTTTAAACATAATATGTCTCCTATTTTATTTACTAATCCTATTTACAAGATACATAAAAGTTCCACTATTAGTATCATCAACTTTGGAGTATTCTTTCCAATGTATAGGATATATACCGTTTAAAACTATAGGTGCTTCCATTCCACGCATTGTTCCTTTTTCCTGTATTATCGGACCAATTCATACATCCAGTTTTTACAGAACCCTCATTAATAGAAAAATTCGGCGTATGTACAATTTGCTTTTTGTTGGAGGCTTTAAATATGACATCTCACTAGTTATCTTAATTGTATAACCTTCAATAAAGTTATCACTCTTATCTCTAAATGCCTCTATACGCATTATATCTTTTTAAATAGTTATAACAACCTTGGTCCTTAGCACCTTGCTCCTTCAACACATACACTTCACCATTTATATTTTTTTAATACATTTTTTTGTCGTATATTTAAGCTCAATAGGAATCCATTTACCATCTACTATTACAAGAATATCAAGATGTAAATTAGGATTAAATTCAGGTACAAACTCTAGTCTGATATCACAATTTGGATATTGTTCTTTAATTATCCATGCTAGGCTAAATTGAAAGTCTGCTTCTGAATGAAATATTGGTCGCCTTTTTACTCAATTGGTACATTATTTCATCAATATCTAAGGTTAATCCCATACCATATACCTCATTCAAAATGATTTAACTACTTATGTTAATTATATTATATTTTTTTATATGTTTAGTATCATGAAAGCCCTCCGCATAAGCGAAGGGCTTAACTATTATTTCTCTATCTCGATTCCATTAAGATAGGCAAATTTAATCATAGGAGCTCCATAAAATTCACTCGTATCTAAGGAAATCTTTTTCCTGAGGCAATTCTCTCAACTGATTATAAAAACCAATATATCTACTTCTTAACGTATCTTTTTGAATTATTTTATTAAAGTACTGTTGAGCTTTTAGCTTTTTCCACCAAAATGATAAATATAATAAAGTAGATTATGATTGATTATGTCTCCATCTATGAGCTTATCAATATTATGTTCTGTATCTTCAAAATCATTAAATAGAGGCATGATGTATTCCGCTAGCAGCTTGGTAATCTCATCTACAGTATACTGATAACTAGCGCCTGCTAATTGATACCAATACCACTCCTTTCGGTGTAGCAAACGGCCTAATTCACCGCCATAAACAAAACCGTTATGAATATTAGCTTTTGTCATAGATTTAGAGTAAATAGCAATATGTGGAACAAATTCTACGCTGCATACATAGTTATTTCTATTAGCCTGAAAGTATATCTCAAAAAGTAAGATCTTTATTTTTTTAGATATTTTTCTTTAATTTCTGACCTTTACTAACTACCTTAAAATCAGGAAATTTACTTGCAATTTCTTGCCAAGCTTTCTCACATAATTCTCTAGGTTTCATGATTATAAATTCCCCCACTTTAATACAGGTAATCAATTTAAAGATTTCCTTCAACAACTATAACAGATGTATGTTGAAGTGCTTCCTTTATCCAAGTAATAAATGTGTTTAAAAAAACTCTTGCTCTTCTTTACTAAGGTTTATAATATCAACTTCAATATGATGAATTATTTTAATCCAGTCGTCTTGCTTAACCCAATTATCAAAGCATACATCAAAGCTATCTCTTTCAGTATTATCTGATGCATCTATAATAGGATACGCTTTATTAAAATAAGAAACTAAGATATCAAAATCTGGACTATAAACCCGTAATGGCTTTCTATAACAGTGCCAATCTTTCCAACTTGGTGAGGAATTAGAGGTATCAGTAACTTTTAGAGGATTAAAATCTAAGCGTATGTGCTCACCTAACGGTGCATTAAGCCTTAACTCCATATACTCTTGTTTTTTTATAATCCATTGGTTTTTAGCCAGACCATATAGTTAACTCCATAAACTGATAAAAGTATTATATCAATCTTTCTCTTCCCTATATTTAGCATAATTTTATCTGTAAAAAATAGGGGTTATTTTTTGACACGATACACCATATCTCCGCTATTCCAAATATACATAATGACAGATACTGGAGGTTTTTCATCAATCCAAAGCCAACCTGTATATGTAGTGGTATTGGCAAAATAGCCTTCCGTAATTATTTCAAATTCTGAGTCTACATACTCATTCATAAAGTCACATAAACAAATGGACTTTCCATTAAATCGACCTTCGCCTAAGGTTTTATTAAATATTAGTACCTTACACAAGTCCACATCACAGTCTTTAAAAGATATTTCACCGGAAAATGTTCTTTCTTCACCATCTACCAATTGATACATTTCGTCAACTGTTAACGTCAATGTTTTATTATGAATTCTGATTCTATTTACTTTACTACCATAAAGACTGAAAAGGATGTTACTCTTTCTATCATGTATAAAATCCATAATATTCCTAACAAGATTAAAGGTAAAACTATAATCCATGGGCAGTACTAATGCTTACTGCGTCGTGTCGCTTCTAGTGAGCAAAGCTACCGCTTCGACATGCGCTGTCATAGGGAACATGTCTACGGGTTGTACTT
>BNJU01002521.1_pt1 | contig 15483 bp, 16 predicted proteins | sample 8539281 | NCBI WGS metagenome assembly BNJU01 (sample SAMD00202456, study PRJDB9452) | human saliva metagenome | isolation source: human saliva | place: Japan
TTCAGTTACGTATTGCTTGCCCTTGCCTGGAATATCTTTCGCAAGGAATCGTTGTAGATCAAACTCACTTTCACCTGGTCCATGTGGTTTTCATCCTTTCGAGTTCCATTCTCGGCGTAGTCTTCTTCCATTTTCGTGAAGAAGTTTCACGCCTTTCCAGGCCCATAGAGATTGAAATGAGCTTTTGTTATTCTAGGCTCACACGACGACGCCCTTCGTCTCCAGAGCGTGCTTTCATTGGATAACGGGCTCATAGACTTCGTCGTATCCAAAGGCGAGCTGCATGAAATGTCGTCCCAGGGACTTTCGGCGACGTACCTTAACGCTTCCATATCCTGCCACGTATGGTTTTCCATAAGTTGTGCGGGTCTTCGTTCTCGCGCATTTTACCCTCATTCCCAGCCATAGCCCTTTGCATAGCGATTTCGCCGTCATTTGCCGCTGTTGCAGTGCGCGGCTGCAAGCGTCTCGAGCTTTCGTGCAATGGCTGCTTAGTTGCTGCGCTGGAGCTTCTGCTGCGGCTCGCTTCTTGGCGTTAGTGCGGGATTTCGTCTTGACTCTTCTTCGTCTGAGATCGACGGCTGCAAGCGGCACGCCTACTCTAAAGTAAGTAGTCATGACCGCTTCGTGTAAGATCACCGTCGAGGACCGGTTCGATTGAGCTGTGTGTATTTGGTCCAATAAAGCCGATAACCTTTGTTCAATAGAGGTCGCCGCTCATCTTCTGGCGCTTGGCCAACGGTGAGATGTATTCAATCCTGCAAACCTTCGCCTGGCAATGTCTCCTTGCAGCTCTTTCCGGGATCTCCGGCACCTGCGTCTATCTAAGATGTTGTAGACCCTTTCTAGCGATCTGGCTTTAAGAATCTGTATTGAAGGCGTCTCCACCATCGGTCCTAGCTGTTGGTAATCTTTTCCCTGGTTGCGGGCCATGACTTCCTGCCGTCATGGGCCTTTGTGCCCAGGCTGGTCCAGCATTGGCAAGAGGTCTGATGGATACGTCTCGCTTTACTCTGTCTTCGACTCGCTGGACTCCCTTCAAGTTCACCATAATCTCGCCAGTTGTCCTTGAAAAATAGGACGGATGACTTCTGCCCGGATCGTTTATAGCTGCTGTGCCGCCGGGGAATAGGTTTGATATTTCCTACTGTGACGGCGGGACCTGTAACGGAGGTTTTACGCCCATTTCTATTGCCGTACTGGCGTCGAGCTCCATTTGTTGTGCGGCATTTTAGCATCCGGTAAAGCATTCCAGCCAGGGCCCGTCGCATAGGCTTTTCTCCGTTCCTTTTTACGGTATGAGCGAGTGCGTACGGGCCACTCTTTCAAACCTGCAACAGCTGCGTGGCATCTCATCTTCGTGCCAGAGTCTTCTTCACCCAGTATGTCGATGTGAACTAAGAGCACTGTTGTTTAGCTTGTTTGGGTCGTTATTATCTTCGTTCTTTCGACTCAGCCAGCACACGCTATGTGATAGTTCTTGCGCCCGCTCGCATCGTACATGACTCGCTGACGGTCATCGGGCAATTGTCTCAGCACCGAATTGCTTTACGACGATTTGACGGTTACGGCTCATTTCGGGCGCGATCGATCTCTTCCTGTTGCGTCACATGCCAGGCATAGGTACCGTAGTGTACGGGAACAAATGTCACTGTGCCACCTTGTGAAAACCGTAGGGCCGCTTTAATAAAGGGAAGTTCCGAATAGCACGATGGATGGCATTGTGAAAGTTTGAACCAGATAACACAGATTCCATGATGTCGGCCCTTGTGTTCATGAACCGCTGCACGCCCGTGTCATCGGCCAGGTCTTTATTTCAATGCCAAACCTAAACCAGGGCGCCTTAGACGGCGGTGTGAGCTCGATTGAACGCCTGCTGCAAAAGGTATCACGGGCTTCTTGAATAACGCCTGTAAAGATTTCTTCATCGTGATAACGGGTTTTCCCTGTGTCATCGTCGAATAAGCCGTCATATGGAAGTTCATAATCACGGATTAATTCCATACTCTTCCCAGGGTCTGGGCTGAATATGCACAATGCTGCACGAGCTTTCTTTTATCTTTGCACGTGTTCGGCTTTTACCGTCTTTTTATTTTCCGTCGGGCTCAGCGAGTTCTGTTTTATTTCACGCATGCTTTTTCTCCTTTATCAGCTGTTTTTGCATTATTTCCTAACGCCGTATCTATAGCGTCACGGGTGCTTTTGACAAACCGCGTTTTTAGCTTTGTCAACGCTATTCATTGTTCCTTGGTCGCCGTTATTTACGGCTTGCACTGTAGGATCCGGTGTTTTAAATTCGGGAGATGATGTACTGCCGAATAATCCTTTTAATCCACACATTGGTATTACTTTTGAACGGATTGTGTTTTGTTTGTGTTGCTCGCTTCCTTTGGCTTTTTAGTAGCGGCAGCGAAATGTTACAAGAGCAGGGCGTCTGCTTTATTAGTGACGGCCACGGGCCTTCATATAGTCTTTACTTTCCAGGGATGATTTCACTCCATTGACGGATGCTTTCGGGACCTAGTGGAGGTCATCTCTTAAAACGTCGTCATCCGGCAACACGCCGCCGTTTATTAGCCAGTCTTTCATTTTCCCCCAGATTCAGCCCTTTTATTAGCAAATCCTTTTGTTCCTGACTTTCCCCCAAAGGCCACTAGCTTCCAGTTTCTCCCATGGTTACGCTAAACGAAATGAAAGCCCTGTTCCGTAGCTCATTGATAAAGACCGCATCGGCTTTATATTCGTCTTCAACCTGCCAGGATTGCCGCAGGCTCCGTCGTTGTCGTGGTATTCGCCCAGGACCTACAATAAAGGCCTTGGCGCATAATGATAACGATTAGTCGCTCACCGTCCATGCCAGGTCCACTCCAATAATAACGGGTGCAAAGTTATATTCAGCCGGCCGGAGCGTTCTTTTTGTCGCCGCTTCCACTATATCTACTCCGATATATTGTGCGTCAGACGATGACGGAAATTCACCGCGTACACGAACTTTAAAGAAGTCTGGAATTTCGCCGTATTGGTTTTTCCATTGTTCGATTTGGGCTTTGTTGTTAGAAATGGCTACGTCCCTGAGTCTATTTTCCTGGGTGTCCCAGTAGTTTCTATATTTGGTAAAAGCACGAATGGAACCCCACGTTTCTTGTAGGGTTTCCGTATCAGCACCAGATGATTTCTGTAGTCTTATCCGTCAAAGCGCCTCTCGCAACTCCCAGATGCGATCATCTATAGCGGAGGCTTCATCAAATATGATGAGAATTCTCCTTCCTTGGTTGTGCAAGGCCGGCGAACGCTCGGTATTGTGGACGGACCAGGATGGCGTCAATACGCCAGGTCCTTTTCGTGTTCGCTTCATTGAGGAAGATAGCAGTTGCCGTGTGGTAAACTAGCTCTTTGCGATAAATTTTCTGTACCATTTAGCAAGCTCTGCCCATGTCTTTCGTTCTTAATTGGGCTTCGGTGTTTGCAGTTACGACGCCTCTTGTGTCCGGATGTCGAAATGGCTCATAAGATAAACCTATGCAACAAGACAACTCCTATGCCGTGGCCTGATGATACAGTTTGACGAATTACTGTATCCGTGTCCAGTCCTGGCGATTCTTTTTCTAACTGTTCTAGTTGCCATTTTTGCGGCTTTTGGCCTTTTTAATTCCGGGTCGTTGTCCCAGTCGAACGCAAAATACCCAGGCTACCGGATCGTGAGTTGTAGCCCCAGACAGTCCATGAGCTTGTGGCGTTTTGCCTTTATTCATTAGCCGCTTCCTTTCTTTAATAGCGCCTGCTGCAAACGTTCCGATAAGTCCATGTTGGCGTTAATTTCAACGCTTCCGGTAAGTTCCGTTTGTCTGCTTTTGCTTTCCAGTCGTCCGCGCTAAATTGGTAAGAATGAAGGTTGCGGCCTTGGTTTCCGCGGAACAAAGATAAGTTCGTTTTTCATCTTTTAGTGACTTGCTTACCTACCACCTTTGCCGTCTTTTAAACGATGTCTACGGGTTATGGTCCTCTTTTTCGGTGCCGTTTTTCATGCCAACGGCCTGTTGAACAGCGCGTTTTCGACGGACCGCTGCAGTAGTCTTTACCGATTGAAAGTGCCTCCGAAAACCCCGGATGTTTCTTCGTCCACTCATAAAGCGTTGATTCGGAAATCTGATGTAGGCGGCATCTCGTCATTATGCCATCCTTTACGGCAGTAAGCTTTTTAATGACTTCCGGGTTTTGGTTGCGCGAAACTTTTTCCAGGTCGCGTCGAACGACGCCTTATATTAATAGCTCTTCGCGTCTTTTGTGCGCATCTGTGTCTTTTGATAAATATCTTCTCACGGCGAACAAGTTCACCTGCACCTTGTTTTTGTCATATTTTCTCCTACTTAAACGTACGCCGTCTCAGTTGAGGTAAACGGGCGCATAGTTTATATCCGTTTCGTCTCGTTTTTCCTTCTTTTTGCCATTTTTGGCTCAAAAGCATATACACCACCTCGATTCTATCTGTAGGTGTGTACTACATATTTCGCGGTGATTGTGTTTGCATCTTTGGTTGTCACATCGGATCATGCTACCCTCGCTTTTTACGTAACAAGGAAGGCCTGCAAATATGTGGTCTTCCTCGTCTTATTTTTCTAGCTTACATGATAGCACATAGTGATATGTAACTTTAAGTACCCTCTTTTGATATGTAATATATCGAAACTTTTTAGGGCTCGCCGCTGTGTCTAAAAATATTCGGCCATGTGCAGCCTAGGGCTTGCTATATGTTTTCCCATTTTTCGCCGTAAAGGTATCTTCTTGAAAGGATGCTTTGATGTTTAGGGTTTTCCAGCTTTTTCCATGTAAGAGCCGCGTGCCTTCTCTTTTTCAATAAGCTTTGTCCCATTCCTTATCCGCATCCACAATCATATCCGCCAGGCGTGCCACTTTATCTGCCATGCCGTTTCCAGGCGTCCCGAAACTTTATCTGCCGAATAATCCGTTCCTTTAGTGTTAGATATCTTTTCATATCTTGAGATTCTCGTTTCCAGGGTTTTTAGTCTGATATCTAGTCGTTCGGATTGACTGATCAGATATTTTATGGCCGTTATGTTTTCTACCATTCTTTTATGGTCTCCTTAACAATGACGTCCATATCTATGGTTCCGTTGTACCGTATGATGTTGTTTTTCTCTATTTCTCCGGCGTGTAGTGCTCGTAGCATCCATAATATTTTTTTCATCACTTTTCTATCCTGGTCTCTTTCTCCGTGAAATACTACTACGTCTTTTGCATTTTGTCTTGCGACGATTCCCGTCTTTCTGACTCTAAATAATTGCAGTGCTCCTATGGTTTTCCTGTTTTTGATTATCAGCATGTCCGGATCTCCTTTGGCCTTGTGAATTGTTTGTTATTGTTCGCCTATTACGATGCCTTCTTCTCTAGCTCTTAGTCTTAGCAAATTTGAGCACCGTTCCATTACATGCGACTGTGCCTGGAGTGCATCTATCGGAGTCTTTGTATCTCGGTCTAATCGTTGACTTTTTCTTGCTATAGCGACTTGAAGTTTTTGGTGCCTAATTTTTAACTGCCAGTATTCGGCAAGAAGCCGATCTTTATAGTCGTCGCTTTGTCATGAGGCTTATGGTGTCTTTTAGTCTCTTATCTCATGGTTTAATCCTCTCTTATTTCGTCCGTTTTCACTATTTCTTATGTTGCTATCTTGCTTTTATTCTGTAATCCTCGAAAATATTTCTTTCTCATTATTTCGACGATTTGCAGCGCCGTACCCGCCTGCGGCTTTTATGAAGTAGTCGCCAGGAATGCAACTTCTGTTTCCTGCTCCATACTATTTCTATTCTCTTGGGACCGGGAAAAATACGTATCTCTTGTCCTTCTAGGCAGTGGCTTATGACTTCCCAAACGTCCTGTATGTCTTTCCAGTCCATTGTATCGGCCTCAACGTTTTTGAGCCTTTCATACTTTTGCACCTTTGTTGCCGCTTGTCAGATGTGGGAGTGAATTTAATCTCGATCGTCTGTTCTTTTTGTTGCAGACTTTAGTACGACGCTTAGTAATATTAGTAGATTATCAGCCCTATTATTAACCCTGTGTTTGTGGTTATTTCTAGCTCCATTGTTAATTCTCCCTTTGTCGTCCAAAATTTAATTTTATCCTGGCTCTGTCGTCTATATACCGGAATATTTCTGTTGTTAATCGTTCAATTATTCTGCACATTCAGGCGTAAACGGAATTTCCATTAGTCGGTGTTCCGTAATTTATAACTCTCTTCGGCACCTTTACTTCGATGAACGTTCCGTCATTGGGATATAAAATTTGGCCGTTATGGTAACGCTTGTCTCTGCCGTCTTCTCGTTATATGTGTAGGTAGCTTTCCTTTATTAGGCGATCTTTACAATCGTCCAGCATTCTAAAATCGCGGTGATATAAGGCGAAAGTTTCTTTACCGCTTCAATTAATTCCGGTCTCGATACTCCGCACATTTTTATTTGGTATGTGTCATACGCTCCTGGTGTTTTCGTTTTCTTTCAAACGTGATTTTAAAATAATCTGGCGCTTGCCGATTTTTGAAACTTTTTTATTTTTCCTGTTCAATATAGTTTTTCCTTTTCAATTTCTGATTGGCGATAACCACCTGTTGCTAGGATCGTTCCGATGAGTACCATGGCCTTAATACGTACAATGTTATTCCTTCTATCCCGTGGCATCTCATAAATCCATTTTTCCATTACATAATATCCCTGTAAGTCCTACTAAAACATACCTATTCCGATTTGTTCCATGTGATTTTTCTCCTTTTGCAAGCCCGGTAGTTTTTCTATTTGCTGCAGTATTCGAGTGACGTCATCGACTGTCAAATATCCGATGACGTCGTTTGTTATCGCTGTGATGTAACAAATATCCCCGTCCTTTAAAACAGCAAGTTCAAATAATCCTCGGTCTCCGCCAAAACTCTAGCTAGAGCGAAGCATCGCTTGTTCCGTATCCATTTTTAAATCTCATAGTGATATAGCACTTAGAAAATGACGGAAGCGTCCGCTTAGATCTTCTACCGGCTCGTAATTTTCCGAATTTTATCCAGTGCGATTTTCTCCTATTGGAACCAGTTCATTCATAAATTGAATTAACTCAACCGCTTCCTACGCCATCTTGTTAATAACCGCATCGACGATGTCCACATTGATAACCGCGTCCGTTCTGCAATTCTCCGCTGTTCGTTAAGCCGCCGTCTGCCCTGGAATTTGACGTCGTCTATAATTGCTCTCATGACGGCCCGGTCTTTTCTTTGGTAATCGCCCTCGTAAACGATGAACTCTTCTAATCCGTATCGTTCGATAATTCCTACTTGCGACCGTCTATCAATACGTCCGCAGGACGTTCCTCTCTGTATCTTATGATTCTGCATTGCTTACGCCTCCCTACGCCAACTCGACTCGTTCCATTTGGAGCTGGTTCATTCTCTCTTTGCACCCTCTTCCATAAAGCCCTTGAAGATATTCACTGGCATACCGCTTCCCCTTCTGCAGCGTCTTGAAGTGTCGTCTATGATGACAGTTAGCAAAAGCATAACGGCTTTTTCTATTTCGTCTGATTTGTACATCTCGCGCTCGTGATGATGTTTTACGCCGTATTCAATCGGGAGCCCTGCACCAAAATGCACGTGCCGCCGTCACGCTCATATATGGCATTGTACTCTTTCAGTGGCCTTTCCTTTTAATTTCACCTTTTGTCTTTAGTAACTCATCGTGTTTCTACCCACCCTGTATTTGATTAACCTGCCTTCATAGACTCGTCTGATATTTGCCCAGCAGCCTTTTGTAGGGTTCGTCTTGCCATTTATCGTTTCGACGAAATGGATTTTCTCATCGGGCTTAAAGCAACGTTTATCGTCACGTACAAAATTCCAAAGGGTATTTTTCTTCCTTCTTCTATTGCGGCGTATTCCGCCTTAGTTTTCTTATTAGATATCTGATCGTCATCATCATCCGTCCTTATCATCCGGCAGAATATCTATGGAAAGCCGATGGCGGTGCATCCGTACTGTACCGGTTTTTGTATGTAGTAGCCTTTGGGGTTTTCGGCTCTTTCCAGGTCTCTGCTATCACTTCTTTTTACTTCCGGCTTTTTAAATTCCTGCTTGCACGGTAGCGTGATTTTTGGATGAGTCTTCTGCAAAAATGTTTCTCTTGTTTCTTTACAGTAGATTCGGCGACCTGCTTTGCGTCATCCGGCTTTCCGTCATAAAACCGAAAGGCCTTTAGGAAAATTTCTCCGTACGGCCATAACTTTTTGTAATCGGTTCGGGATAGGCTGATGTTATTTATCAGTAGGTGATGATGAATGCGATGGCCTTGCATTCTGTGGTAGCAATCACTTTAATTGTTCGCCCAGCTTATGATAGAGTCTTCGGAGCTTACAGAAAATTATCCAGCCGATTTTTGCCTCTTCCTTTTCAGGTTCCGGTTCTTTATAGGTGAGGTCGATTCTATATCTTCCTCTTTTAAAATTTTCAAGAATCAGGTAATCAGAGATTTTGGATTGAATTTTTCTCGTTTACCTTCCATTGCTCGGCCGATGTGCTTTGCTGTTCGGGATCTTGGCATCGTCGGAGTGTTATATCGCGACGTGTGTATTTACGATTTCAATTACGGGTCCTGCTTTTTACCGTGTACATGCATAATTCGACCTCTTGGTTTTAATTTGTCGTAGTATTTATAGACTTAATCCAGCGATAACAGGGCCGAAGCTCTGTTTTTTCTCGCTTATATAATGTATATATAGATCATTTACGGAGCTTGCTGGCTCCGGTCTGCCTACGCTAGACGCCCTTGTGGCGTCTTTTTGTTGACTTCTTCTATTCGGTTTCATCATCTTCTACCAGCTGTTTGGCCCTGAGTCCTCCTGTTTATTTTGGTGTCTAACTCCTATAGACACGCCCAGGTTCTGTGGCCTTCAAAATATTTTGCAGTTAGGCAGACGGTGCCGGAATTAATCCGTCTCACCGGGCAGTGGATACAAACTTTACTACTCATCGGGTAAATTAAAATCGACCAGGCTTATAGAGGTTAGAGATCCGCGATTACTAACATGGTCACACATATTCCGCCACACATGGCGTAGAACTTTTATATCTGTTCTCTTCTTTAAGAGCGATGTCTCTGATAGAAGCTCAAAAGTTATTTTTCCAGGAGTTTTGGTTTAAGGCTCTTTCGCTTTCAAGTTGCCATTTTTACATCTTGGACGTTTTTCTTTGTGTGATTTGTTAATCCATTCCGGCAATGTAATTTCTCATGTTTTATCCTCCGCTCGGTAATACTCCTGCTACGTCCTCTGAATTAATGGGCCAGGCGTGTGTAATTTTTAATCCTTTATCTCTGTTATTTTTCGTGTTGTTATCATAGGCCTTTAGAAGGTAGCGTTTCTTTCTTATGAAGTTTTTGGCTAGGCACAATGCTTATTTCGGGTCCGGCTCCTTCTTTTTCGATCGCTGAGTCCTATAAACTTATTGCTGTGTATGGCGTCTTCGAATGCTTGTATGACTTCTACCTGTTCATCGCTTTTACCTTTCGTATGAGTTTATTTGGATCTTGGAGCTAGTCCTTTTAAAACGACTATCGCCGACGGAAACGGGAGCGCTTCCTTTGCCAGCTCCGAATTTAAGTGCGTCCTCTTATAAGCCTTATTTCATAGCCTTCATGGCGTAATCTGTGCCACCAGGCGGTATCTGTTCATGTGGCAGTAGGCAAACGACCGTCGCTTTTCCTCACGTGCCGCTTCGTTTGCCTTTTTAACCCAATTTCCTATTTGTCTTCCGTACGGAGGATTCATCCATATGATCCCCCATTCTTGTTTTAGGCGTCTTTTTCTTTGGTGTAGTATTTATGGCATTTCATGCTTTTGCTTTTGCACATATGTCGAGTAAAATTAAACTCTTCGTTTTAGCCTGTTAAAGAGTTTTTGAGGCGTACCATTCTTTCACTGTTACTGGTGTACATGCCTTTATCGTCATTTCTCACCGGTACTTCCAAATCCGCGATCGTCCCATCGGTTTGACAATTCGTTTGCTTTTGAACTCTACCGGGATGTTCTTTTTCGATAAGCCTGTACGAATCGTTCGCTGGCTCGTGATCCATTTCGTTGAATCTCTTCCTGTTGTCGCCCTTTGAAGATCCTCTCATTTCTCCTCGATAGCTGCTATCTCATAATCCCGACGCAGTTGGCATGAATATTTTTCTTTTTCGCTCCGTAGCTACTCGCATAAAAAGTTTGCATGTGGTATCCTTCGAATTTCAGGCGTGCGCCCTGTCCTTGCGCGTGCTGCGCCTTTATGCATAGACCTGATCTCTGTGTCTTCCAGCGTAAAAAGTCGAAACAGGCGTTCCTTTTGTAATGAGGGGACTGTTTGGCCATCGTGAGTCTAACTTTGATTTTTAAAGGTTCCATGTTTACCTCCTCATTTGAAGAACCTTTTCTTAAGAATGTCGTACAGCATAGTTGTATGGCAGTAGGCGGCTATTCTTATGGCTTTCGTACCTCTGGACGGCCATTTAATAGTTACCGTCCAACTTCCGATTTGGTAGGTCAGCGTGCATTCTTCGCCAGCCATGCAAGTGATCCGTTCAAAGGCCGCCACTATGATCGTTTTTGTCTTGGTCTTGTCTGACGACAAGCCGCATCATTTCTCTTCCGCATCATATATATCCCTCCCCAATCTTCTCCGCTGATTACCTGTAGCTCACTGCGATAATCTTCTTTTGGCATCTTTCGTTCTCTGCTCCAGGCGGCTGTTTCTCTTCCTTTAGCCGTCTTGTATGCCGGCTGAATACTCCCATTCAACACCGGCTAGGGCCTCTACTTGGCTGAACGGACACCCGTGAGCGGGCACTTCAGGCAGTCTTGTTTTCACTTCTAGCCGTATACAGCTGATTGAGACACCCTGTAGCATTCTGTTACATCTTTTACAGACATGACGTCTTTTCTTGTTTCTCACATTATTAGCCTCCTCGTCATCGTCATATAGAAAGAGCCAGCAGTGGCTTGTACGCACGGTCCCCTGCCCTAGTTGCTGTTGTCGATCTCTCGTCAGCAGACTGCATTCCCTACATGACAGTGCTGGGATCTATGCCTGATTTGTTCTAAACTGTTAGTCGTCCAAAGCATCCATTTTTATTTCCTTCCCTATGTTGCACGGTTTTCCGTGCTTAATAAGTAAAAAGAGTTTCTACTTCTTCGGCTGAAAAGTTTCGTTTGCCGGTTGCTTTCCTAGCCACTTTTGCAGATCTCCTTTGTGTGAAAGGGACCTTGTTTTCGCATTCTTTCGAGACAGGGCTGTAGTGCTGATTCCTGAAAGAATTTAGCAAAATTACTATGGGTTACAAAGTGCTCTGCAAATAAAACCTCTTAATTTTTGCATAATTGAATTTTTCCATTTTCTCACCCCTTTTACGGTTTTCCGTGTTGTTACAAATATATCACACATATGTATTTTTGTAAACGGTTTTCCGTATAATCTTTTATTTTATATTGATGTGATACGCTTTTCCGTATATACTACTTATATAGTTTGTTTCGTTCGCGGATTGGAAGGTTTTTTATGAATACATTTATCGAGCGATTGCGGCAAATTATGTCCGAGCGGTCTATTAGTCAAGCTGACTTATCGAGACTTACGGGCCTAAGAACTTCATCTATTTCTGATTATTTTAACCGGCAAGTATGTCCTTCCAAGCAGGATAAAGTGGCTCTGATTGCTGGTGCTTTAGTCGGTGTCGCGTGGCTTTTTGGTTGCATGATTTTGAGGGTAGCAGCTGGCACAAACCGATCTTAAGACGTGCTAAGTCTGCTTCTATTGCACTGACGGCGAAAGCCTATTAAAAAAGAGCTGCTCGAACGACTAATTCAGGCGGCCCTGGAGGATGAATCGTGAAACGCATGTTGCCGGTTGTGCTGGATTTAATTCGTGAATACGGCACAAATGACCCTGTCGAATTGTGTCGGTGTTTAAAAATAAGCGTAGAGAAGGTGGTAATCCCCGATCTGAAAGGCTTGTCTCTTTGTGTGTTTCGGCATAATGTTATTTGTGTCAATAAGCATCTTGACTTTTTAATGCTCAAAACAGTTTGTTATCGCCCACGAGCTGGCCATGCCGTTCCTTGGTCAAGACAGCACAGGGTTTTGGGTTTTCGATGTTGTCTCGTAAGGAGATCCGGAGAGTAGGGTCGGCAAGAGCTTGAAGCAAATAAGTTTGCGTTTCTTCCATTCGTCCTAGCCGTGTTTGCGGAATAGATGCTGATATGATAGACGGACAATGAAAGCCGCTTACGACGGAACGGGTGTCGGAATTGCTAGAAGTTTTCGTGGGTACGTCTCAGCTATATTGAAAATCAACTTCTACGAGGTTATCATGGATAAGAAGGTTTTCATGCAATCTTTTGTCTATCGATGGCTGCTGGTTATTGCTATTCAAGGGTCTCTGTATTTATCAGCTCGCAACAGATTAACTCACTATCTGATACGGTTTCATCGCTGCGTTTTTCTAGCGATATAAGCAGAATTGGACCGTCGTATTGATGATCTTGGATAGCTGAATTCTCCAATGAGTCTGGTGTGTTGTCTGAATTCTACTTCATTGCAAGGGCTTGACCTAGCGATGTTATTAGATTCTATGGATGTCCAGTCTATTAATACAGATATTCACTCTATTAATTACGAAATTTCTCGATATTACAGGTCGTATTAATAAAATTGTGCAGGATATATTAACTACGGATTTTAATTAGGTTGTTTTGTAGTTAAATGCCGGATTTTACCGCTGAGTGAATCAATGAAAAAGTTTTGTTAATTGCCCTGTTTACAGTAATGGCCGGGACGTCTCATGCAATGGTTTTCGGTGGTAGCACTTAGGCATTTTCGGTTATCCTGAATTTAAATCATAGTAAACCTTATAATCCGGCCACCGCCAGTTTTGACGAAATGCAATTTTACCGTGAGATGTCGAAAAATATAAAAAGACGCTAACAGCTGATATTGAACGAATCGAAGAAGCCAAACAAAAGCAAGCACTTGAAGAATATAATCAGGCTGTCCGGCATATAATACGGGTAGTTACATTAGGAGTGCATTATGTATCTTTAATTATTTTCTGAATTTTATTCTTGCTTATGTGTTAAATGATACAGGATGTGGTGCTTTCTTCTATTTGTGTGGTATTTTCCGTTATTTTGTTATGTAAATAAACGGCTTTTATAGTGTCTTTGCTAAGCATAAAGTTACATTTTGTTATTTGACATTTCTATAGGTTTGATGTAAAATTAATCCACGAGAGTGTTGACAAGCTGTCGGGTGTATGCGTGGGCTGGAGTGATCTGCGGATTGCTCCAGCCTTTTATCGAGGTGTCCTGCCCGAAGCTGTTTCAAAGTCATAACCAGCAATTGAAGATTTTTACGCAAGAGAAATATGATTGTTTCAATGGAGCTCACAGCTATAGGCGATATTAGTGAGAGAACTATTATCTTCTTTATTAACGGTTATAAAGATATTTTTCTTGATTTAGTTGAGACCGAAAAACGAAAATCTGATTATTTTAAAGATGGAACCACATTTGAGCACGTGTTTTCTCTATGAGTTTGACCGCACTTACGCAATATGCTTATTAAATATCTATTAATGGCCGAAAATTCAATAAAATCAAAATAGCTTTATCGATTCTCGAGGCGTATAAAACATCGTTCAGCTATTTTAATATTAATAATTTTGCCCTGATGATCGTGAAGCTACGACTGAGCTTATTACAATTCTAATGTTGTAAAAATAACACTGACTCTTAAAAATGTGAAGAATCCATTTTGTCATTATTTTTAATCATCATCAAAGAGCTCCTGTTGTGGGTTCTGGTATCTAGATGACGCTTAGTCAAATTTGCAAAATTTTATTACTGTCTTTCACATTATTTAAAAGTCCAGATTTTAAAACGATATGATATGAGTTGAGGCACGAGTGTTCCAAAGTTACTTCAGTTGGGAGCCGAAAATATATTTTTGAATTCAGTGCTATCTCTGAATTGTCTCAAACCGCTTCTGAAATGTTTGCGCTCGTGAAGATCGTTTATATAATTACGAGGGCAAGAAATCATCGAAATAAAAAGATAGTGACTAACTTTTTATCTTAAATCGTCTCACTCTTGACGGTAAGGTTTTTGACTTAATTTTGCTTTTGCGTCTCTAACAAAGAAAAACTTCAAAAATTTAACAAGTCAAATTTATAACGAAGTTGATGATTTGGCGACTGCATTGCCCGAAAACCTTGTCAGAAGTTTTGCGTTCTATGCGTTTCCGAAAAGGTGGAAATCGGTTTTGAAAGGACTTTTGAGTGATGGCAGGCAAACGTGCAATACTGAAAAGGACGCGGCTACCAGGTCGTCGTTAGTGTTAGCTAAAGACGTCGAAGTGCGGCAAATCAAAAACAGGGATTTGAGACTCGTCGCGCGGCTAAAGAATATGGACAAGATATAATAGAGGAATTAAAAACATCGATCTCCGCGTTTATCCCCAGAGGATTTAAAAGTCCATTACACTCCGGGATTTCTTATCTTTGTATCTTGAAGAGCGGGTGAATTTACATAACACCCTGCTTCTTATCGGCTCTGCTATTCAATTTTTCTCCGAGATTGCGCCGCTTCCCTATCCTGTGAGATAACTCCACGCCCAAATCGATTCGGATTTTTAACGACTGCAAAGCTTTTCGCCCGGCACCCGTAATATGTATTTAGTTAGGTTGCGACGACTTTTTAATTACGCCAGGCGTCCTATGGAATTATTCCATAACCCATGTGATTCAATCGAACGTGTTAAAACTGCAACCCGTAAGGTAAAGAGCGTTTAGCGAAGAGGAAATAAATGCGCTCTTTTTCTTATCTAAGAGAGACTTCCTGTATTGCTATACTCTTATTTGCGTGGCTCGTTATAATCGGCTGTCGATATGGTGAAATTCTAGGGATCACCTGGGATGATGTAAATTTTACCGATAACACTATCAGCATCAACAAACAATTTGTCCGCATCAGTAAGCTGAGTGCCGCATTGGTCCTCTTAAAAACCAAGGGTGTTATCGAGCGCTTCCATGCCGCCTTTGTAGTGAGGTCCTTAAAGATTACCGCATTCACTTCTAAAAATAACCGGCTGTTGTTCCGAAAATATTTCTGAATCGGCAGCTATTAACCGAACTATTCGCCGTGTTGTAAAAGACAAAACCATCCATGATTTTTCGCCATACATACGCTACTACGCTGTCTAGCTAACGGCACCGATATTAAAACCGTCGCCAGTCTTTTAGGTGCGATAATGTTTCTACCGTTATTAATACGTATGTGCATTATACGGATGAAATGAGGCTTAAAGCAGCTGAAAAAGGTTTCTGATGTGTTTAAGTAATTTTTGACGGATTTATTGACGAAATTTGCATAAGCTCAGTCTATAAGCCAATAGTTAAAAAGGTGTTTT
>BNJU01000878.1_pt1 | contig 15453 bp, 17 predicted proteins | sample 8539281 | NCBI WGS metagenome assembly BNJU01 (sample SAMD00202456, study PRJDB9452) | human saliva metagenome | isolation source: human saliva | place: Japan
TTGCTTACGAACACTTGAAACGCTTGATCGATCTCAAAGGTGAGCACATTGCCGTTCGTGAATTCCGTGGCCTCGCCCCTCACTACCTCCGTGGGACCTCAGGTGCAGCCAAACTCCGTGGAGCCATCTCCCAAGCCAGCACCCTGGCTGAGATTGAAGAACTCTTACAATTAAAAGCATAGAAACACAAAAAGCGAGAGTGGGACAGAAATCGGTAATTCGTTAGAATTCGATTTCGTCGTCCCACCTCCGCACAGTTGAGTAGGGCTGTAAAAGCTGATAAAATCAGCGTAGTAGAGCCTACTCAACCACTGCGTCTTGCTCGACAATCCAAAAACAATTGAGAGGCTAGGACTTTTGTCCCAGCCTCTTTTTATAGATTATCTGTCTGTAAGCCGAGTTGTTTGACTCTAGCGGTGTAGTAAGTCATGATCAAAAAGAGGTTGGCTGTGATCAGCCAGATGGCCCATTGGTGAATGAAATGCATGAGGATGGCTACACTAATCGCTCCTGCAACAAAGCTTCCAACAACGATTCCGTAATTCATAGCCTGACGCCGATACTCGTCCAAATCTCCCTTTCCTCGAGTGATTCGGTACAAGGCCGTCAGCATCTTGCGGTAATTGCCGGAAGTCATAAAGATCACATAAGGGTGGTTTTCAATGAGGCTCCCTGTAAAGGTCAACATCATCATCCCTGTTCCAAAAGCAATAAAGGGAACTTCTACAGGTGGTATGACAGACACCAAGGGAATCAGGAGCGTCACCACAAACAAAGGAATCAACATCTTGGTCCGCCAAAAGGCTGTCTTGCGATACTCTTTGATATGGAGAGCAACCACAAAGCCGATCGAGAAAAACAAAATAGATGAAAAACGCATGATGGTATTTTCGACACGGGGATCGTGCCAATCAGCGATGAGAAGCAGGAGGTTCCCAGTTTGAGTCGCGACCAAACTCCGGTAGTGCATGTGGCAAAAGACATCGAGGCCTCCTCCGATAAAACCAAGCAGAGCCCCCATCAGTCGTGTATTTTGTGGTAAAATTATTTTTTCTTCCATAGTCTTGTCTCTTTTGATTTCAATTATTTTTTATTATACCACTTTGCACCAGAGCTGAGTATTGAAAATCAATCATAACCACTCATCAAACAAGTGGTTTACGTCAGGACTATGATTCTAGATAATTAGAATTTCCCTATCACTGTATAGTGCTAAGAGAATCATATTAATAACCTTCGTGATTCCTGAAAGAAAGATCAAAATAATTCAGTTGTCCTGTTTTCTTTTTTCATGGTAGTGACCTCTTAAAAACATTGTTTGCCTTCTTTAAAGAGTTGATAGAGAGTATAGATATAAATGAGACTAAAAATAATACAGATGGTTAGAAATAGGAGATATCTCCAATCCATAGAATTCGTTATCAGTTGTGGGAGAGATACGAGGATAAAGCAGAGAGATGCGTTCAAGAAGCGTATTTTTTTTGATGTGATTTTCTGAAATCTTTGTCCCTTATTCAAGACTGGAAGAACTAAAAGGAAAATGATCAGAAAAGGACGCGTAACTTGGCCATAGACTAGGAAAAAGGTAACAAAGATGCTAACTAAAATATGACTGAAAATTAAAGTTTGTAATGATTTCATAAGCTTCCTCCTAATCGTCGTCCTGATCTTCCTTGGCTTTTCGAATGCGAAGCCAGACGATAATTTGCATCATCAATCCGAAGAAGAAAGCTGCGAAAAGGATTGATATAAAATGACCTAGATTGAAAAGAGAGGTGAAAAAGTTTTTGCTATTATCCGTTAAGACATTGAGAAGTGGTATTCCAAAGAACATCAAAACTCCATAGAGCAGACCAGCTTTAATGCCAGGATAGCGTAGCTGTTTGCTTTCTTTTTGGCTCAACATATCAGGATCGATAGCAGTAATACCTGTTTTTTTAGTTTGAGTGCTGACATAGATAGCACAAACCATAGAAACCAGAAAGATGATAATTGGATATCCAAACGCGACCATTTGGGGATATTTATAAGCAAGGACAAAGGGAATGAGATTGCCAAAAATCATGAGATAAAACAGGACCATAAAGATTTTATTTCCGATGCGGTCAGCCTCGCGTTGCTTATGTTCATCAAGTGGTCCAGAAATGCCATATGTGCGTTTGATGAGTTTTTCAGTGAGAGTTTCTTTTTTCATTTTTCTTCTCCTTATTAAAATTCGTCCTCCCAAAAGAGACTGTTGAGGTCTGTTTGGAGGCTATGAGCGAGATTGAGACAGAGTTCCAGGGTAGGATTGTACTTGTCATTCTCAATCATGTTGATGGTTTGTCTAGAGACACCGATATCTTTGGCAAGTTCGAGTTGGGACATGCCCAATTCCTTGCGGAATTTTTTTACACGATTCATGCTTCCTCCCATTAAATGAATGTCGTATATATTTGACTATAGTATAGTATTATGAACATAAAATGTCAACTATTTTTTTGACATATTTTTTAAAATATTTCTTACTAGAACAAAAAAATCCCTCCAGCTACTAATAGTAACTGGAGAGATTTCCTGAAAGAACCCTGCTCGATCTACTGTTTTAGACGATAGGTCTTGCGTGGTTTTTTCTTAGGTACTCGCTTGACACCCACTTCTTCCACGAATTCTCCGAATTTTACGAGGAAGTTATTGCTAACGATGGGACGTCCAGGATTGATCAGATTGACCAACTCAGTTGCTTCATAAACGGTGAAGGGCTCCTCTAACAGATAGAGGAAGGTTGGATTCCAGTCCAGACGCCCCTGAATCCGCTTGATCGATTCTTGAATAATCTGGTAGTGGTCAAAGGCAAAAATCAGAAGCAGCTAAGGGTTCTCCATCGAGCAAACACTGGGACTTTTTTTGAAATCGACATCGAGAAAAAAACGACTTCCTTGGCATCGTCACCTGCATGGGCTAAGTCTACTGCTTCTGCTGGCAGATAGACCAGATGGGCGATGGTAATGACCCAGCCTCTGGGGTCCCGCCCAGGGGTGGAAACTGTCATGAGCTGCTCCACCTTATTCACTGGCAGATCGAGCCCAACTTCTTCTTTGACTTCTCGGATACAGGCATGGGTCGCATCTTCATCCTTGTTCACAAAGCCCCCCACCAAGGCGAGGCGGTGTTGATAAGGGTGGGCCTTGCGGCGAATGGCTAAGAGCTTGAGCTGGCCTTCAACAAAACAGTAAGCCACCATGTCCGCTGTGACACTTGGAGTTTCATAAGTCGGCAGATCTTGCTCCTTGTACCACTTGAGAAAGTCTGCTTCACTAGCGACCGTCTCAAAATACTCTTTCTCCGTCATTCCTGCTGGAATTGAGAGACTTGCCATCTAAGCCACCTCCTTCTTGAGGGCTTTGGTCCATTGGTACCAGCCCACTAAACTATTGAGCGTGTAAACCCAGTACATCCCTTGAATGTGAAGACTCTGATCCCACCAGAGATAGATACTAAAGACGTTGGTCGCAATCCAGAAGATCCATTGCTCCCGGTAAAGGCGGGTCATTAGGAGCTGGCCGACCCCATTGGTCGCATCGGTGATACTATCACGGAAAGGGCGAGCGCTATGGATGCTCTGATACGCAAAACCCATACCGATCCAAATCACAGCACACAAGGCCAAGTAGCGCATCCACTCGATTAAGTTCAATTTCTTGGCTTCAAAGTGAGATTCTTCGACCTTGCCTTGATCATTAATCCGATTAGAGAGCCAAACATAGAGACCGATCGGTTGCATGATGAAGAAATAAAGAGTTGTCAGAACTTCCCCGTAGAAGTTTTTATTGAGGGCTAAAATGAGGTAGATAGCTGAATTCGCTGCTCCAAAGAGGTAGTTACTGGCACGCCCTTCGGCAACCAGGATAACACAGACAATGCCTGTCCAAGAAGCAAACAGTCCTAGCCAATCATGCTGTCCTGTACGATTGGTCCATTCTAAGAAGAAGGGAACACTGGAAAGAAGGAGGAGATAGATCCATTGAAAGGCTGTACGTCCCACAAAAAGGTCCTTCCACAGGAGTTTCATAATATTGACAAAGCCTTGTTTTTTCGCTTCTTGGTTAACATTTTTAAAGTCTTGGATAAAGGTTGTGAATTTTTCAGATAGGTTTTTCATAAGCTGCTCCTTAGTCGGCTTGGTAGATGGCATCGATCACCTTCTTGGCTTCTTCGTAGTTGCCGAGGTAGTCTGATGCGAGGAAAGTGGTCGGAATGTTTCCTAGGTATTGCTGGCGCAATTGGTCCAGGTAATTTGAAAAGCTAGTGCGGATCTCTTCGTCAGCCATGGTCATGTCTCGGAAACCATCATTGACATAAGAGCCGATCGGCTGTACAAAGAGGATCAAATCCCATTTTTCTTTGGAGAGAATACTGACAAAGAGGTTGTCGAAGGTATCGGTCATGCTGGTATCCTGACCTTCGACCTCCATGTAGTAGTCGTAATAACCCTTGGTCACCAGGGAATTGGTATCTGCGATGACAAGGCCTCGATTGGCACTACTATCGATGAGCTTAGAGGTTTGATCATACTGTCCTAAGAGTAGATAATAGTAATCTTTTGGCGTGAGCTCATCATCTCGAACATTGTTCTTGATCTGGTATTCACGGGCATACTCAAGACTAACAGGTGCATCGTAAAAGCGGGCTAAGTCCTTTGCAAGGGTCGTTTTCCCGTTGCTGGCGCTCCCCATGATCAAAGACTTTTTTTCGTGAAACTGGCGACGGAAGGGCTGGGCGATGTATTTCCAGTATTTGCTTGGATTTTCCCGGATCATGGTAGCAGAGATCCCGAAGCGACGCTCTTCTAAGTGAACTTCAAACCCTCTAGCTTCCAACTCTTCCTTGTAGGCTTTCTCCCCTACATAAAAGATCAACTCTTCTGTCTCTGTTTGATACTGGATGGTGTCTAGGGCTGTCTGTAACCAAGGCTCCCAGCCCAAGGGATAACGAGGAAGTTCTGTCTCATCTAACTTATAGACTTGGGTCAACTCATCATTTGAGAAGGCTTCGCGGATATAACGGAAGCGTTTTTGTAAAGTCAGTCCCACTTCTTCGCCACGATCCCCTTCATAACCAGAAACGATGACACGAACGCGATCACACTGACGCTTGGCCCGCTGGATCAGGTCAATATGCCCTTGATGAAGAGGCGCAAAGGTTCCAAAAACCAGGGCAATTCTTTCTTTTTTCATATGAACTCCTTTTTTTATAATTTTTTTATAAATAGATTTTTCTTTATGTTTTTATTATAAACTATATTTTCTATCTGTCAATAGTTTTTTTATAAAAAAAATATTTTTTCTTCAAAACCAACAAAAAAAGATCTGAAAAGAGAAGCTTTTCCTTTTCAGATCTTTCGAATTTTATTCACGAGTGAGGGAGTGGCTGACACCGTCTTTCAGAACCGTCACACTAGATACAGAGCCATCTTTTCCAACTACGATATCTAGAGTCGCCGCAGACCCATCGCCTGCTGAGAGATTAGCATGGTAATGACCATCATCCAAGGTATAGTTATAAGCGCTGATACCATAGGCTACGGGTTGGCCCCCAGGAAGTTGGATGGTCACTTGACCACCTTGGCCAATAGTGACTCCAGTGTCGCGTTTGTCAGACCAATTCCCAGCTGCTGCAGAGAAATCCCCTGCTGCTACAGAATAGACTCCCTTGTATTGGGCATTCTCAGTGGCAGAAGCTTGCTTCTTAGCATGGGCATGACCGTCTTCTAGACTTGGCAATTTTGCTTTCGCTGGTGTTGCTGGAGTGGCTACTTCTTTTGTTTCTTTTGTTACGGGTGCTGCTGGTGTCGCTTCTTTAGCTGGAGCAGGTGTTTGACTAGCTGCAGCTTGGTTATTTTTGCTACCAACAGTATGACTTTCTTCTGATTTGCTATCAGAGGATGAAGAGGCAATTGGATCTTTACTAGTGATCACTTTTTTCTTAGAAGAAGAACTTGTTTGTTTAACCTGACTGGTCTTTGAACTGCTTGCTTCTGAAGTTTTTTCTTCTTTATTCCCGCCACAAGCTCCTAGGAAAAGACTAGCTGTAAGAGCTAGAGCTGCTAGGGAAATGATTTTTTTGTTTTTCATAACAGAACCTCTTTTTGTAACATTTGTAATATTTTGTAACATTATTGTAACACTGTTATATGAGGCTGTCAATAGTTTCTCAAATATTTTTTTCTAATTTGAAAGAAGTTTTAAGCAAGTTCCTAAACTTTTGCAAAAAGAGGCTGGGACAAAAGTCCTAGCCTCTCAATTATTTTTGGATTGTCGAGCAAGACGCAGTGGTTGAGTGGGCTCTACTACGCTGATTTCATCAGCTTTTACAGCCCCTACTCAACTGTGCGGAGGTGGGACGACGAAATCGAATTCTAACGAATTACCGATTTCTGTCCCTCTCTTCTCAGTATTTATACACTTCTTGATAGAATTCGATCTTGTCTCCTTTTTTAACGGTGGTTTCAGCAGCACCTTTTGGAGCCATTTCGCCATTGATCTTGTACATCCAGTAAAGACCTTTGGCTTCATCTTGGCTATGACCATCAATCGAGGTGATCATGCCATTTTTTTCTTCAATCTTGTAGTTGGCTTTGAGCACTTTCATAAGGTTGCTCTCTTCTGCTACTTTCAAGGTTTTTGATTGCGCTTCTTGACCTTCTGGCGTCACGCTAATTGTAATCGAAATTTCGTTTTTCTTGGCAACTTCTGTGCTAGAAGCTGTTGGTTGATTGTTTGTGCTATGAGACGGAGCGCAACTCACTAAAAGAAGAGCTGCAAGCAAGGTCGTCAAGCTAGAAATGATTTTTTTCAACATAAAATCTCCTAAAGATATGATAGATAATGGGATAAAAAGCGATCGTTGATAAAGCATGGGCCAGGTTAAAACTAAAACCATTGACCAAAGCATAGGTCCACCAAGGAATATGGTAAATCAAGGCATAAACACTATCGATCAAGACCCCATAAGCAAAGGACAGTAGGCCCACAAAAAGGATCTGAAGGACAAAGGGCAACCACTTGTAACTGATACGCCAAAAGGAGCATCAAAGCAGCCAAAGGCGACAATCTGAAAGAACACAATCAGGCTCATCCCCAGGAAAAAAAGGCGGAGACAAACATGGTGATCATCATCACAAGAAAAAGCAAAGCTATACCCTTCAAATATCACCAAGAGAAAAAAAAGATGGCAGAAATAGGGTTGGACATTTGGAAAAGGTGCAAAAAGCCTGACGTAGAGCGACACAAAGGGCCGCCAAAAAGCGAAATACGGGTTAATCGCTGAAGCGTCATGACGTCCTCCTAGACAATCTCGAACTTGATCGTTCCGGCTGTCGTTCCAACCTTGATCGTTTGCCCTTCTTGGGCTTGACCTTTCAGCAATAGCTCTGCTAGTTGATCTTCCACTTCGGTCTGCAAGACACGACGCAGTGGGCGAGCTCCCATTTCTGGATCGTAGCCTTTGGTTGCTAGCAACTTGAGCGCTGAAGGCTGGAATTTGAGGGTCATGCCTTGTTCGGCCAAGGTCGCGATGAGCGGTTTGACCATGACTTTCACCACCTGCTGCATGTCCTCGCTTGAGAGACTATGGAAGACCACCTTTTCATCAATCCGGTTGATAAACTCTGGACGATAGGTCTTCTTCAACTCTTCAAACATGCGTTTTTCCATATTGGCTTGGTCAAAGCGGATATCTTTAGCACCAAAGCCAACTGTCTTATCATCCCGAAGGGCTGTTGCTCCCAGGTTTGAGGTCATGATGATAATGGTATTGGAGAAGTCGATCTTCCGGCCTTTGCTATCGGTTAAGACTCCGTCATCCAAGACTTGCAAAAGGACATTGAAAATATCTGGATGGGCTTTTTCCACCTCATCAAATAAGAGAACTGAATATGGTTTGTTGCGGACTTTCTCGGTCAACTCGCCTCCTTCTTCGTAGCCCACATAGCCTGGAGGGGCTCCGTTGAGGCGGCTGGCCGCGAATTTTTCCATGTACTCACTCATATCAAAACGGATGAGGGCCGATTCATCATCAAACAGAACTTCCGCCAAAGCTTTGGCTAGCTCTGTTTTTCCGACACCGGTAGGTCCTAGGAACATGAAAGAACCGATCGGACGTTTGTTGCTACGGATACCTGATTGATTGCGTCGAATAGCCCGACTGATACTCGAAACGGCTTGGTCTTGACCAATCACGCGCTTGTGCAATTCTGTTTCTAAGTTTAGGTACTTCTTGGCATCGGTTTGAGTCAGTTTTTGAGTTGGAATACCAGATAATTGGCTCAAGGTCACCAAGACATCTTGGTCAGTGACTTCTTTTTTGTAGACAATGGGAGTGGCCTCTACTTCTAAGAGTTGGGCTGCTTTCTTCCACTTGCCATCCATCAAGGCCTGATCCAAGGCGGTCAACTCTTCTTTTACGTGACCGTTGGAATCGCGGTTTTGTACAGTAGCTGCCGCTTCATCCAAGAGATCAATGGCTGAATCTGGCAATTGACGGCTGGTCAAATAGCGGTGGGCATATTTGACAGCTGTTTCGATCGCTTCATCGGTAATGGTCACATGATGGTGGTCCTGGTAGGTTTCTTTCAAGCCTTGGAGAATTTGGATGCTATCTGCAACACTTGGCTCTTCAATGGTGACTTTCGCAAAACGCCGAGAAAGGGCTGCATCTTTTTCGATATGCTTTTGGTACTCATCTTGAGTCGTTGCTCCAACTGTACGCAAGGTTCCCCGTGCCAGGGCTGGTTTTAGAATATTGGCTGCGTCTAAGGTCGAATCAATACCGGATCCTGACCCCATAATAGTATGCAGTTCATCGATAAAGAGAATCACGTGACCGTCTTCTTCGATGTCCTGGATGATATTGTTCATCCGTTCTTCAAAGTCCCCACGGAAGCGCGTCCCTGCAACGACATTCATGAGATCCAATTCTAAGACACGCATTTGCGCGATTTCAGCTGGAACATTGCCACTAGCGACCCGCTGGGCCAGACCTAATGCAAGAGCGGTTTTTCCGACCCCTGCTTCTCCCACCAATACAGGATTGTTCTTCGTCTTGCGGCTGAGGATTTGGATCATGCGTGAAATCTCTGCATCCCGGCCGATCACAGGCTCAAGCTGGCCTGCACGCGCCATTTCTGTCAAATCACGGGTATAATCTTCAAGACCTCCACTGGTGCTCGGGGGCATGCCCATCATATTTCCCATGGTTTGGCGGTTAGGGTTTTGGGCCCGATAGAGACTCCGAATGGCTTTGATATCATTCTTGTCCCAGCCTGCCTTGTCTTCTAAATTCTTGCGAAGGGAGGCAATAGGAACTCCCTTGTCTTGCTCTGTAAAGGCAAAGCCGGCAAACTCCATAACTTGGCTCGCCAAGGTCCCACGGTCTGCTAGAAGAGAGAGGAGCACATGCTCTGTTCCCAAGGTCTTGGCATGAAGGACCTGGGCAATCTCTCTTGCGTGTTTCATAATCACTTCCATCCGATAAGAAAATGGGAAGATTTCATACCGATTGTCGCTTTGAAAAGCTTGGCCTGTAATATGCTCCGCTGCATCCTGAAACTCATCGATCTGCATAGGATAATCGTTCAGTACAGAACCTGCCACGCTATAGGGATTATTGGCCATAGCCGTCAGGAGATGCCAAGTATCTAAGGTATGCCCCTGATAGTGGCCTGCTAGTATTTGGGCCGCTTCTATACTTTCTAACAGTGCTGTTGAATAGTTCATCTAGTCGGTATTTCCTTTTCTATCTACTTGTTGAATGATTTTTTTCAGCATCGTTGCTCGTAGGATGAGAGCATCTCGACCTAGGACCTCATCGGAGGTCGTCGCAAGCAAGAGCTGCGTTTCACGTTTTGTCAATAATTTTTCTTCATAGAGCATCTGGAGGATATCATTGAAGACCTGCTGGCTGATGGTCTCTCCCAATATTGGCTGCCAAGTCTTGGAGCATCTGATGGTGATCTGAAAACTGGACCTTGCCAATGCGGATATAGCCCCCACCACCGCGCTTGCTCTCTACAATATAGCCTCGGCTCTCGGTAAAACGAGTCTTAATGACATAGTTAATCTGACTGGGTACGACCTGAAAGACATCGGCTAACTCACTTCTTTTGAGCTCTGCCATGCCAGCTTGAGCCAGCAAGGCCTTGATATAAGCTTCAATGCTATCAGATGTGTTCTTATTTGCCATGATGCTCCTTTCTGGCTTGTTTTTTTCTAGATGGATGCTCTGCTCTTTGGCCCATAAAAAATGGCCTTGGAGTGTTCCTTCTCATCATTGACCTTATTTGACTATTATACAATTTTTACGGCTGTAAATAAAGCAAAGACTCCATGGAAATAGGAATCTCTTAAGAAGACAAAATCAAAAAGAGGCTAGCGAGAACTAACCTCTTATGCAAAGAATGAACTACTCTTTGCGACGAGCGAATTTGGCGCCTCCGCCCAAGAAACCTAGACCAAGAAGGCCTAACCAAGCAAAGAAACCACCTTCTTTTGTACCGGTTTGAGGTAGTTTTTCCTTCCGATTGTAGAGAAGGACTTTTCAACACCTTCTTTTTCCGGATGGTCTGAAGTCAAAACAGAAACTGCTTCTGGGGTTTTCGGTTGCAAGAGAACTGGTCTTTCTTTTTCTTTTTTGTCTTCTGCTTGAGAAAGAGTCGCAACTTCTGGTTGCTCCTTACTTGGAGTTACAGGAGTGGTTGGAGTCGGCATATCAGCTATCAACGGACTTTCTTCCGCTTCCTTCGTTCCGACTTCTGTGATCTGGTCCTGGGCCTCCACTTCGACAAAGGCATCGACTTCTGTCCGAATTTCTTTGCCTTCTTCTTGTCGAACCTCGATCAATTTCAACCGGCGTCCGACCTTCCCTGCTTGAAGGATCCGGCTTTCGCCCTTGGCCAAGTCCTTGTTCTCACGTGTTTGACTCTCAAATGGAATCTCCTCCGCTTCGATGAGAAGTTCTGGCTTTTTCAAGAATCAAATCCCGAACACCTTCTTCTGGCCGTGTCTGCGTCAGGGGTTCATAATTGTGAGCATCTTCTAAGATGGTTTCAAGGGCTTCCACTTGATTAGCTGCAGCAACCAAATCTGGGCGCTCTTGATCCAACAACTGAGTCAAGTCCGTCAATTGTCCTTGAACCGTCGGTTTGAGGTCTGCTTTCAAGCGATCCAGAGAAGTAGCCTTGATCTTTTCTACTCCTTCTCTGATGATCTGTTGCAGCTCTTCTTGACTGAGCAACTGACTATCTTTTCCCTGAGAGGATAAATCGGTCTACCTGGATGGCTCTGGATGACTGAGGGTCATTGAGGGCTGGATCTAAGTGCAAGCGTAGCTGGTGGTAGCCTTTTGCTAGGCCTTGCAGATTGACCAAACTCTGGTCGAGCTTGCGTTGATCTCCGTAGCCACTGAAATAATGATCGCCGTCGATCTCATAATCATAGCCCGACCTTCTTCGAAGGCCATTTCTTTTTCCATCTAGAGTGACGCTGTAGAGACCATGACTTGGGATCGACCACTCCTCGGACCTCCACACCGGTGCCCTTAAAGGTAATGGTCACTTCAATGTGTTTCTTGCCTTCCTCATCGGTCACTTGGTTAAAGCTCGACCAAGATTCTGTGCCATTTGAGAAGTCTTTGTTGTCTGTCTCATGATGCCAGCCTTGGCTATAGTGCAGTTTTGGATCTTGGTCATCCACTTCTTTGCGATTTTCTGGCAACTGGTCCTCGTTCATTACTTGGACTGTCAGTTCTGGAATAAAAGCCGACCAAGCTTCCTTGATCCGGATGGAGCAATTTGACCTTAAAGTCATAGACGTCGGTCGCTTTTCCCTGCAAAAATCAAGGGTTGGAACTTGGACTGTTTTTTTCTGTCTCGCCATCTGCGAACTCAAGGGTGACGTTGGTATCTTTATAGACCTTGCCATGAACCCCTGTTCCTGGTTCTGTGATTAATTTAAGACTGGCACTTCCTTTAGAGCCACCTTTTTCTCTTGACGACGATTTGCGCTGGGTCGCCTTTCTTAACAGCTAGGGTTGGCTGAGCAAACTCAAAAGAGCCCCCTTTTCTTGGTTATTGAGGCATAAATCCCTTCCGTTGCGATCGCATCTCCCTTGCTATTGACCAAGGTCAAGGTGTGAGATCCTGCTGCCAAGTCCGGTGTTTCATAGACCTTTTTGGCTGCGTTTGCGGCTTGGACTTTTGGGTATTGACGGTCGCTAGCTTTTTGGCCATCGACATGAGACATCCATTTCCCCATGACCAGGGTCGACGGTTGCGACGACATAGGCCTTGGTGCCTTCAAACTGATAGGTCACCGAGCTCCCTTTTCCTTGGTCCACATAGAGGTGCCTCGAACGCCTTCTCCCTCTTCATTCCACTGGCCATTGGCCCGCTCTGCTGTCCGGTCGGAATGATAAGTCAAACCAAGCGGATAGCCATCGCTTTCTTCAATGCTAACTGGGGTCTTATAGACAGAGACTCCGTTCAAGATTGGAGTGGCTTGGGCATCAGTGATGGACACCCGGATATAGCGACTATCAACTGGTTGTCCTTTGATTAATCGGCGGTATCCTACGGTTGAACCAGCCCCAAAAGGAACCCATTGCCCATTCACTGCCACATCAATGGTGAAACCAGAAATCCGTTGGCCTTTCTCGATCGTTTCTTTGAGCTCTACCACATCAAAATGCTGTTCTTTTCCAAGATCGAGAACAAAAGATCCGGTCTTGGCATCATCAGCCGGAGCCCAACTGGTCTTTTCATCGCCATCTGTCAAATGGCTGGCCTTGTAGAGCGGATTGCGTCGTGTCGAGTCAGCTTCTACCAAAGCTCCTGCCGCATAGTTCACACTGTAGAGTTGGTCCAAGGTCTGACGGAATTCTTTCAAACGGGCCACATCGGCATCCGCAAATTTCCCATCTTGGTTGGGTGGAATATTGAGCAAGAGTGGGGTTCCACGACCAACCGATTTGAAGTAAATGTCCATCAATTCACGGAGGGACTTAGGCTCTTGATTGTCATGGTAGAACCAGCCGGAGCGAATAGAGACATCGGCTTCTCCCACTGAGTATTGCTTCCCTTCCGGATCCCCGTGATTGAGGTAGCTATTGGATGGATTGTTGCGGATCTTATCTGGATTGACCTTTTGCCAAACCGGATCTCCGGCAATCCCCTTTTCATTTCCAATCCAACGAACATTGGTCGGCTCAGCTGAGAAGATAGCAATATCCCCTGGGCCTTGCGAGATGGCTTCAAACCACTTGTCAAAAGGTATAGGTGACTTTTTGAGCCCCATCGCCACGCGCTCCATCCATCAGACTTCTACGAACTTGCCCTTGTTTCCCATATTTTTGGATCTTCAAGGATTTCCTTAAGCTGGTTGAGATAGTATTCATTGTATTGGTCCTCTGTATCCACATGGTAGAGCGGGCTGTGAGCATCCCAAGGCGAGAGGTAGACCCCCATGTCCATGTCATACTTGCTGGCAGAAGCAGAAACCTCGGCTAGGACATCGCCTTTTCCTTCCTTCCAACCACTTTTGGCAATGGTATGGTCGGTGTATTTGGAAGGGTACAAGAGGAAGCCATCGTGGTGCTTGACGACCATGATCGTCCGTTTAAAGCCAGCATCTTTCAGGGTTTTGATCCACTGATCGGTATCCAGATGCTCTGGATAGAAATAATAAGGGTCTTCTTGCCCATCTCCCCACTCACGATCGTAGTAGGTATTCATCCCAAAGTGGATGAAAGCTGCTAGTTCTTCGCGGTGGTATTGCATCTGAGCCTTGCTTGGAAGTGGTCCGTAATCCGCAATCTCAGTCTCCTCATCTAGAGAAGTGGCTGGTTGGCTTGCTTCTGTCCCTTGACTGACTGTGCGATTTTCTTTCTCACTAGTAGCTGCTGAGGGCTGTTCTGATTCTTCTTGGTGCTCGTTCACAGTTTTCTCCTCCTTTCCTTGGTGATCGACATCGCTCGTTTCAACCCGTTCTTCACGTGGTTCACTATTCTCAGCTTGTTCCTCTGCGTAACTGGTAGTAGTTCCTAAAAAACAAGTCGCTACGACTACCGAGCAGACGCCTACTGAGAGTTTACGAATGCCAAATCGATTTCTCTGATCAACTAATCTTTTTCCCATATTCTATTCCTTTATGTCACCAGGTAAAGAGGGTGGGGCTTCCCCATCCTCCTTCTTTTACCTGTGAACTTTTCACCGTTTTTTGCTAGTTTCTCTAGCTGTTTTACTTGGCCTTTTTGGCTCTTTTTTTCTGATCGTCCAGCACAGCACTGGCAAGGCCTGCCGCTAGGATTCCAGCAACGAGGCTTGCGACGCTTTCTTCCGTTCCTGTATTTGGTAATCTACCTTCGGAAACTGAAGTTGCTGAAACTGCTGGTGTTTGAGCTGTTTTCTCGACTTCCTTCCCTGCTGCATCTGTCCCTTCCTGACGCACTGCTTTGACCTCAAGAGATGCTTGAGGAGTTGGGGTAGCTACTGGTCTTTCTGAGGCATGAGGATGTTCTGGGTTCGGAAGCGGTTGTGGTTGTGGTTGTGGCTGAGGTTCTGGCTGTGGCTCTGGTTGTGGCTCTGGTTGCGGAGTGTCTGGAAGTACTTCTTTCGTGCCCACCTCTGTGATTTCTGCCACTGGATCTAGCTCTACAAAGGCATCCAGTTCCTTCCGGCTTTCCACACCATTTTCTTGAGAAACTTCCACCAAGCGCAATTTGCGGCCTTTTTGACCTTCTTGAACCACACGTTTCTCACCTTTTGGAAGATCCGCATTTGGACGTTCTAAGCGTTCAAAGTCCATCTCTTCTGGCTCAATCACCAACTCTGGTTTGGTATGGACCAGATTCTTAACCCCTTCTTCAGGAATGGCTGAGCCTGTAGGTGCTTTTGCGGAGAGAGAAAGTTGATATACCTTTTCGAACTTGCCATCTTCTGAGACAACTTTGACAAGAACCGGAGCATTGGCACTTTTAGCATCCACGACCGTAACGGCTGTTCCATTCTTGCCTTGTGCTGAAACGATTGGACGTTCTCCCTCATACTCTAGATGATAATCTGTCACATCTGGTTTAAAACCTTCTAGGTTTTTGCCATTCACTTGGATCGTAACATCAGTTGTTGCCTGGGCCTCTTCTGTTGGGGCATATGCGCTCAATTCAATGATTCCAATTCCTTTTAGATGTTCATCACGGACCATTCTTAAACGGATGGCTTTGGTTCTGGTTTCGTTGAAGCTGAGGTTAGAGATATAACCAGGCTCAAAGGCATAATCCAAGCTATACGGGATTTCTTCCCAGTTTGAGGCCTGGTTAAATGGATGATCTGGAAGATTCTTCAGATTGCCATAATCATCCGGAACCTCAAAGTCTGGACCAATATAGCGTTCAAGAACGGTCTTTCGTTGGCAGAGCCTGTTT
>BNJU01003520.1_pt1 | contig 15449 bp, 25 predicted proteins | sample 8539281 | NCBI WGS metagenome assembly BNJU01 (sample SAMD00202456, study PRJDB9452) | human saliva metagenome | isolation source: human saliva | place: Japan
AAAATATACAATTTTCTAGAAACTGTAGCAGCGATGTGTCGACATTGGAAATGCTTGAGATTTTTACATGGAATCGTTGAAACAGCAACTTCAAAACTCTCGTCAGAGAAAAACTCAAACAACTGAAATATCGATACGACTAGTACATGCTAAATCTGAAAACCGATTACCATTGGAATTTACATTTAGCATTAAGCCAACAAGCTCATCTGTGATAATCTATACTGAGGTAATCAATCGCTTTAAAGAATGTTACACAGGTGGGGGAATTCAAGGTTTTACGATTCAATTTGATAAAAATACCCTTGCCTCTGCATAGAAAGGATTTGATATGATTGACCGTTCATATTTACCATTTCAATCAGCAAGAGAGTACCAGGATACAAAGATGCAAAAATGGATGGGCTTTTTCCTATCTGAACATGCATCAGCACTCTCTGATGATACAAACAAAGTAACGTACATGTCTGACTTATCACTAGAGAAGAAATTATTACCTCAGTCAAGTATACGCCGGGCAGCTACGCACACGCATTCAAGTGATTGAAAAAAACAAGCGTGTTTCCTACACTGGAACAATACCAAGTCTGACCAAAGATTTCATTTTGATAAAAACTACAACAGGTCACATCAATTTGAAATTAAAAGACATTATTAGTATTGAACTTGTCGAGGAGGTGCTCTATGAATCAGCTTGAGTTTCAGCGTAATCACCTACAAATGGACTATTATAGCGAGAGCTACCAAGATTTTGAACGTGACTTCTACCGCTACTCTAACATGAATATTCCATTGACCTTCCTAACTGATGATATCCTAAAAACAATGGCGACTTTCAGTAAGAATTACTTTTATCTCAATCAAGGAAAAGTCCAGAGATAATCATGATCACTTCTTCATATTTGAAGTAAGTACCGTAGATGAGAATCCGCTAATCTATCATTATACATATAAGAAAAACTACAATATATTTAGCAGAAAAATAGGAGCAGTTCAATTGATCTGTTCCTATTTTTAATATTCATAAAATCTAAAGTCTTTATACTTTTAACAATGGAGTCGCCAACCAGAACAGACTATACTGACCAGCGACTACCTTAAATTTAATGTTTCAGATTTATTTTCTTATCTCTAATTTCATAAAACTCACATCTGCTACATTTTCGAGTAATCGTTTATCGTGGGTGATAAACACGATAGTTCCGGTGTACTCCTTCATTAATATTTCCAAAGCCTCTAAGCTTGGTATGTCAAGGAAGTTGCTGGGTTCATCCATTAGTAAGATGTTATATCTACCCATAAGCATTTTAGCTAACAATAATTTCATAATTTCACCACCGCTTAAAACAGCTAAACTTTTTCCTATGTCGTTTTGTTTAATTCCTATTGATGCTAATACAGAACGAATTTCCGAAACATTGTAATCACAATCCTCCTGCATAAATTCCAAGACTTTTTGTTTACTGTTGTACTTGTAACCATTTTGTGCAAAGTATCCTATTTTTGGCCTTACGTGAAACATAGTAATTCCATCTTCATGATTTAAGATCATTTGGATTAAGGTTGTTTTTCCTGTTCCATTACCTCCAGTTAGCGCTACTTTTGCTCCTAGAGGAATTTGAAAAGATGCATTTTCAAACAGTGCCTTATCCCCAAATATTTTATTGATTTTCGTACCGACTATAGGGTATGGATTATGGAGCTCCAATGCTTTACTTTGCCTCGAAACGAATTCTGCGAATGTCTTCCGGGAGCTTCTACATTTCCTAAGGCCGCAATCCTATGTTCTAGGGACTTAGCGACATTATGCATCTTTTTCCTTACTTCCCATTGATTTTTGATGAGCTAAACGCCCTCCGCCCTCAGTACTTTTCCTTGAAGCACCTTTTGCCTTTTTTCTAATTTACGGGCCTGCTTTCGCTTTTTCCTCCGCAGCCCTTTCCAGTCGGGCACGTTCCGCAATAAATTGTTCGTATTGTGCAGCTTGGCTCTTTGCGTTCTTTCCTCTTTCTGACGAAGATAATCAGAATAGTTTCCCCAATACTCAGTGATTTTGCCATCTTTCAGTTCCCATATTTTATCTACTATTTCATCAAGAAAATAGCGGTCATGGCTAATAACTAACAGTGCACCTGTAAAATATTTTAGCTGTCCAATTAGAAAAATCAATTCTTCACGGTCTAGATGACTGGTAGGTTCATCGGCTAAAATACCATGTACTTGTGCTGATAAGGCCTGTGCTATTTTAAGCCTTGTTTCTTCCCCACCGCTCATGGTCTGAATATTTAATTGCTCAACACCGAGCTTGCCTACTAGTGCAAAATCTTTTTCCTCCCGCAAACTTACTTCATCCAACTGAGGGATAAAGGAAAGTTCACCCAGACGATTCATTTTACATCCTGGAGGAGCATTCCTAAAAGCACCTTGAATAAAGTGCTTTTTCCTGCACCATTTGCTCCTACTAAACCAATACGGTCATAATCATATACTTCATTTCATCTATATCCAAAACATCTCGCCCTGTGAATTCCACACGAATGTCTTTTGCTTTTAATATCAATTCCATAACATTTCCTCCTGTCTATAATCGCATGCTTTCATTTGCTTGTACGCAGGGAAAACCCTGCGATTTTAGCAGGAAGAATTACATGAAAATAAGATACATAAATATCCTCCAATATTATATTATTTTAAATCTAATTTTCTAACCTCTGTTATCATCGGGCAAACTATAGCAATGCCAATAATTAAAATACCTGATAGTAAAAACCAATGATTTACACCAATTCTATCAGCAAAGAATCCAGGAAGAATTAATCCAATTGGCATTACAAATGACATAATACTTCCGGTCAAAGAAAATACACGTCCTAAATATTCAGGCTTAATCCTTCTCCTGAAAAAGAGCTGTTTTGCACACTGCTATAAAATGGCACCGAAAGCTCCCATTACTGCACAGCAAGCTACAAATATAACAAATCCACTTGGCGGAAGTAATCCTGAAACGAGCTAAACTGGCTCCCATTATAAAGAATGAACCTGTTATTAGCAATACACGCTTTTCAAAGTTCCCCAACCTTCCTAATAGTAGACCGCCTACTAGCATTCCAGATGCAAAAGCGATTTCGGTAATGGAAATATGCACAGGTGTTCCATTAAAATATTCCATGCTAATTAAAGGAAATAGTGCATTAATTGGCATATACACAAACGTATATAGCGTTCCTAAGAGTAATAAGGCAAATAAGCCTTTGTTTTGTCTCAATGCGACAATTCCTTCTTTCATTTCTCTTAAGAAATTTGGTTTCAAACTTTGCACTTGATCGCCCAGCTTAGGAATACTTACAATTGCTACCGTAATAGATGCAATCATAGCACCCAATATATCGATAGCAATAATTGCATTTAATTTCCAAACGGAGTATAACAATGCCGCAGCAGCCGGACTAATAATATAACTTATCGACTGCAAAGACTGACTATAACCTGCACATTTCGTAAGCTGTTCTTCTGGTACTAAAAGCGGCGTAACCGCATTGAGAGCCGGAGAATGAAAAGCCGTTCCAATGCTACGGATAAACAATACTACCATAACCATCCATACAGATAACTCCGTATACAATGCAACAATAGCGAGCACTGCTCCAGCTGCTGCTATAATTAAATCAGCACCAATCATTATCTTCTTCCTATCATGACGATCCACTAATACACCAATGGCTGGTCCAAAGACCGCATAGGGTAAAAACCCTACTAGTGAAGCCACAGACAAAACCATCGCAGATCCTGTTTTTTCTGTAAGGTAAAAAATTATCGCCATTTGCAGGATGGCACTAGTGATTAATGATACTGCTTGCCCTGCCCATATTGCATAAAATTTTCGTTTCCAATTGTTGTATTTTTCCATTTATATTATCTCCTGCATATTATTTTGCTTGAATTTTCATTTTGAATAGCATTCTAGGCATATAAAAATGCAGGCCAAACCCCACAATGTGGCTTTTGGTCTGCATACATACAATTTGGAAACATTCATATTAAGACATAGTTAAATAAAGGTATAGTTAAACAATAATCCACTCACTCGTAACTCACGAATGCTCAATATCGTATAAATAAGCACAACAAAAAGCCTCATCATCGGCATAGATTCTGCTATTGCCAGCTTATCTTTAAACGCATTGAGGCTGATCATAGTTTCGGTTCCTCCTACATCTTGTTTATATCAATTTATAGTATAACACAACAAGATGATATGTTCAATATAAAAGTTATGGAATGAGACTCATACTTCCAATTCGATGCCAGATTTTAAAGGATATGACGAGTTTTCTTCATAGACTGTAACGCTCTGGATTATCTTCCTTTAGTAGCAGCGATTAGCTTTCACAAAATCTTCTGTTTGTAGTTTTAAAAATTCATCAGGATTTTTCTAACCCAACCTCAAAATATTTCATTTTACATTCCCTCATTTCATTTATTGATAAATTGAGTTTGCAAAAAGAGTGGACAATTTTTGTCTCATCTTCAACCTTTCAAAAATAGTTTAATCGATTTGAAGTTGCCTAAATTATTACTTATTCGGTAAAATGAAGTATTGCTTTCAACAGATTTTCCTTCAACTACACTTCACTTGATTCAAACAAGGTGGGTACATTTCTATTCCCACAAACTCCTTGTCAATGGAAACAAACACGTACCCACAGGGTAAATGGAAATAGAAACTGATAATTTCTAGCTATCACTTCTACTCATTCCAAAAATTTTCTCACTCTGATACTCTACCCACCATAAAGCAAAAAGCCTTGCAATCAAGGCTTTCTATTATCCCTTTCGTTCAAAAGGTTTCTAAGCTTTTACGAGCAGAGCGACACACTCAGCGTGTTCCTATCTCCGTTCTGTCTGCGTGCTAGCACTTGTCAATCACGGACAGCGACGCATGGGCGGAAGTAAATGCAATCTTACGTTTTACTCCTTGACTAGCAAACCTACCGCCTCAACTTGCTCCAAATCATTGTCCAAACCTATATTTAAATCTTCATCGATGATAGGAAGTTTAAAAGTAATTGATTTTAGCCATTGCCCATTCGGTTGCTTTTCTTCGTAAATTTGAATTTCAGAAATCAATGATGTAATTAACTGCCTACGCTCTACATCATTCATTACATTGTAGAGTTTATCAAAACAAATCAGAACCTTATATATATTGTCTCCTGTAGTTTTTTTCAGCTTCAATAGTTTGTTTCTTTTGCTTTCGCATCAATTAACAGCGACTCTAATTCTTCAATCTTTGTCATACATACGATAGAGTCTATCATCTAAGTCCTGTTTTTCTTCGCTTATAGTGCCTATCATCAACATCTAAATTATCTATTTCCTCAATTAGCTTAAATTTTTGTGGAATGGCTTTTTCGCAGTTCTTTTTGATAATTATCTATTTCTTTTTCTATTTCAGAGGTATCCACCTTCATGTTGATTTTTTTCTTGCATCATAGAAGCAAATTTGGGATTGCTTACTATCTTTATAATTACCCTCAGCAACTGCATCATCTAACAATTCTTCTCTGATCTGCTTACTGAAAGTACACTTATGACCTCTTATCATCTGCCCTATGTTTACAGCCATAATAATAAAAATCTTTTATACTTTGTACCATCTTTTCTTTTTTTCTTGATACACTTGTTCCCAAACATTCTCACTCACATATCGGGCATTTTACAATTCCCTGATAACAAATGAGTTCTAACATCTTTTTCCCTTATTCACATGCTCATATTTCTTTGCTTGAGATTTTAACTTAACCTGAGCAGCCTGCCACAACTCATCAGAAATTATTGCTTCATGAATACCTTCAGCTATTAAATATTCATCTTGTTCAACTTGCTTTATATTCATTTCTTGTACCATGAACTTTTTCTAAAGTTCTTCTTCCAAAGGCTATCTTCCCGTTATATACCGGATTCTTTAATATCTTTCTTATAAGACCCGCATCAAATAATGGATTTTTTTCCCATTCTGTCTTGGAATTTTTTTCTTATCCATGATTTTCTAGGTATTTAGAAAGTCCATTCGCTCCAATGGTTGTGTTAACATATTGATCGAAAAATAGTTCTTATAGCTACAGCTTCTTCTTCATTGATAAACAGTTTTCCATCGACAAGCTGATACCCATACGGGGCAAACCCTCCGTTCCATTTTTCCCTCTCTTGCCTTTTTGAATGCGACCTTCCATTGTTTGAACACGAATGTTTTCTCTTCACTTTCAGCAACAGCTGATAAAACTGAAATCATCAATTTGCCTGCATCTTTGGATGAATCAATCCCATCCTCAACACAAATTAAATTAACTCCAAAATCTTGCATTGTTTGTAGAGTTGATAAAACATCAGCAGCATTTCTTGCAAAATCTCGATAATTTAAATACAAGAACGAAAGACACTCCATCCTTTCCGGATTTTTATATCTTCCATCATACGAGTAAACTGAACTCTACCTTCTATAGATTTTTCCAGACTTACCTGCATCTTCGTATTCACCAACAATCTCATAATCATTATAGAGAGCAAAAAGTCTTCATTCTTGATTTTTGTGCCTCTAAAGAATAAACCGTCTATCTGTATTGATGTAGATACTCTTTGTATAGAGGTATACTTTTTATTTTTTTCTTTTGACATAGCATTAACCTCAATATCCTTTTTTTCTATATCTTTATATTTTTTTACCAATTATAGTTTGGACTTATATATCAAGTATATTATATCACTTTATTGCTTTTTCTCAATCTGTGTTTTTTGCCATGTCAAATTTATTTTTTACCTTCTGTATTTTTTTACTGAGTTGGATTTGGAAGATTATCTAAATCTAAAACTCCAGCATATTTTTGTAATCAGATTTGCTATCAAATCAGCCAATCCATTCCAGTCATTATCCACTAATACACCTCCTCCGATTTAAATTCTTTATAATCACATATTATTTTTTTCTTACTAAGTTTTATGACATTGGTAGGTGCATTTGGCTGCACATAGAATCTCACCTCTGCCCCTTATTCCAGACGAGGCAGCTTTTAAACTATTGAAGTATCATTATCACTACTTGTATCATCGAACAGATTACCACCTCTGTTTTTTTATGTATTCTTATTTATCGCTCACTTTCTTGTATCCTTGGCTAACCCAGTATTCATAAAACCGAAATTGCTTTCAGCAGAAAAGGTCATGGCGTAAAGTCATACTCTCCACAAGCAGATAAAGTCCCTACCTTGGTCTATTCAGTTGTCAAAGAGCAATATTTGAAAGGGATTGTTTTTCTACATTTTCCTATTTGCCATAAGCAGGCGTATCTCTTACCTCAAGAGTAAAAGGAGGTCAAACTCCCTTCACTTTACATAAGGAAAAATTTGACCCCTTTGGTTACCGAAGTTTTAAAGTTCTTCGATAAAATTTTTTCAGCTTTTTCAAGAATTTTGTTTCTTCTTTTGATTAAAGCTGGATGTGTAATACTTTTGAGCTTTTGCCACTGAACGAACCGTTTCATCATTGAAATATAAGCGTTCAATAATATCTCTTTCTTCTGCATTGAGCCTTGATATAGCATTTCTGACTGCTTCAATCATCATCTGTGTTTCCACAATCTTTTTCTACATCAACGCTTTCATCAATAATGCTATCTGCAAAATGTCCGTCATGATCCAATGATGAAAAAGAGCAAGTGGTTTTTTTCTGATCCACCCTGCTCTAAATACTTTTTCGTGTTCTTTTTCTCGCCAGTAGACTTTATATATCTGCTCGCTGACTTTAACCCTTTGTCCGTTGACATAAAGGTAATATTCTTTTAACATTTTATTTCCTCCATTTCTTTTTGTCTGCGTTTTTAGATAAAAAGGAGGACTTCTGCACATAGGCATAATAAGTCCTCTAAAATGAAAGAAACTTGCTCTTTTCCTTATATTTTTAAATTTGATTTTTTTATGGTACTACCAGTATCAAAAAGGTCTCATCGTTTTTCTATATGAATAACAGACCCTAAATAATACATAGCAATTACCTCCATTATTTAATCCATTTTTCCCTCACAAACAAAGATTGATTAAATCATTCCTGCTTTTTTTCAAAAATGTTTCTTCAATAGTTTCTAGAAATTACTGCTCCAATCAATCCGCAAATGGCTATTACAATAAGCATTATTGCTGTAGTCATAGGAGAAACAATTTTAGTTAATGTACCTAAATATTCGCTCCCCAAACATTTTTTTCATAAGATTTAAGTGTTTGATCTGCATAAAAAAAGAAATGGTACATACATTCCACCAAAAGCCGCCAAGAACACAAAATATCATATATCCAATTGTTAATCCTTTATAATTGCTAATCCCTTTTGTTCTTGCAATCAACGTAGCTATAATTCCAGCAAACTATGCAACTGATGATATATGGTGGATAAAAACCTATAATGCTTGTAGGTACACAAAACAATAAAATCATCCATGGATTTTTTGTTTTTTTACCGGTACTAAGAAATAGGCAATTGCTCCAATAATTGACCATATCGGAACAGCTAATAACATTGTATATGGCGATACAAACAGAAAAAGATAACACTCTATATAAAACCTGTGAGCATAACACCATTAGTGCTGTAATAATTAAATCTTTAATTTGAAATTTCTTTTTCTTCCATAATTATTCTCCTTGTTTTTAAATATTTTTTTATTTTTCATAATGATGATAGCTAGATAAAATACCATCATTATTACTAGCACAACATATCAAGCATACGAAATTTGACTTCTGTATAACTAGTTTTTTTACACGAAACTCCAAGTCCTCGTGTCTCAACAGATGCCGACAACTCAGTTGCAGTACATAACATTCGCATTAACATAGGAATCAACATCATTTCATAAACTTTAAAAGGATGTTTTAAAAATCCAAGGAAAGAAATATCAATCCTCTAGTCTTAATTCCCTGCTTTATACAAGTAATATCCTGTTTTAGAGTAGGAAAAAAATCTTAATATAACAGCTAGTGGAATGTTTATATAATATGGAATTTTCATATTTTGCAAGGAAGCTAATACTTCAGATATTTCACTTGTTCTAATCATATTTATAGTCGCAAAGAGTCAATGTTATAAAACATAGGAAAAAAATAGTGTATTGTAGTTGAAATAAATAATGGACTTATTTCCGCTACCATAAACAACACTATATATAAAGCTAAAAATTTAAAAACAAGTTTTGTATATGCTGCTATCATTCCATATGCAAATACTGACAAAGTAGAACTTCATACTTTTTACCAGTCAAAGTAAATACTAAAACCCCTATAATTAAAACTTGTAACAACTTAATTTTTGGATCATATCTTATTCCATTTTTGTTTACAAGATTTGCTCATTCTTCATATCCCTCACTCTGTAGTAAAAAAATCTTTTTATTGTTTCAAACTCATCACTTTTCTTTAAATTTATCCTTTTGCTAACAGTATTATTTTTCTATAAAAACTGCTTTAGTTGCTACTCTACTTAAAAATTCTAAATCATGAGAAATAACAAAAATCAGTATTCCTTTTTTTACGAAGAGTATTAATTGCTTCAGATACGACTTTCATATTTTCATAATCAAGTCCACTGGTTGGCTCATCAAAAATCAGAATTTTTTTGTTTGAAGCTATTGCAGCTGCAATAGTAACTCGCTGCTTTTTGCCCTCCTGATAAGCTTTGTGGATGTCTATTTCTGAATGATGAAATATTCAATAAAGTTATCGCATTTTTCTATTTTTTCATCATTTTTGCTTAATACTATTCATAGAACTGAGCATTAACTCAGAAACAACAGAATCGGAGTACAATTGATAATCTGCATCTTGCATTACAAAATATACACTTTTATATAAGTTCTTTTGCTTTTGTATATTTACCTTCAATAAAAATTGTCCACTTCTTGCTTTTTAGTAATCCTGACATTATTTTTACCTAATGTCGTTTTGCTGTTTCCATTGTGTCCAACTATAGCTACTGTTTCACCAAAATTCCTTCTAAATTACAATTATTTAAAATCAGAATGATTTGCATTATACGAAAAATGATAAATTCTCCACCTTAAAAGTCTGATTGTTGCTTAGTTAATAGATGCATTGTCTTTCAAACTCATACTTGATATTGCTCAAACTTAAATGTTCTAAGTTTATATGTTTGAAGATCTGAATCATTCAAATTTATCAATATCATCGTGATTTAGTTGCTCATCAATTTTCTCCATCTTTCATTATCAAGCATTTATCTACCAAATTTTTAAGTAGAACAATCTATGCTCTGAAACAATCACTGTATGTCCTTGTTTCTTTTGCTTTTCCATTATTTCCTTCAATTTAAGAATTGAAGGAATATCTAAATTTGCAGATGGCTCGTCAAAAACATAAATCTTGGGATTCAAAGGTTTTTGCAGCTATAATCGCTATCTTCTGTTTTTTTCACCACTAGATAAAGAAAAACATATCCCTGTCCATAAGATTTTTCAGCTTCAAAATCGTGAAATGCACAATTCACTCTATCCATCATTTCATCTCTATCTATTCCATAATTTTCAAGAGCAAATGCCACTTCCTTTGGTACTATTCGTTGTAAAAAAATTGACTTCGTGGATTTTGAAAATATAGAAGCAATATTTTTTCCCCATTTCTCCGGGAGTAATAGTTTTTATATCACTTCCTAACACTTTCACAGTTCCAGTTAAAACCCTTCAAAGAAATGTGGAATTAAGCCGTTTATCAATCTTGTAACAGTTGTTTTCCCTGAACCAGACTGACCAGTAAGCAAAATAAATTCTCCTTCTTTAACTTTTGAAATTTATATTTCTGAGACTCCTTCTGTTTGTGTTCCATAACTGAAACTTACATTATCAAAATCAATAACTACATCTCCCATTTCATCACCCTATATTTTGCCAACCAATAGATTGATTTTTCTAATTTCAATGAAATGTTTATATACTCCATCTTGACTAATTAGTTCCTTATGATTGCCCTCTGTTGCACAATTTTCCCCTTTATCAATGACAATAATTTGATCTGCTTCTTACTGTAGATAGTCTATGTGCAATACTAATAAGTGTTTTTATTTTTGGTTAACTCCTTTAATTGCACCAATTAACATATGCTCGTTTTCAGGATCTACACTTGAAGTTGCTTCATCAAGAATAATAATTGAGCATCTTTCAGAATAGCTCTGCAATAGATATTCTTTGTTTTTCTCCTCCTGACAGAGTTGAACCGACCCTCACCAACAACAGTGTCGTATCCCATCACTAAGACTTGTTATAAAATCGTGGCAACAAGCTTTCTTGCAAGCCTCCACCACCTCATCATGTGTTGCGTTTGATTTCCAAATTTTATATTGTTTTTCAATCGTGTCATTGAAACAAATACACCTTTCTGAAATACCATACTGATATTTTTTGTAATAGGCTTTCAGAAGTAAAAATCCTTAACATTATGTCCACCAATAAGAACTTCACCTTTTATTAACATCCCAAAATCTTGCTATCAGATTACATAGCGTTGTTTTCCTGAACCTGAAGCACCCACAATGGCTAAACTGTTATTAGACTTTATTTGCAAGTTTATATTCTTCAAAATCTCCTTTTCTCCATAGCCAAAACAAACATCTTTCAATTCAATGTCATAGGAGTTCAAAGAAATTTCTTTTTCCGCCCCTCATCAAGTGAAGGTATATCCGAAATGTATTCCAGTCTATTAAGTTGTGTTGCAAGCATCCTACTTAAAAAAAGCTCCATCGCTGACCAACTCCAATTCCAAAAAAATCAGAAAGGCAGATACTATAAACATCAGTGCATATGAAAGTGGAATTTGTGAATTCATATATAAAACCGTAGCAACAAAACACTAAGGCACAACTTGCTACCTTGAAAATCATTTCATATAATTTCATTAAATAAGCTGAACCTTCATTGACCTCTATATCAACTTCGCATTTCCTCATAAAAGCTTTTTTTCAACTTTGTTTTTCCATCAGTCCCTTTTCTTAAATGAACGAAGCACTGAAATTCCTCTGATATATTCAATTGCTTTCTGTAACTAATATTTCCTGCGAATCTTGCATAATAGGAGAATATTTTTTTCAGTTTTTCTTTGTGATTAATTTAAGAACAACTATTCCAAGGATTATCGCAATTAAAGACACCATCCCTACCGGAAAACAAAAGATTAATAACATGATTGTCATAGTTAGAGCTTGGAAAAATCCACCAACAATAAAGTTCATCGCAAGCATTGCCATAGCTTCTAAGTCGGAAATAGTTGTCGTTAAAACAGCTTGAATTGTCCCTAAGTTTTTTTCTGAAAAATATCCCATCGGAGCTTTTTTTAATTTTTCGCCTATTTCAATTCTCTTTTATCCTTAAAAATCTCGTAGCCTGAAGCACTAAGTTTTCTATCGCAAAGATACTGAAATATGAATCTGCCGAATATACTCACAACTATAATCGCTGTTGCCTGCATAATAATAGTCATGTTCAATTGTTCAAGATTAATCATAATCAATAAAACCGCCAACAACATCAAAGAAACGAAAAATGATTTTAATCCACTAAATATAAGACCAAGGATTACATTTTTCGATATTTCCTGATATTTTTAATATTCGTTTTACAATGCTAATCATTTACATCGCCTCCTTTTCCATTATCTAGTCCGCCCACATAATTTTTTTCCACAAGGAAGCATATACTCCATCTTTTTCACAAGATTTTCATGAGTTCCATTCTCTACAATTTCTCCCATCTTTCATAACAAGGATTGTATCAGCATTTGTAATAGTAGAAAGTCTGTGAGCAACCACTATAAGAGTCTTTCCTTTAATAAGATTGTTAGATTGCACTTTGAATGAGATATTCATTTTCTGGATCCGCAAATGCAGTTGCTTCATCTAAAATTATTACCTTAGATTGTTTTAACATTGCTCTTGCAATCGTAATTCTTTGCCTTTCTCCACCCGGACAAAGAACCTCCTGCATCACCAACCTTTTGTGTTATATCCATCTTCAAGTTCCATAATAAAAGTCATGGCAAGATGCAGCTTTTAGCCACCTCAATAACCTCCTCATCACTTGCAGTTGGGTTTCCCATTTTTATATTTTCTTTTATACTTGTATTAAATAAAAAAATTATCTTGAGCAACATAGCTTATCTCACTTTGTTAGCTGTTCAAATGGAATTTCAGAAATTTTTTACCTCCATAAATTATGTTACCTGCTGTTGGATCCCAAAAAGCCAGCCATTAACTTTTGCTATAGTTGATTTTCCGGATCCTGAGTTGCCAACCAGTGCCGTTACTGTATTTGGTTTTAATTCAAACCTGATATTCTTTAAAACAAGTTCTTTATCATAAGCAAACGAAACATTTACAAAACGATACAGAGTATTATCAAGAACTGCTCTCTCTTTTGGTCTTTTAAGTTCCTCTGTCGATAAAAATTCATCTATTACATCTAAACTCGCCTTAACCATACTGAATTGCTCCGAATACTTTCCGATTTTTCATTAAATGTGCAATAAAGCCGATAGGTAAGATAATACACACAATGAAATTTGATAGAGATATTTGAGAATTCATATATAGATATGCACCAACTGGCAAAGTCCCCAAAAGTGTTGACGGCATAACTGCTTGAACAAATGCTGACCATAACCAGCTTTGTTTCCACCAAGCAAGGGTACTATCATGGAAAAATTGAATTGCACTCGTAAATTTTTCATATGAAGATGTACTATGATTAAAAGCTTTTATGACCTCAATGCCATTAACATATTCAACCAATGTGCTATTCATATTATTTTGAGCAGTCGTATAAGTTTTGCTTCTAAACTCATAATCTTTCATCATCCCTATATATCCAAGCATTCCCAAAGGAATTGTAAGTAGCGAAGCCAAACCCATTCTATAATCTAAAGCAAAAATCAGAATTAAAAAAATAAAACAGGAGATATCAAACTTGATGTTATTTCTGGCATAAAGTGAGCCATAGAATCTTCAAGTTTCGATATTGTATCTACAATCAAATTTTTAAATTTACCTATAGGTGTATCTATCATTACCCCCATAGGTACTCTTAACATTTTTTCTGCAACTAAGCTTCTTATATTTTTCAAAATGTGAAATGTTGCTTTATGTGAAGTCATTGTTGAATACAAAGTGAAAATGCCTTTTAAAATTTGTCCACCTAAAGCTGCAAGAGTTATAGAAAGCACTGTTTGAAATGACAGTTCTGACTGATAAATTTTTTCTATCAACTTTGCTATTGCTAAAAAAGGAATCATTCCAAACAGTTCCCCGATAGTGGCTAATAAAATTGATTTGTATAATTGTTTTTTCTCGCCATCAGCGTATTTAAGCAACTCTGAAATGACATTTTTATTGTTACTTTTCAAGAAAACACCCCCTACAAACAGATGATCAATTAGTTATCGCTAACCCTTTGAAAAAATTTATTTGTTGTTTTTCTTCATTAAACCTTGCCACCCATAATATTGAAAAACAACAATGCTTCTAATATATTCGCCAACATTATCATGCGGTATATCATGAAGAATACACTCGCATAGAGATGTAATATAGCCTTTTGTAATGACATGAACTTCAAACTCTTTAATCTCTGTGATAATTTGCTCTTGTTTAGCGTTGAAAAGAATAAGCTTCATATTTTTTTAGCTGTATATCTTTCAGTAATATCCTCAATAAAGTTTTTCACTTGCGACCCTTTGCTACACGCAAAAATCAGCTTAAAGTTATCAAAATGTGCATACATATAATCAACAAATAGCATTGTTTCCAAGAATAAATTTTCTATAATTGCTTCATCATCGACTAAATCAGAGTCTATCCTAATAGTTTTTTGTTCGCTCCTTTTTTTCAACATCAGAAACAACATCTAATGTGTAATTATATTCCTCTTCAATTAGAGCAAAAATAATGCTTCCTTATTTTTTTGAAATGACGATAAATAGCTCCTGTAGTTACTTTTTGCTAATTTAGCAATTTCAGCCACCTGTGCATTTTTCGAATCTTTGCTTAAAAATTCCCCTTTAGCACATTCTAAAAATTCTATTTTTGTTATATCAGAGCAATAAGACATCTAACTTTCCCTCTCATTTTTATTTTTGATAATCTAATTATCTTTAATAATTATATTATCACTTTTTCAGTTTTTTAGTCAATATATCACCACTCCTATAAATTATCGTTACATGTGAAATTATGGCGTTCTTATGGTATAATTTAATAACAAATTCAAAACTTGCTTTAATGCTTGTTATCTAATTCATTCTTATGTAGCAAGCACAGTAAGTGTACTGGACACTTACGGAAAAATTGATGAAGCAGGAACCCCTACCCCTGCTTTTTTTATCAATTTTTGTTTGTTAAGGAGAACC
>BNJU01003552.1_pt1 | contig 15377 bp, 26 predicted proteins | sample 8539281 | NCBI WGS metagenome assembly BNJU01 (sample SAMD00202456, study PRJDB9452) | human saliva metagenome | isolation source: human saliva | place: Japan
AAAATACTATTATTTCTCAATTTTTAATGACTTTATTTTTTTATAAACTTTTTCAAATATTTAATTTCATCTTCATTCAAAGCACGGTATTCTCCCACTTGCAAATGCCCAAGCGTAAGTTCTCCCACTTTAATTCTTTTCAGCGAATTAACATTATATCCCAATGTTTCAAGCATTTTTCTAATCTGTCGGTTTCTTCCTTCAAAGATTGCAATTCTAAGTTCTTTTTTATCAATTTTTTTAACTTTGGCAGGGGCTGTTCTTCTTCCATCAATTACAACTCCATATTGCAATGCTTCGATGTCTTTATCATCAATTTCACGGCTAACTTTGGCAATATAGCTCTTGTATAATTTTTTTCTTGGGTGCATTACGTGATTGTAGACATCGCCATCGTTACTGATTATAATCAGACCTTCTGTCATGAAGTCCAGCCTTCCGTAAGTAAAAAGTCTGGCACGTGATTTTATAAAGTCAATCGCAAGTTTACGCCCAAATTTATCTTCATTTGAACAAATAACTCTTTTTGGCTTATTTAAAATATAGTATTCGTATCTTGTGTTAAGTTTTACTCTTTCCCCATCAATTCTAACAACATCTTCAGGCTTTATATCCATTCCGATAATCGCTTCTTGCTTATTTACTGTAACCCTTCCTTCGTTTATCAGTTCATCAGCCTTCCTACGAGAACAAAATCCCGTTTCGGCTATAAATTTATTTAATCTCATTTTTTTACCTCTTTATTTTTTTAATTTTTTTAAACATTTTTCATTATCTGAACTTTCAGTTTTCATTTTTTCATCTTCCCTATAAAGCAGATCAATTTTTTGAAACTGCTCACTTCCTGGCAGTTCTTCCCTTCCGTGAATATTCAAGTAACTGTAGAAATCCTCCGTCACTTCATATAAATTTGGAGTTCAATAGATTTTTTTCTTCCCAGAAATATAAATTAATTTTTCTTTCCAAAAGATTAGCCATTGTCTTATCAGCCCCAGCACCTCGGATCTGTTCGATTTCAGCTTTTAGTTACAGGCCCTTTATATGCAATAATTGCCAATGTTTCCATTGCTGAACGTGATAATTTCTTTAATTTCATTTCTGGATTAAAAAATCTTTTTACATCAAAGCCAAAAAGCGGGTTTGACACTAAAAAAACTCCTCCATTTTCAATTTTTAAATTTATTCCAGTATTTTTTTCTCTTTTTCCCTCAAACTATGCAGCACTTCTTCCATCTCAAAGTTTTCCATCGCATAAAACTGTGCAAGCTCCTGTACTGTCACCATTTCCTTTGCCAAAAAAATAATCGCTTCCACTTTCTCTTCGATTTCACTAATTTTCGAGTTTTCTTTGAACACCAATTATACGGCCTTGCTTCTCTTCTCTTTTTATTTTTCTTTTTCAAATTTTTTTCCATATTCTACCATTTTTATTTTTTTATTTTTTTCTATAACAATACTTTTTTATCTAATACTAAAAAAATTTTTTTATCCTACCACTATTTTTCATTAATAGGGGAATTCTCCTATTTCGTTTCCTTCAGAAAATTCCCCTAATTTCTAATTATTCAAATTAATATTCGTGTGTTGGTGAAATAATAATATTTTTGTATCTCTTGAAATCTGTCAATACTTCTGCGATTCCTGTTACTACAGCATGGATTGCATCATCTCCAACAGTTACCTTCAGCAATAATTCCCTTTCGATTCTTTCTTTTAAGATTTTTATGCCTGCTCCACCACCAGATAAGTAAATTCCTGTTTCATAAATATCTGCTGCCACTTCAGGCTCAATTTCTTCTATTGTAAGTCTTACTTCATCAATAATAGCGTCAATATGTCTTGTAATCGCTCCATTTATGGCAGAAGTCTTAATTTTTCATGCTCTTTGGCAATCCAACTCCCAATTCACGTCCTCTTATTTCGTATTCCAATTCAGGATCATCTTGACTTATTGTATTTACTTTTTAATTCTTCGGCTGTTCTTTTCACCAATTAATAAATTGTATTCATCTTTTACAAATTCCATAATATCTTCATTTAAGTGATCCCCAGCAATTTTAACTGACTTAGATAATGCTGCTCCACCTGATACAATAAATGCAATTTCAGTAGTTCCTCCACCTATATCAACAATTAAATGTCCCTTTTGGCTCAAATAAATCAATTCCAACACCAATTGCAGCCGCTATTGGTTCTTCAATTAGATAAACTTCTTTTGCTCCAGCATCTTTTACAACTTCAATTACTGCTCTTCTTTCCACTTGTGTAACTCCGCTCGGAACACAAATAATTACTCTTGAACTTTGGAATTTATCCTTCTTTATTCTATGCAAAAAAATTCTTCAAGCATTCTTTTCAGTAACTTCATAATTTGAAATTACTCCATTTTTTTAATGGACGGATAATTTCAGTATGCTTAGCTGTTCTTCCAATAATTTCCTTTGCCTTTTTCTCCAATGTGTTCCAGCTCTTCAGTTTTTTTATTGATAGCCACATAAGTTGGCTCATCCACTTGAATTCCTTCACCCTTTACATACATGACAGTATTTGCTGTTCCTAAATCAATAGCTATATCACGTGTAGTCTTTTGGCGCTATATTTGTCTTAAACAAGTCAAAAAAAATTTCATCTATTCTATCTCCTTCATTTTTATTTTTTTAAAAAAACATTTATTAAATTATTATAGCTTTTAAAGTATTTTACCATTTTTTTGAATATACTCAAGCAACTTTTAAGGGGTAATTTGCTATAATATTAATTAATATTGCAAAATACATATTTTTTTAATCATTTTCATCAATATTATCAGTTATTATCTGATCATCATAACTTATAATTCCATGATCCTTTAATTGATCATAAATTCTCGAAGCTCTATTAAATCCAACTTTCAGCTTACGTTGAAGCAGCGAAATTGAAACTTTATTTTCCTGTCTTATGATATTTACTGCATTTTTCAAAAATAAGGATCAGTATCATCTTCAATTTCTTCTTCAGGTTCCTTCAAAATTTCATTTTTTTATATTTTTACCTTTTTAGCAGATTTCAACGTATCGGTCAAGTTCTTAACCTCTTCATCAGAAATATATGCCCCTTGTATTCTTTCCATTTTTTTGAAGATCCATTGGCAAGCAGCAGCATATCCCCCTGTCCTAAAAAGTTTTTTTCTGCTCCCAGCTGAATCAAGTATTGTTCTCGAATCAATCTGTGATCTTAATGCAAAGGAAATTCTGCTTGGCAAGTTAGCCTTTATCATTCCAGTTATAACATCTGTAGATGGCCGCTGTGTCGCAACAACTAGATGTATTCCAACTGCCCTTGCCTTTTGCGCAATTCTTGCAATTGATTCTTCCACGCTTCCAGAAGCAACCATCATAAGATCCGCCAGCTCATCAATTATTATAACGATATAAGGCATTTTTTCCACAAAGCTCAACGAATTGTAGCTTTTTATATTTCTCACTCCATTTTCCATAAGTTTCTTATATCTGTTTTCCATTTCATTAACTGCCCATTTTAAAGCTATTGCAGCCTGCTCTGGATCTATAATTACTGGCACTAAAAGATGTGGAATATCGTTATATGGCATAAGTTCCACCATTTTAGGATCAACCATTATAAATTTTACTTCCTTGTCGGATTTTTTTGAAATCAATGTTGAAATTAAAGTGTTCACACAAACCGACTTCCCAGAACCTGTTTGCCCTGCAATAAGCAAATGCGGCATTTTAGCAATATCTATAAACTTATCTCGCCCAACAATATCTTTTCCTAATATTACCTTTAGTTCCCCGCTGTCAAGTTCCTTATTTTTTATAATATTTGAAAAATGCACAGGCTCCTTTATTTTATTCGGAGTTTCAATTCCAATTGTATTTTTTCCAGGAATTGGTGCTTCTATACGAATACTTTCTGCTGCAAGATTCATTGCAATGTCATCTGAAAGTCCTGTTACCTTGCTTACTTTTATACCCTTTGGAATTATAATTTCATATCTCGTAATAGTTGGTCCATATTCATAATTTACAACTTTCGCATCAACTCCAAATTCCTTTAGCACGTTTTCCAGATGATTCACATTTTCTCTTATACTTTTTTCAATTTCCTGTTTTTTCTCAAGATCCATCGGTTTTGATTTAAAAATTTCCGCAATGGATTTTTTCACAATATCGTCATATCCTTGATTGCTGTCAAACATCGCATTAACTTTTTCTCAATTCCTCTTCAAGTTCTTTTTCCCTTTGAGTTGCTGCTTTTCAAAAAGCATCAAGCTTTTGGAAAACTGCTGAAAATTTGGATCCGCATTTACAGAATTTATTTCTTCTCTTTTTAAAGGTGTTACAATTTCCAGTTTTGTTTCCTTTTTGCTGTCTTCATCTCTTTTGCTTTCATTCTTATTATTTTCATTTACGCTTTCGATCTCAATTTCCCTCTCGCTTCCAGCTTCCTTTTCTTCTGCAACATTTTGCTTTTCAGCATTTTGAAAATATTTTTCACCACTATTTTCAGTTTTTTTCTACAGTTTCTGCTTTTTCTATTTTTCTAGCGGTTTTACAACTGTATCCAGTACATCTTCTTTTTTTCTTTTTTCCTTTTAATTTTTTTCTCTTCTTACGCTTTCATCCTTTTTCAAAAATTTCCTTTCTTCTTTTCTTCAAAAATTTCAATCCATTCCTTTTTCCTTTTTCTGCAAAGCTCTTCCTTAGAATAAACTTCTGTTTTTTCTGCAAAAAAATTTTCCTTTAGGCTTTTTTTCGCAAATTTCAAAACTTAATTTTTCATTTCTGGATTTGTATTATTTTTTTGCCTTTAACATTTCCTTCTGATAACGTTTATAATCTGTTTTTTTCAAATTTTTCAGCATATTTTTTTGCTGCTACTTTTCTTTTTTTCTCCTTATACTCATCGCTTTTTGTAATATTTTATTATTTCCCTCAAAACTTCATATCCAAGTTCAATAAGATCTCTAATTAACCATACCACAAAAAAACAATGACCAATATTAAAAGAATGAAAAACATCCATTTGAAAAATGCAGAAACTTTGAAAAAAACGGCATTGACAGCAATGCTCCTAAAAATTCCTCCACTTTCACGGTTAAACCCTATTTCCAAAAAGCTGTCTGCCCGCTTCAGTAAAAGTTTCCCTGACAAGGGTTTTCCATGAACAACAGAACTTCTTATCAAAAATCATTCCCCAACTTAAAAATAGTCCTGCTAATGCAGCAGCCTTTTCCTTGTGTCACATTAATCCCAATTTTTTTCATAGAAAAACAGAATTATTCCATACAACATAGCACATTATTGCAATAAACCACGTCATTTTTTTCCAAAAAAATAGCGTAATTCCACTTAATATAAGTGAAAATATATTTTTCACCAATATTATCACTGAGCATTTTTTGACTTTATTTGACAGCAACAATACCAATATAGTCCAACAACAAAACCAGATTATACCTTCAACTTTTTTTCTTCTACTCATCTTAATTATCCTTTCTAAAAAAATTCTATCTAAATTTAATAAATTCCAAATCTAAAAATTCCTAATCAATTTTACCATATAACAAACCTATTCTCAAAAGCTATCTAAAAAAATTATATAAAATAAATAAAACTCAAAATTTAGATTGGAATAGAATAGTCATCGGTTTTTAAAGTGACTTTTTCTACATTATACTATATTTTTTTCAATTTTGTCATTTTCTATTTCCTTAAAAAAATAAACTTAGAATACAAAAAAACAAAATTTAGTAAAAAAATATAATTTTTTTCATTTAGGCACTTGTTAATTGAAATAAATGTGGTAAAATTAGTATAGAGTAGAAAAAAATTTATTGATTCAATAAATTAAATTTTAAATCAATAACTATCCTGCTTAAATCCATTTTTTTGATCAAAAAAACTTTATCAAATTGGATAAAAAAAATAATAAATTAAATTTTTTTAAATAAACTTTAGGAGGAATATCATGGGATACAAAAGAAAAATACGAATATTGGTTAAATTCAGCATGCCATTGACGAAAAAGACAGAGAAGAATTGAAAAAGCATTGCAGGGAATGAAAAAAAGAAATAGAAGATAGATTTTTTTCAAAGATTTGAGTTTTTGGAACTGGTGGAATTAGAGGAGTTCGTGGAATTGGAACTAATAGAATGAATAAATATGTAATTAGAAAAAGTAACTCAAGGACTTGCAAATTATATGTTGAGTTTTGATGAAAAAGCGGCAAAAGAAAAAGGAATCATAATTGCTCATGACTGTAGAATAGGTTCGAGAGAGTATGCACTAAATACTGCAAGAGTAATGGCTGCAAATGGAATTAAAGCATATATTTATGAAAGTTTACGTTCAACTCCTGAATTGTCATTTGGTGTAAGATATAAAGGATGTATGTCAGGAATTGTTGTTACAGCTTCTCATAATCCTGCAGAATACAATGGATATAAAGTTTATTGGGATGATGGAGCACAAGTTGTTGACCCACATGCACCAGCAATTGTTGATGAAGTAAATAAAATTTCTACATTGGAAGAAATAAAAGTTATTTCTGAAGAAGAAGGAAGAGAAAAAGGATTAATTATTCAACTTGATCATAAAATTGATGATGACTATATAGCAGCGATTAAAAAACAAACTATACATACAGATATTCCAGGAAAAGAAGATTTCAAGATTGTTTATACTCCGCTTCATGGAACTGGTGGAAGACCAATGAAGAGAATTTTATCTGATTTTGGATACAATTTTGAAGTTGTAAAAGAACAAATTGAACCAGATGGAAACTTCCCAACAGTAGTTTATGCAAACCCAGAAGAAGTGGCAGCATTTAAATTGGGAACAAAATTAGGAAATGAAATTGGAGCACAATTAATTTTGGCAAATGACCCAGATGCTGATAGAATCGGTATTGCGATAAGAGATGACAAAAATGAATGGTATTATCCAAACGGAAACCAAGTAGGATTATTGTTATTGCAATATTTATTGAATTACAAAAAAGATATTCCAGCTGATGCACAAGTTATTACAACAGTTGTTTCTACACCAATGATTGACGTTGTTGCACCTGCTAAAAATGTTGGAGTTATGAAAACATTGACTGGATTCAAATATATTGGACAAAAAAATTAGACAATTTGAAAATAAAGAATTAAAAGGATCATATTTATTTGGATTTGAAGAAAGTTACGGATATTTGATTGGAACTCATGCAAGAGATAAAGATGCGTTGGTAACTTCAATGGTTATTTCTGAAATGGCAACTTATTACCACTCAAAAAGGAACTTCTATTTACAAAAGAATTGCAAAAAAATTATATGAAAAAAATTTCGGATATTATTTAGAAGGAATTAAATCAGTAACATTGAAAAGGTAAAGATGGAATTGAACAAATGGCAGCATTGATGTCTAACTTGAGAGAAAATGTTAAAGATGAATTGCTTGGTAAGAAAATTAAAATTAAAAAGAGATTTCTTCTCACACAAAGAACATAACTTGGAAACTGGTGAAGAAAAAAAGAAATTAAATTTACCAAAAGAAAATGTATTACAATTCGTGCTTGAAGACAATACATTTATTACAGCAAGACCATCTGGAACTGAACCAAAAAAATTAAATTCTATTTCAGCGTAAATGCAGATTCTAACGAAAATGTCAAAAGCTAAACTTGATAAAACAATGGAAGAATTTTCTAAATTTATTGGATTATAATTTTTTTGAAATAAATATTTTTGAGAAATTTGATAGACTTTAGAGAAAATAAAAAAATTTTATACAAAGTTTATAAAATTGAGTAAAAATTGAATTAAATAAATAGATGAAAACAGGGAAATTTCTTGTAATGAGAATGATTTTTCCTGTTTTTTTATTTGATAATGGAAAAATATTTTTTTGAAAAAAATGTACCATAAGTTACACGTTTTAGAAATAAAAAAACATGATAGAATAAAAAGAAAAGTTTTTATAGTCAAATATTTTTTTAAACAAAAATTAATTTATGATAGTTTTAAAATTGAATTTAGAAGAAAACGAAATATGAGGTGATATGTTTTTATGGAAAAAAAGCAAATATGAAGGATCATTTGAATATAAATTTTTGATTTGATTGAGAAAATGACAGAAATTAAGAAAAAATTATATAGAAGGAAATGTTGATGTAGAGACTACGAGAAAATTGATAAAGGGAGACTTTTAAAGATAAAAAGATAACTCCTGCTGAGTTTGCCTATTCTGAGCAGAAAATAAAAGATTTAGGGATTTGATGATGCGACTGTTCATGATAAGATGAATGATGTGCTTGATTTGTTTGATGAAATTATTGAAAGAGAGGATTCTTCGTTGCCTGAGGGACATCCGATAAAAAAACTTATTTGAAGGAAAATGAAGCGGCTAGAAAGTTGATTGCTGAAATGAAGGAAGAATTGAATAAGAAATTTATAAAAAAATAGATGGCTGGAGTTTTACGATAAACTTTATACATTTAATTTGACACATTTGGCTAGAAAACAGCATCAATTATTTTTCAATATTAGAAAGAAAAGGGTTTGACAGACCGTCTAGAATAATGTGGACTTTTTGATAATGCGGTTAGGGATAATATAAGTGAGGCTAGAAAACTGTTAATGGAAGATAAAATGGAAGAATTTTTATGCGAAAACAGGAAATTGCTTTGGGAATTGACGTTGGATATAATGCATAAGGAAGAAGAAATCTTTATTTCCAACTTCACTTAAAAATGATTACTGAGGAAGAATTTAGGAATATGAGAAGTGGAGATGATGAGATAGGATATTTCTTGATTGATAAGCCTAAAGGATTTTTTTGCCTGAGAAAAAAAAGAAGAAAAAAAGTTGAGAAAAAAATGAAAATTTGAATGAAAAATATGTCTCAAACAGGTAATTTTATGAATGATTTAGCTGGGACTTCTTTCAAAAATATAATATGAATGCAGGTGGAGGAAAAATCTGACGTGTTAGATGTTAAGCAAGGAAAAACTTACTTTTGGAGCAAATAAATTTGATTTTTTTCAACATATGCCAGTAGATTTGTCATTTTGTTGATGAGAATGAGATTGTTAAGTTTTACACTGATACGAAAACATAGAATTTTTTTCCTAGAAGTGCAGGAGTTATAGGAAGAGATGTTAAAAACTGTCATCCGAGAGAAAGTGTTGCTTCGGTTTTTGGAAATAATTGATGCATTTAGAAATAATGAGCAAGATGAAGTTGACTTTTTGGCTTGAAATGAATGGGAAATTTATTTATATTTATTATGTTGCTGTGAGAGATGAAAATGGTACATTTAAAGGGGTTCTTGAGATGATGCAAGATGTTACGAGAATAAGAAGTCTTGAAGGAAGAGAACACTTGTAACTTGGGAAAAACCTAAAAAAATCTGAAAATTAATCAAGAGAAATGAAAAAGATTTTTGAAGAAAATAAAAAAATCCTTATGGACTAACAGAAAATACAGTAATAGGAGAAATAATAGATAAATATCCCTACATAAGAGAATTTATGCCAACATTATCGCCTACATACAAGAAAACTGCTTGATCCAATTCAATATATGATAATGTCTAAAGTTGCGACACTTGATATGATTTCAATGCGTGGTGGACTTCCTTTAGACGAATTGATAGAAAAAAATTTCTGATGAAATTAGAAGAAATGAAGCTGAAAAATAGTTATTATAGATAAATTACTAAAAATAGTAAAAAGATTTTTTTGTTTTTTTAGAATAGAAATCAGAATATTTAGATAAATTTTTAGAATAAATTTTAAAAAAAGTTGTGGAACTTGCTAAAAAAAAGTTGTAAGGATAACAGGAATTTTTATTATTTGTACAATTTAAATTTGGCAGTTCCATTTTTTTATTTTTTTAAAATTGGTAGAATAAAAAAATATTTGACTAACATAAATTTTATAATATAAAAATATTATTGTTATCAAAATAATTTATAGAAAGGGAAAACGGATGTTGTTACATTATTTTTATTGCAGGTGGAATATTTATGTGGGGGATACTGCTCGCTTCTATTTGTGGAGTTGCAGTAATTTTAGAAAAATTATGGATTTTTTCTACGAAAGAGAGGGAATTTACAAAAGAGTATAGGAAACAGCTGTTTAAAGCGTTGAAAACAGAAAGTAGGGAAAAGATTATCGAAATTGTAAAACCAAAAAGAGATTCAGTTTCTAGAAATTGTTACAAAAAAACGATGGAAAAATATAGATTTGGATTTGGATAAAGATTGAGGAATCGGAGAGGGAATATCTTGAAGAAATAATAAAGAAGCTGTTTTGGCACAAACAGGGAAATTGGAAAAAGGAATGTGGCTTTTAGGAGCAGTTGTAAATACGGCACCTCAGTTGGGACTTCTTGGAACAGTAACAGGAATGATAACATCGTTTTCGGCGTTGTCTGCGAGTGCTGAAAGTTCAAAAATAGTTGCGGCTGGAATATCTGAGGCACTGTATACTACGGCATTTGGTCTAATTGTAGCGATACCTTCTTTAATCTTTTTATAATTACTTTTAATAGAAGAATAGATGCAATAGCGTTGGAAATGGAGAGAGCGGCTTTGCATATTATGGGAAGAGTGAAAAAATAGAATTATAAAGTATTGAAAGGAATAAAAAAATGAAATTTTTCTAATAGAAGAAGTAGACAGAATGCAGAAATATCAATGCTTAATCTTATTGATGTCATATTTATGTTATTAATATTTTTTTATGATTGCTACAACATTTAATAAATATTCACAATTTCAACTTTCTGTTCCAAAATCAGATGCTAAATTTGATAAGAAGGAAGAAACGAAGGCAGAAATAATAGTAAATAGAAATAAGAAAATATTTTTTTAAAGATGGGTAATGATATTAAAGAAATTTCAGAAGAGAATATTCATAGTGAAATTTTGAAATTACCTAAAGAAATGCTTGAAAATGTGACATTGACGGCGGATGAGCATCTTGAATATGGATATATTGTAGAAGTAATGTCGAAATTACGTAATGAAAATGTAAAAAAATGTTAGTCTTAATATACAAAAAAATGATAAATAATAAAATGAAGAAAGGAGAGCGTGGCAGAAAAATGCTGATGTCATGCGAGAATGAGATTTATGTTAAAAAAATTACAATTTTAAGTTTAATTTTAGCTAGTTTATCATTATATGCAGAGGGAAAATATGAAGGGAAACTTGAAAAAACAGTTGTGACGGCGACAGGATTTAGTGATAATGTTGATAATCAGATAAAAAATGTAACTATTATTACGTCAGAGGATATTAAAGAAAAAGGATATAATACGGTAGAAGATATATTGAAACAGGCGCCAGGAGTCAATATAACACAAACTGGATTTGGTTCAGCGGTAGATATTAGAGGGCAAGGGAGATTTGGATTGGGGACAAGTGCAAATATTTCTAAAGCAGTTTCTTCGGTGAAAATTCTTATTGATGGGGATGTTGCGATGGATACAATTGACACTTCTCATGCGTATATTCCTTTAAATACGATATCTGTTAATGATGTAGAAAGAGTGGAAATAATAAATGGTGGAGGAACAGTTCTGTATGGGAGTGGAACTCGAGGTGGAGTTGTAAATATCATTACAAAAGATAGAACGAAAGAAGGAGCTTCAGGTAAAGTTTATTATCAAAATAGTTCTTATGGGACAAATAAATTAGGGTTTGATGCAGGAATCAATTATGGAAATAAATTTATTATTGATTTAGGATACGAAAATGTTAATGGAAAAGGTTATAGAAGAGGTTCAAAAGAAGCATATGAATATTTGAATGGGAGTTTGAAATATAATATAACAGATAATCATAGTTTGAAATTTAAGGCGGCGAGATATAATTCAGAAGAAACATTGGCGTCAGATTTGACAAAATCGCAACTTTTGAGTGATAGAAGACAGTCTGGGACTTTGAGTGATATTGATGTTGATAGAAAAGAGTATAGCTTGGGATACGAAGGAAAAGTTACTGATAATTTGAAATTGTCATTGACAGGATATAAACAGGATACAAATAAAACTATGTATGGAATGCCTAAAACGAAATTTGAAGATAATAAAAAAGGAATTAATTTTAAGGGAAATTATGGACTTGAAAATGGGAATATAATTTTTGGATATAACTACATTAATCATAAGGGAAGTAGAGAACAAACTATATTTGGAACACCAATTATGAATGTTGATTTAGCGAAAGAAACGAATTCATTTTACTTGTTAGGGCGTCATAAAATTGTTGGTAATTTAGAAGGAACAGCAGGGTATAGATTTGAAAGAGCAGAATATAAAACAAATAGAGAAGTTCCGTCTACAAGAATGCCGATACCTGGTGGAAGAGGCTTTGTAACTATTCCAGCAAGAGAAATGCATGGTTCGAGAAAAGATAGTAATAGTGCTTATGAAGTGGGACTTAATTACAAATATTCTGATACAGGAAATGTTTATGCGAAATATGAAAGAGGTTTTAGATCACCAGCTGCAACAGAATTTGTTGATTATGCACCAGGTGCTAGAAATTATACTTTAAATAATTTAAAAACAGAAAAATTTAATACGTATGAAGTAGGATTTAAAGATATGTTATGGAATTCATTTGTAAGTGCTACAGCATTTCATACACGAACAAATAACGAAATATACTTGAATATGGATCACGGAGTATTAGGGAGGACCAAGTACAGCAAGATGGACATTCCATAATTTAAAAGCTACTGAAAGAACAGGTGTAGAGCTATTTGCTGAGCAATATTTAGGTAAATTGAGAGTAAATGAATCATTTACATATGTAAATGCCAAAATTAAGAAAGTTGGAGATGATGTATTAACTTCAACAACTTATAATTTCAAAGATGGACAAAAAATACCAGGAGTTCCATCTACAAAAGTTACATTAGGACTTGATTATGAAATAGCAGATGGTTTGAGAACTACTGCTAACTTAAATTATTATTCAAGTTCAGTGGATACCTACAATGAAAAAAATACCTTCATATTCTACAACAGATTTAGGATTGAAATATAAACATAAAAAAATGGATTTGGACTTTAATGCAGGAGTAAAAAAACGTATTTAATAAAAAAATACAATATTGCGCAAGGAAAAGATCCTCTTACAGGAAGTACAGTATATTCACCAGCTGATGAACGAACTTATTACATCGGAGCAAGTTATGAATTTTTAGAAAAGTGAGTTTGTTTTCATAAATTTGTTTAAAGCGTTAAAGAAAGGGAAAAAAATGAAATTTTTATATAATTTCAATTGTTTTTAAATGTTATGGCTTTTATTTATTCCTGTAGCCTATTATGTTTCAAATAATAATGAAAAAGGAAAATAAGCAAAAATGAGCCAATGACAGTAAATTTGAGTGAAAGTGTGTTTACAAATGTTTCAGATGTTTCCAGAAGGAGTGGCTGGAAATAAAAAAATAATGGAGAGAAAATGATAAATCTGTAAATAATAAATCTGTAAATAATGAGAGAGTGAAGGATGTTCATAATACTAAAAAAATATTAGAAATTCTGAGAAAAATAGAAGTTTCACAAAATGATGAAATTTCAAATTCACACTTTGAATCTAACTCAAAGAAAAATTAGTAACTTGAATGATCAGAAGGAAATTAAGTACACTGAAAAAGTTTTTACCAAAAAAATGAGGATGTGAAAGTAGTTTCAAAAAGAAAAAGGCGATAGATACAACATCAACACCTACAAATATTTCCAAAAAGTGTTTCAGAAAAATACTGTTGGAAATAATCAAAATGATTCTCATATTAATAAGACAAGAACTAATATTTTTTTAGTGGAGAAATTGGGAATCATGGAGAGAGTGCTAATAAAAAAATGTTAAAAAGTGATTCTTTTGTTAAGAAATTAGGTAATGACGGTAACAGTGGAAAAGATGGTAGTAACAGAGGAAATATTAATAGGAAAAGCTGAAGATAGTGGTAGTTCAAAGGTAAGAAATTTAGAAAAAAATTAGCAAAAAAATCTAGCAAAAATGATGATAATGAACAGAAAAGAAATACTGAAAAAGGTAAAGAAAAAAACATAAATGTTTGTAATGAGGGAAAAGATTTTTACAGTTTCGTATAATCCAAATTTGAGTTATCCTATTGCAGCACGAAGGCTTGGGGATAAAGGAGTTGTTACTGTTTCAGTAAAATTTCATTTTAATAGTAGTGGTTCTATTAGTGTAATTTCAGTCTCAGGCGGAAATTCGATTTTTTTCAACAAGAAGCAAGAAAGGCTGCTAGTAGAAATAAGAGTAAAAAAATAAAAAAATCCAGAAACTTTGAAATGTACAATATCAAAATCATTTGAATTTGAACTTAAATAACTAAAAAAAGAAGGTAAGAGAGGGAGTTGTATTTCTCCCTTTTGTTTTATCTGAAATTCTATAATTTTTTTATTAACAAAAAAATTTGAAATCACATCTTACATATGGTAAAATATATTAAGTAATTTAAAAAGGTAAAAAAAATAATGATTGAAATAAAAAAATATTAAAAGCATCGAAAGAAAAAAATATTGATGCCATATATATTCATATTCCATTTTGTGATAAAAAAAGTGCGAATACTGCGACTTTTTGCACATTTGTGAGAATGGAAAAGGAATATAAAAAAATATACGGATTATTTGATTAAAGAAATTAGAATGTATCCAAAAATCAAATATGATACAATTTATTTTGGCGGAGGAACACCTTCTTTGCTGCCTGTTGCGATGATAAGTGAAATATTAGACGAACTTGACTGGTCTGAAAATGCTGAAATTACGCTGGAGTTGAATCCGACGGATGTGACTTTTGAAAAACTGAAAAAACTTAACAAAATTGGAATAAATAGGTTAAGTATCGGTATTCAGAGTTTTCAAGATCATGTTTTAAAATTTATTGGAAGGCAGCATAGTTCTGAAGATGCAATAAATGTTTATAAAATGGCAAGAGAGGCAGGATTTTCCAATATTACGGTGGATTTGATGTTCGGAATTCCTAATCAAAGTCTTGAGGATTTGCAAAGGGATCTTGATATTTTGCGGGAATTAAAACCTGAAAATGTGTCGATTTATTCGCTTATTTGGGAAGAAGGAACAGGTTTTTTGGAGCAAGTTGCAAAAGGGGATTTTATCCGAAATTGATCAGGATTTGGAAGCAGAAATGTATGAAAAAATTATTGATTTTTTTGAGAAAAATGGATATTGTCAGTATGAGATTTCTAATTTTGCAAGAATAGATGATGAAAATAAAGATGTTGAAATTAATGAAATAAAAAAATTTGAAGATTTAAGAAAATTGCAGAAAAAAATGCGGGAAGACATAATTTGAAATATTGGCGAAATCAGAAATTTAT